>OGKU01001294.1_pt1 | contig 12551 bp, 5 predicted proteins | sample 1572611 | NCBI WGS metagenome assembly OGKU01 (sample SAMEA2581886, study PRJEB24529) | metagenome | biome: Human gut stool | place: China | collected 2011 | reverse complement strand
CGCAGGCAAGATAACGGAGGCGCTTGGCGGGCGAGGTATTTTCGGGGTTGAATTGTTTGTAAAAGGCGAAGATGTCAGTTTCAGCGAAGTCTCTCCCCGCCCGCACGATACGGGAATGGTCACGATGATCACGCAGGATCTTTCGCAATTCGCCCTGCATGCCCGTGCCGTATTGGGCGCTGTTGCGCAGCGCTTCGTAGCTCATCTCGACGTAATCTTTCATGTCGACCAGGTCGTAGCGGGGGATGGCGCGCGAGGCGATTCCGACGTTGCCCTTGTACGAAATGCGGATTTTGTCCTTCTTGCCCTTCTTGGTCGTGATGACGATGACGCCGTTGGCTCCGCGGGCGCCGTAGAGCGCACCTGCCGATGCGTCCTTGAGCACGGTCATCGTCTCGATGTCCGCGGGGTTGATCGCGCTGAGCGACCCGTCGAAGGGGATGCCGTCGACCACGTATAGCGGTGTCGCCGAGGCGTTCACCGACCCGATGCCGCGGATGATGACCGATGCCGCTTCGCCCGGCTGGCCGCCGCCGGAGGCGACCTGCACGCCGGCTACGGTTCCTTCGAACGATTTGGTGACGTTGCCCACGACGCGCTTCTGGAGTTCGCCGCCCTTGACGACGGCGGCCGAACCGGTGAACGACTCCTTCTTGGCCGTACCGTAGGCCACGACCATCACGCCTTCGATCTCGGCGGTGTCCTCCCGGAGCGTGACGTCGATGCGGGTCTTGTTGCCGACAGGGATTTTCTCGGTCTTGTAGCCCAGGTAGGAGACGACGAGCGTGGCGTTGGCCGGGACGTTCGTCAGGGTGTAGTCTCCGTCGACGTTCGTCGTGATGCCCTGCGTAGTGCCCTCCACGAGAACGTTCGCGCCGATGATGGCTTCGCCGTTGGCTCCGGTGCCTTTGCCGCTGACGGCGACGTTCTGCGCCCAGGAGGCCGTCGTCCATGCCAGCGACAGGATGCACCAGAGAATTGCTGCTATCTTGTTCATAGATGTACTCTTATTTGATGTTGTGCGTGTTGTGAATGATGGTCCAGAGGTCGCCTTCGGGTTTCGCTCCGGCGGGCAGCTGGACGCTCTCCATCGGGTAGATGAACTTCTCGGGGTTGGCGATGGGTTTCCCGGCGGGCGACCGGAGCGGTTCGTCCGTTCGGGTTGCGGCCTGCGCCTTCGCCCGGGCGGCGTCCGGAGCCGCGCTGGTGGTCGCCGAACCCCATTTGGTGACTTTGTCGCCGACCGTGTTGGTCGCCGTCGCCATGAAGACGTACGTGGTTTCGGGCGTTACGCCGCTCTCCCCGGTGAAGAGGATGGCAAAGCCGTTTCCGTTGATGTAGGGGAGGTACTCCTCCTTGAGGTCGTGTCCGAACTCTTCGATCACGGCCGGATAGTTGTCCGTGCTGACGTTCGCCAGGGCGCTCTGTTTGAAAATCGCGTAACGCACCGTTGCGATGTCGATGCCCTTCATGACGCCGGCCACGGTGTTGTGCGTCGGGCCGTAGTTGGCGTTGGTCGAGGCTGCGGCTGCGAACCACGCGGCTGCGGCCGTGCTGGTCTTCGTGGTGACGGAGTTGACGCAGACCGTTTCGGCGCCGCTCGACGAGGTGGCCAGCGTGAGCAGCGTGTAGGACGTGCCGGCGCTGACTCCTTCCGTAAGTCCGTTGTAACCGTCGGCGCTGTTTACCGTCGCCGAGAGCAGCTCGGGGTTGAACTGGACTCCGTAATTGGGGTCTTTCAGGAATGCGGCGATGGCCTGTTGGTCGTAGGGATCGGAGAAGACCTGATTGAAGAGCTTGGTCGTCAGCGTACGGTAACGGACGTCCGTGACTTCGTCGCCCTTCCAGTGGGTCCACACGGAGTTGGTCCAGCCGTAACCCGTCAGGGCGAGGTAGGCGTTGGTGATGTAGAACCGCTGCGTGAACCAGTCGCTGCCGCCGTAGTTCGGACCGGCGGAGTAGCCGTCGGCCGTGGTCTTGAACTGCGTGGAGGAGAGGTTCGAGGTGATGTTGCCCCGCAGGTCCATGCCGAAGGCGAAGATCACGTAGCTCAACTCGGGGGTGAGTCCCGTCATCTGGAGGCTCTGGGTTCCCGACTTGAGCATCGAGGCCATGGCCAGCTGGAGGCTGATGCCCTGCTTTTTGGCGTATTCGACGATATAGGTCTGGAAGGCGGTCATCAGCTCTTCGGGCGAATACTTGGCGAAGGTCGTGGCCGGGAGAATCTCATAATAGTAGGTTTCGTCGCTGGAGGCGTAGATGTCGAACGCCACGGCGTCGGAGATGATCGTCGTCGGGGCGATGACCAGCGGCGGAACGTCGGCGTCCGAGGTGACGAACGAGAGCTGTGCGGCTTCCGAGTTGGTGAAGCGCGTGGCGTCGGACGTCATGGCGCGCACCGAGAAGGAGTAGGTGCGGCCCTTGTCGAGTTTCGACAGGATGACCGTACGGTTTCGGGTGGTCGACACCTCCCCGCCGTCGACCGAGAACTCATAGAGTTCCGCTTCGGGCACTTCGGTCCAGGAGATGACGGTTTTCGACGCATAGGCGCTGCCGAGCGTGATCTTCGGCTGGGGAAGCTGCTCCAGATCGTCGGTCAGCACGTGGATGTAGGTGAAGGGGGATTCGGTGTATTCGGCCGGGTCCCGGGGGCAGGCCTTGACCGCCACGACATACTCTTTCTGCCGTTCCAGACTGTTGAATTCCAGCCGGCAGCCGGTTGTCGAGGTTTCGCTCCCGCCGTCGAACGTGTAGACGTAGGACCCTGCGTCGTCGACGGCTTCCCAGCGGAGGGTGAATCCGGTGGTCGTCAGGTCGCTGACGATGATCTGCGGCTGTGCGACGGGTTGCAGGCCGGAGCCGGTCTCCGCCGCGTCGTCGTCCGACGAGCAGGCGCACAGTCCCGCGAGGGCCGCCGCCGCGAATGCCGCGTATTTATAAAAGGTTTTCATAGGTTTGATTCTCTTTTGCGTTAGTGAATGTGTCATTCGACGGTTACCTCGATCGGTTTGCGAATGGCCGCGCCGTCCGAGACGATGATCGTCGTCCGGCCTTTCTTGAGGCCGGTGAGCTTCATCACTCCGCCCCGAAGTTCGATCTTCACGAGGTCGGGAACGGAAACGGTGTACCCCAGGACATTGGTGGCGGTGAAGTGGTTGCTCAGGTCGATGCTGACGGTGTCGCCCACGCCGACCCGCTGCGCCGGGATGCCGTCGATCTTGGCGATGTTCCGCAGCAGCTTGTAGGTGTCGAGGCTGCCGATGCCCATGTTGCCCAGATACTGCTGGTATTTGCCGGTGCAGTAGCGGTCGACGGACTGGGTGCTGCTCAACAGCGCCTGCCGGAGCATTTCGCCCGTAAGGCCCTTGCGTTTTTCAGCGCCGTAGTAATAGCTGACGGCCAGCGCGCAGGCTCCCGACACGTGGGGGCAGGCCATCGAGGTCCCCTGGCTGCCTTCGTAGCCCGAAGAGCCGTCGGCGGCCACGCTCGTGCTGTAAACGCCGCCGTAGGCGTTGCTCAGCATCTGGTCGCCGCCCGGGGCCGAGATCCGGACCCATGTGCCGTAGTTGGTGTAGTAGGCCGGGGCGCCCGTGAACGCGGTTGCGCCCACGCTGATCGCGTTGGCGTCGGCGGCGGGATAGCAGACCTCGCTCGAAGCGTCGTTGCCCGCGGCGAAGAGGACGATGCCGCCGGCCATCGGGCCTGTCTGGTTGCCGTTTTCGTCCAGTCCCGCATATTTGTTGAAGTACTCCATGGCACGCGAGAGCGCCGAGTAGGAACCGCGTGTCCAGTCGGTCACGGAGATGGTTCCGGCGGTGTATCCCCAGCTGTTCTGGCAGATCACGGCGCCGTTGTCGGCGGCGTACTTGATGGCGCGGATCTGTCCGGCCAGTCCGGCGCCCGACGATCCGGACTCCGACTTGCCGAGAATCTCGCACGACATGATCTTCACGCCGTCGCCCCTGCCCGAGCCGCCTGCGATGCCGCAGACGCCCACGCCGTTGTTGTTCACGGCGGCGATCGTGCCGGCGACGTGCGTGCCGTGCATCAGTTCGGCCGAGAAATCCAGTTCGCCGGTCTCCTTGGTGAAGTTGTAGCCGTAAATGTCGTCCACATAGCCGTTGCCGTCGTCGTCGACGCCCGGCGTGCCGTTCAGTTCGGCCTCGTTGACCCACATGTTGGCGGCCAGGTCTTCGTGGTCGTATTTGACGCCCTGGTCCACGACGGCGACGATCACGTCGGGATTGCCCGTCGAGAGCTGCCAGGCGGCGTATACGTTGGCGTCGGCGCCCAGCTGGCTCGTCTGCGCGAAGATGTTTCCCGTGTTGTTGTAGTGCCATTGCATCTGCTGCGAGCGTTCGCTCTCGTTGAACGGGAAGGGGACGTTGCGCACCTCGTCTGCGATGGCGCGGGTGACGCTCTGCGCCCCGGCGGCGGGAGATGCCGCGCGGCGGTGGTCCGAAGTTTCGGCGGCCAGCGAGTATTCGATGATTTCGATGTCCTTGCACGAAGAGAGCAGGCTGGCCATCTCGCTCGTCGGGACCGACGGGTCGTATTTGGCGTAATACCAGAGGTGCAGGCCTTCCCTGCGGGTGCGTTCTTCGAAACGCCCGCCGTCCGGGAAGAGCCGTTCGAAACGTACGGTGTTCACCGTGTTGAGGATGCGGTCGATCTCGTCGATGCCGCTGCCTTTCGAAACGCCCTGCGCGCGGCTCTTTTCCACGATGCCGGAGGCCTCGGTCTTCAGTTTGAGGATGATCTCGCCGCCGATGGCCGCCGGGGAGGCGTTGACGATGACGGGACCCGCGGTCTCTTCGCCGCCGCTCTGCGTGTCGTCCTTGGCGCACGATGCCGCCGCGAGGACGGTTGCCGCCAGGAGAAGCGATTTGAATGGATATTTCATAGACGATCAGTTTTTAGTGTTATTCCCGGATGCAGCGTATCTGTGCGGAACAGTCGTGCTCGCCGAGTCTGTAATTGCACCAGTTGGGGTTGAAGTTCACGAAGTAGGCCGATGACTTCGTCGCGTCGGGAGTAGCCTGGGCGGTCCAGTAGAATGCCATGCCGCCCGTGTAGTTGCAGATGCTCACCGAGATGTAGTCCGTGTAGTAGATGTTGCCGGCCATCGGGTAGTAGTCGCCGGTGTTTTTCCAGCGGCGCCCGCAGTCTTCGTAGGCGTTCCAGTCCCATTTGGCGCTGACGCCGGTTTCGTCGTAATCCGCCGCTGCGCCGCCGTTGGTGATCGAGTTGTTTCCGGCGGGAATGCCCCAGAGATCGGGTCCCGGGACCTTGTAGCCCGGAGGGCAGGGGTCGAAAATGGTCTTTTCGGGACCCCACAGTCCCGGATGCGTGGCCTTCGGGTCTGTTCCCGTGCAGTACCAGTCGGCGTGGCCGTTGTACGGCGATTGCAGGTAGGTCATCGGGTTCAGGATCGAATTGGGAATGTTGGCCGGCGGCGTGGCGAGCACGGCGGCCTGCGCGTTGTAGACCCATGTTCCCGTTCCGTCGCCGATCGCGGTGTTCGGTTCGTTGTAGGCCGGGACGTTGTTGCCGTCGGTATCCGCGTGGTAGGGCGAGCACGAAGGCGTGAAGGGGTCCTTGCGGCCCCATTCGTAGAACATGCCTCGGTTGCCCACGTCCATCGGGGTGTTGTTCAGCGCTCCGAGGTTGCGGTCCATGATCACGGCGGCGACTTTGCCTTCCGAGTCGATGTGGTCGTGCGCCGTGATTTCGTCGTTGCAGACCCAGATGTGCCAGCTCCAGACGATGTTGCCTTTGATGTCCTTCACGGCGATCACGGCGTTGCCCTCCGAACGCCCCGTCGAGAAGGTCACGTAGCCGCCCCGGTAGATCGGCGCGCCGTCGATGATTTCGCGCGACATGGTCTTGTCGCCGTCGTGGCGCGATTCCCAGAGCAGTTCGGCGAAGGCGCCGTCCTCGATGGCGAGTCCGTAGTTGGCGATGTAGTCGCTGACTCCGTCGCCGCCGCCGTTGCCCTTGACCGATGCGTCGAATTTGTAGACGCCGCCGGTCCGGGCGATGTAGCAGTTGGCCGTGCCTTCGGCGCTCAGGTTGACGCTCCGTTCGGCGCGCTGTACGAGTGCGACCTCCTGCGAAACGGTCTCCCCGTTCTTCTCGGCGCTGACCGTGAGTTTGCCCGTCAGGGTTTCGGCTCCGGCGTTGATCAGGGTCTCGACCAGCAGGGCGTTGCCGTCCTGCCGGGCGACGGTGAACCAGTCGCCTTCGGCGGCGTAGTCCCAGCCGTCGGCGTTCGTCGCCACGGTGATCACGGCGTTGCCTCCGTCGGCGTCGAAGATCACTTTTTGGCTCGACACCTCCACGTAGGCCTTGCTTTCGCCCTCCTCCGGCCATATCCGGGTGGTTTCGGTGCAGGCTGCCAGCAGTGCGGCCGACAGCACTGCGATGCTGCATATTATCATATTTTTCATGTTCGGGATCGTTTTGTGTTCGTCTATTCCTTCCATGTGGTGGGGATCTTGTCGTAGTCCGAGAGTTTCGTACATCCCGCGAAACTGCTCTTGGCGGCGGTGATCGCGGTGAGTCCCGAGGCGGCGGCATTCTCCGCCGTGCGGTCGTACAGGTGGTATTTCACACCGTCGACGACCGTGTAGGGCGATTCGCCTTCGAGCGACGCGCAGCCCTGGAAGGTCGAAGTCAGCGTCTTGAGCTTCACGGCTTCGTCGAACAGGCTCACCGGAACGCTCCTGAGCATCCCGCAATCGCGGAAGAGATTCGCGACGCTGGTCAGTTTGACGGGGCTGACCAGCATGTTCTTGCCGACCTCTTCGAGCGACGTACAACCGTCGAAGACCGAATTGAACATGGTGGCCGAAGCGCAGTTGAACACCTCCGACCCGACGCGGACCAGTCCCGTGCAGTCGGCGAACAGGCTGGTGTAGGTTGAAATCTGCGTGGTTTTCAGCAGCCCGTCGGGGATCTCCCGGAGTGAGGTACAGTTGAGGAATGCCTTCTGGAAATTGAGCGACGTGCCGTTCAGTCCCGTGAAGGCGTCCGGCGCGATGCTTTCGATTCCCGAGCAGCCGGAGAACATCTCCGTCAGGGTCTTCGTCTTGGTGTTGGCTTCGAACAGGCGCGAGGGAACCATCGTGAGGCGGGTGCAGTTCAGGAAGCACTGGGCCACGGTGGTCGCGTTGACGTTCTTGGCGAAGAGCCCTGCCGGAATCGTCTCCAGGGCGGAGCATTCGGAGAACGTGTTGTTGAAGGCCGTCGCCCCGGTCAGTCCGTCGAAGATTCCGGCGGGCACGCTCTTCAGCGCCGTGGCCCCTGCGAAGAGGCGGTCGCATTTGGCCGAGGCCGTGCTCTTCCCGAAGAGGAGGCCGACCGATTCGAGGGCCGTGCAGTTCTCCAGGGCGTTGGAATAGGTCGTCACTTTCGGGTTGCCGGCGAACAGTCCGTCGGGCAGCGTCGTCAGTGCGGCGCAGTTCTGGAACACCTTGCCGAAGGTCGTGACGGAGGGATTGCGGCTGAACAGACCGGCGGGAGCCGTTTTCAGTCCCGACGCCGCGAATACGCTGGTGGCGGTCGCCAGATTCGGCATCCCGGCGAAAATATCCTCCGGAACGCTTTCGAGCAGCGTGCAGTTTTCGAACAGGCTGCCGATGCTGGTGATCGCGGGTGCGCCGGCGAAAGCCTCCGCGGAAACGGTTTTCAGGTTGTCGCAGTCCTTGAACATCGAGGAGATATTCTTGCAGGCGGCGCAGCCGGAGATGATGTTGGCGCCGATCTCTTCAAGCCCCGTACAGCCTGCGAACAGGCCCGAGAACGAGGTGACTTTGGAAAGTCCGCCGAGGACGCCTTCGGGGATGCTTTTGAGCGAGGTGCAGTCTTTGAAGACATTGGTGAACGAGGTGACCGCCGTATTGGTGGCGAACAGCCCTGCGGGGAGCGTCGTGAGCGACGCGCAGCCGTTGAAGGCGTCGTTGAAGGCGGTGACCAGGGTAAAGCCGTCGAACAGCCCTGCGGGCACTTCGGTCAGCGAGGTGCAGTCCTTGAAGATGTTGTTGAAGGCGGTCTTCGTCACGGTCGTGAAGGCTCCGCTGCTTTTGAACAGCTCGGCCGGGACGCTTTGCAGTTCGCTGCATCCGGTGAAACAGCTCATAAAGGTCGTCACCTTGTCGCAGCCTGCGAACAGGTCGGCGGGAACGCTCTGGATGGCCGTTTTGCTGAATGCGCTCTGGAAATTGGTGACCTTGGGGTTGTTGGCGAACAAGCCGGCCGGGACGGATTTCAGGCTTGTTCCCGAGAAGAGCATGCGGAACGAGTCGACCTCGGGGTTGTTGGCGAACAGGCCGGCCGGGACGGATTCGAACGACTCGGTGTTGGCGAACAGCGAGTTGAAGGTCGTCACCTTCTTGTTGTTGGCGAAGAGTTTTTCGGGAACCGTCTTCAGTTTGCCGTTCGAGAAGATGATCGAACAGTCGGTCAGCTCCGTGTTGCGAGAGAAGAAATCCTCGTCGATCTGGGTGATCGCCGTGCCGGAGAAGAGCGAACCTACCGAGGTGATCTTCGTGCAGTTGTAAAGCAGGTCGGCGGGCACTTCGGTGACCATGTTGCAGTTCTGGAAGCAGTAGGCGAAGGTTTCCGCCTCGGTTGCATGGTCGAACAGCCCGTCGGGAACGGCTTCGAGAACGCGGCAGTCGGTGAATGCATATTGGAAGGTGGTGACCTTGGCGAAGGCTTCGGTGTTGTCGGAGGGAATCCGTTTCAGCTCGCGGCAGTTCTGGAATGCGCGCGCCATCGAGGTCAGCCCCGTGCGGCCCCAGTTGTAAACCTCCCTGAACTGTTCGCCCAGTCCGTAGTCGGGGATGTCGTAGGAGTTGAGCGACGTCACGCTGCCCTTGACCGAGACGATGTAGTAGCCCGGGTCGGTGTAGGTGTGCGAGGGGTAGGCCGAGGTGACGTTCTCCTCGATGCTGCCGTCGCCCCAGTCGATGGTGGCGTCGATGGCCTTGTCGAACGGCAGATAGGTCTTCAGGCTCGACGAGGTGATGTCGATTCCGAGGATGAAGGCGTCGAGGTCCAGGCCGGTCTGGGAGACGGTGACGACCTGTTCGGTCTGGTTCTGTTTGCCGTCGCCGGCCGATACGGTGATGGTTGCGGTGCGGGACGATCCGCTCGAATTGGTCTCGGCGGTGATTGTAAGTCCCTGCTCGGTTTTCGTGGCGGAGAGCCAGTCGGAATTTTCGGAAAGCGTGTACTCCCAGTCGTAGTTGGATCTGATTCCCAACTCTTTTTTGTCGGATTCGGTGGGAGTGGGCGAGAGGGGAATGGTTTTTAGCGAAACGTTGACGTAGACGGCGCGGTCCTGCGTGACGCGGATCGTTTCAGAGACGGGATTTCCCCCCCCCTCGCCGGCAATCAGCACGAAGGTCGTTTCGCGGTCCTCGATCTCCTCGTTGGGGTCGAGCGTCATCGTGACTTTGTCGCCCTGCTGTTCGAGAAGCAGCCACGGGCAGTCTTTGGTTTCGAAGATCCAGTCTTCGTCGGTCGACTGCACTTCGAATTCGGCGGTCAGTTCGCCGATGGCGGGAATCTGGAAGTTGTTTTTCGATGCGGCGATTTCGAGCGTGCCGTACGCGTTCTGCGTGGCGGAGATGGTCGCGGTCTTGTCGCCGGCGGTAATGGTGATCGTAGCCTGCTGCTGCTCCTCGACCTTGTTGCCCTCGCAGTTCAGGACGAGTTGGTCGGCGACGTCGTCTTTCTCGATGGTCAGCCAGCCGGCGTTGACGGCGTCGTATTTCCACGTCGTGTTGGTCTGGATGTCCACGACGACCTCTCCGCCCAGGCTCTTGAAGCCGATCGAGGCGTTGCGTTCGTCTTCAGCGGCGAACCATGTGTTTTTCGACGAGATGCCCAGTTCGGCCGCAATGCCGGACGGTTCGTCGCCCGGGACGGGGTTGGTGTAGGTGATCGTCTCTTCGGAGCACCCCGTCATGCCGAGCAGTAAAGCTGTCAGTGCATATAATTTTTTCATGTGTGCTGCGGTTTAATGTTTCGATACGGGAAAGGTGCTGCCCGAGGGTGCGATGCCGTCGGCGGCCCGGGTGACGGAGGTCGGGGCCGTGCCGGTGTCGGCCGGAATGTCCCAGTCTACGAGATACATCGTGCCGGTGGCGTAGTAGAGGTCGCCGAACGACAGCCACTGCTGCTCCTGATATCCGATGATGCCCAGCGTGGTGTACGGCGATTCGAATCCGTTCAGGAGGATCGCCTTGCGGGTTTCGTCCGCGTCGTCGTTGTAGCCCTCTCCCAGCTTGCCGGTCAGCATGCCGTTGTGGAAACCTCCGCCCTGCATGTTGATCGAGTACAGGTAGTGGAAGCGGGAGACCGTCGGGGAGATCTCGCGGGTGTAGCAGAGCCTGCCCAGTTCGATCGACATGGTTTGGGTGTTTTTGTCATAGGTGGCTTCCACGACCGTGCCCGTCAGGAACAGGTTCTTGATGTAGAAACTCTTGCGGTACTCTTTCTCTTCGACGGTGCAGAACGTACCCGTGCCGCTCACGCCGATCGGTTCACGGCCGTAATACCAGTTTTCCGCATGAAGTCCGTAATATCCCAGCATTTGGTAGTAGGGGTTTTCCTCGCGTGAGATTTGCGAAACGGTCACTTTGCAGGATTCCGTAGCGGAGCCTTTGGTCGCCCGGACGGTGAGCGTCGCATTGCGGTGGGCGTCGGGATTGCGCGGGGCGCCGACGCGTACCGTTCCGCTGACCGGGTCGCTTTCGACCGAAACCCAGTCGGCGTCGCTCGTGACGCTCCACTGGCCGTTGGAGACCACGGTGAAGAGAACGCTCTCACCTTCGGAATCCAGCGAAATTTCCTCCGAAGCGGTGGTGGACAGCAGGACCGTTTCCCACGAGAATGCCTGGTGAACGGCGATTTCCTGTTTGTCGCCGGCCGTTTCCACGGTGATTTTCGAGTTGCGGACATTGTCGGTCGTATTGCTTGCCGCGGAGATGGTCAGCAGGCCCTCTTCGGAGGCCAGCGTCACCCAATCGTCCGGACAGCTCACCTTCCAGTCGGAGGGCGTGGCTACCGCGACGGTGGTCGTTCCGCCTTTCTGGGCGAACGCGACACTACTTCGCGAGAGGACGATCACATCCGCGACCTCCTCTTTGTTCTTGTCGTCGCAGCCGCTTGAGGCGCAGAGGACGAGAACCGTCAATAGCGTAAAGCATCTTCTCATAAAAATTGGATTAGGAATAAAAAATGAATGGGTACGGTATCCCGTTTCCGGAGAACCGTATTTGCTGAAAATTGCATCGTGTGAAATTTTTGGACTTGTTTATTTGCGGCACAATATACGAAAATTTGCCCGAATGCTTTCTGGAAATCCTGAAAATATTGTCGTAAAAGTCTTTTCTTATTGTTTGTTTTTCGGTGTTATGCGTGTGTATAAGGTTGAGTTTTAATGATTTTGAAGAATGACAGCCGTTTTGCGGCTGCAATTGTTTTGTTTGTCGGATATTGTCATCGCAGGGATATTTCCGGTCCGGTAAAAAAATGTGAGTTTGTTATATATTGACCATTTGGGGCGTAAGCCGTTGAATGATAATTGATAATGTCCGTCCCGGCGGCGGTTCCCTCGATTTTCCGTCCGCGGCGTCCCGATATTGACCGCTTTTTGTTACTTTTGCAAAAAGAAAAAAATGAAACTCGTCGAACTGTTAGCTCCTGCCAAAGATTACGCTGCGGCCGCGGCCGCCGTGGACTACGGCGCCGATGCGGTCTATATCGGCGGCGCGCGGTTCGGCGCGCGGCAGGCCGCGGGGAACTCCGCGGAGGAGATCGCCCGGGTCGTGGAGTATGCCCACCGCTTCGGAGTGCGGGTCCACGCCACGCTTAACACGCTCGTGTGGGACGATGAACTGGAGGCCGCCGAACGGCAGGCCCGCAGCCTGATCGACGCGGGCGTCGATGCGCTGATCGTGCAGGACATGGCTCTGCGGCGGATGGACCTTCCGGTGGAGCTGCACGCCTCGACGCAGGTTTCGAACCGCACGCCCGAGGGGGCGCGGTTCTTGGGCGAGGCGGGGTTTGCGCGGGTGATTCTCGAACGCAACCTCACGCTGGAGGAGATCCGGGCCATCTGCGCCGCCACCGCGGCCGAGGTCGAATGCTTCGTCCACGGGGCGGTCTGCGTGGGGTACAGCGGCCGCTGTTTCCTCTCGCGGTCGATGTCCGCGCGCAGCGGCAATCGCGGGGCGTGCAGCCAGCCCTGCCGCCTGACGTGGGACCTCACCGACGGAAAGGGCCGGACCTGGATTGCCGGGAAGCATCTGCTGTCGGTGCGCGACATGAATCTTTCGCAACGCATTGGCGATCTGCTGGATGCGGGCGTCACTTCATTCAAGATAGAAGGTCGGCTCAAGGATCTCGCTTATATCCGGAACGTTGTGGCCCACTACCGCCGGGCGGTGGACGAGGCGCTGGCCCTGCGGCCGGGGCTGGTGCGGTCGTCCGTCGGCGAGAGCGTCCCGGATTTCACGCCCGATCCGTCGAAGAGTTTT
>OGKU01001292.1_pt1 | contig 12564 bp, 10 predicted proteins | sample 1572611 | NCBI WGS metagenome assembly OGKU01 (sample SAMEA2581886, study PRJEB24529) | metagenome | biome: Human gut stool | place: China | collected 2011 | reverse complement strand
GCAGGGACATACCGTGGTGCTGATCACCCACGACAACTCCATTGCCGTGCAGGCCCAGCGCATCATCCGGCTGGAGGACGGCCATGTGGTGTACGACGGCGATGCCCACGCACCCGAAGCCGTGGTGCAGCCCAATTATGCACCCAAGGCAGAACAGGAGGGGAGTGCGTCATGATCTATGAGACCTTCCGTGAAGCCATCCAGAACATCTGGAGCAATAAGTTCCGCACCTTCCTCACCATGCTGGGCATTATCATCGGCGTGACGGCGGTCATCGTTATCGTGGGCCTTGGCAACGGCATGACCCAGAGTATCCAGTCCAGCTTTTCAGATCTCGGCACCAACATCATCAGCGTGCAGGTCATGGGTTACGGTTCCCGCTCTGTGAAAGTGGAGGATGTTTACAGCCTCGTGGATGCCCACCCGGATCTGTTCGAGGCGGTGTCGCCTACGGCCAGCATCAACGGAACCGTGAAGGTGGGTACCACCAGCTACAGCAACACCAGCGTCAAGGGCGTGAGCGAGAGCTATCTTGGAATGAGCGGCTGCACCGTCCGCGTCGGGCGCGGCATCAACTACGTGGATCTGACTGACAACAAGAAGATCTGCGTAGTGGGCGATTACATCAGCCGTGTGGCCTATGGCGGCAATGCCGTGGGCCAGACCATCAAAATCGGAGCGGAGAAGTATACCATTGTGGGCGTACTGGAAGCCAAGGTGACAGACACCTCGGATCAGGAGGGCAGCAGCGATGATATCGTTCTGCTGCCCTACACCACGGCGCTGCGTGTTTCACAAACCAGCACCGCCAGCTCCTACGCCGTCACTGTGACCAGTGAGGACAAAATTTCCGAAGCGAAGACCGCACTGGAAAACGGCCTGCAGGAGCTGCTCAGCTCCGATAAGGGCTACATGGTCACCAGCATGAGCGAAATGCTGGATATGATGACCTCCATGGTGAACATGGTCGTCACTATCCTCACAGCCATTGCGGCCATCTCGCTGCTGGTGGGCGGCATCGGCATCATGAACATCATGATGGTGTCCGTCACCGAGCGCACCCGCGAGATCGGCATTCGCAAGGCGCTGGGTGCCAAGGAACGGGTCATTCTGGGCCTGTTCGTCACCGAAGCTGCCACCACCTCGGCGCTGGGCGGCATACTGGGCATCGGTCTGGGCTATCTGCTCTCGGCACTGGCAAACAAGATCCTGCCGCTGGTCATGTCCGATATGGAAATGACCGTGGCACCGTCTCTCAGCTCGGTGGCCGTGGCCTTTGGCATCTCGGTGGGCATCGGCGTGCTGTTCGGCTACCTGCCCGCAAAGCGCGCGGCACGGCTCAACCCCATCGAAGCGCTGCGTTACGATTAAGGAGGCAACTATGAAAAAACGATTCCTCGCACTGCTGCTGTCGGTGTGCATCGGCGTGTCCATGCTGGTGCTGCCCGCATCGGCAGCTGGCTCCAACACGGCGGTGCAGACGGCGGTAACGCTGGGCGCTTTCTCCACCGAGGAAGCTGCCGGGCTGAGCACGCCGCTCACCCGTGGGCAGCTGGCAAAGCTGCTGGTGGCCTTTTCCGCCTACCACGATAACGCCAATACGCAGGGCAGCATCGGCACTCTATATACTGATGTGAACGGCAGCAGCGCTTATGCGCCCTATATCCGCATTGCAGTGCAGCAGGGCTGGATGAGCGGCTATACCGATGGCTCCTTCCGCCCGAATCAAACCGTGACGCTGGAAGAAGCCTGCACCGCCGCTCTGACCCTGCTGGGCTATGATGTGACGACCCTGACCGGCGGCTTCCCCGCAGCACAGCTGAACAAGGCAAACGCCATCGGACTGCGTGCAAATCTGAGCCGCACCCAGGGTCAGGCCATGACCATGGAAGACGGAGCCATCCTGCTGTACAACGCCCTCACCGCAAACACGGCCAGCGGCAGTGTGTACGGTACCACCCTTGGCTTTACGGTGACGAATGGTCAGGTGGATGTTTCGTCCATCCTGCTCAGCAATCTGGAAGGCCCCTTTGTGGCATCGGAAGGCGAAAGCCTGCCCTTTGAGCCGGAGGCCGTTTACTGCAACGACAGCGTGAGCACCAACGCCCAGCTGTCCGCTTATGATGTGTACTATTATAATGCCCGTGCAAAGACCGTGTGGGTCTACACCCGCAAGGCGGCAGGCCGCATCACGGCGGTGTCGCCCAGCGCCAGTGCACCCACATCTGTTACCGTGGCTGGCACCAGCTACACCATTGCAAGCTCCTCGGCAGCAGCCCAGCTGTCCAGCCTGAACGGCGGCGGCGTGGGTCAGGTAGTCACCCTGCTGCTGGGCATGAACAACGAAGCCGTTGCCGTGCTGACCGGTGATGCCGCAGACGAAGTGTTCTACGGCGTAGTGCAGACGGCCACCCGCAGCCTTGTGGAAGAAAACGGCGCGGACGTGCAGCAGAAGGTGGAAGTGAAGTGCACCGACGGCATCACCCGCACAGTGAGCGTGGCCAAGGACCTGAACTACCCGGCCGGCTGGATGGTGAAAATCACCGTGAACGCCGACGGCGAGCAGGTGGATGCCATTGGTAAAAAGGGCACTTCCGGTACGATCAATGCAGACGGTACCGCTCTGGGCGAAACAGCCCTTGCGGACGGCGTGGAAATTCTGGATACGACTTCGGAGGGTGTGGCTGGGACGGTAAGTCCCAGCCGCCTATCGGGGGTAACACTTTCGGATGCCGATGTGCGCTACTATACCACCAATGAGAACGGTCAGATCGATCGCCTGATCCTGAACGATGTCACGGGTGATCTGTGGACTTACGGCGTGCTGGACGACGTGAAAAACCTCATCAACAATGTCACCTCTTCCAGCAGCACCACATCCACCGGCACGACGACCGGTACCACCACAAGCACCTCTTCCAGCACCGATGCAGCTTCCATCGCAGGCGATGTGGCCGAGATCGTGCTGCCCAGCACCGGCGACCTTTTGTGGGGCCTTGTGGACGGAAGCATCGGCAGCAGTGTGTGGGAAAGCGTGACCGGCAGCACCGACAAGCTGGCAAGCTATCTGCTCAAGTTGGGCGCAGCTAACACCAGCGGCGGTCTGAGCACTGTGCTCAACTATCTGGGAAGCGGTGCAGATTACGTGTGCTACGTGAACGGCAAGCAGACGACCTACAAGACCAGCACCAAGTACCCGGTGCTGGCGGGCGGCATTGCTGTGGGCATCAGCACTTCCGGCAAGGTCAAGTCCATGCGGCAGCTGATGCCTGCCGTGATCGACAAGGTGGGCGCGGCCTCGGTGATGAGCGGCGGCAAGAAGTACGAGACTGCCGACGATATGCAGGTGTATCTGTGGTATAAGGGTACCTACTATCCCACCACCCTTTCGCAGGTGAACGGCGAGGACTACACCCTCATTGGCTGGTTTGATAACGACGGCCGCGCAGCAGGCAGCAAGATCCGCGTGCTGATCGCGGTCAGGAAAAACTGAATCCGGCCCGGCCCTCCCCCGACGGGAGGGCTTTTTGCTGTCCGCACGACGCATACGGTCAAGTTGAAAAATGAATAAAATTTGCACATAGAATGAGATGTTTTTAGGCTGAATGAGCAAAGAATCGAAAGAAGCCCCATAATCATATTGACATAATGGGTAATGGGGTGTAAACTACGTGCATCGGGTCGAGCAAATCTGAAAATTGAGATCATTCAGGGAGGAAACGGCTATGATGTGTTGTTGCGCAATGTGTTGTTGTACCGCAAACGCTTCCCGGACCGGCCGCCCTGCAGTATGGTATGCCGTGTGAGCATATCTGCATATTCTGTGTGGGAACACGCAGAAGGATCTGTCGCTGATCGCCTGGGAGCTTACTTGAAGAGGGAGCTTCCGGGCGTTTTGTTTTGACCCGCAAATCAGGATACAAGGGAGGAATCCGGCAATGGACTGGAATGCGATCCAGCAATATTTGCCGCTCTACCAGAAAGCCGCTGTACTTACCGTGCGGCTGGGCGTTGCAGGCATCATTTTTGCCATCATCATTGGCCTTGCCTGCGCAGTGATCCAGTATGACAAGGTGCCCGTTCTGCGGCAGATCGTGGGTGTCTACATCCAGCTGTCCCGCAACACACCGCTGCTGGTGCAGCTGTTCTTCATTTATTATGGCCTGCCCAAGGTGGGCATCCGCACCAATGCCGAGATCTGCGGCATTGCCGGTCTGGCGTTTCTGGGCGGCAGCTACATGGCCGAAGCGTTCCGCAGCGGTCTGGAAGCCATTGAGCCGATTCAGACGGAAAGCGCCTACAGCCTTGGCATGGATCGCTGGCAGACCATGCGCTACATCATTCTGCCGCAGGCCATGTCCACCAGTATGCCGGCTTTCATGGCAAATGTGATCTTCCTGCTCAAGGAGACCAGCGTGTTCAGCGCCATCAGCCTGATGGACCTGATGTTCACGGCCAAGGATCTCATCGGCATGTATTCCAAGACCATCGAATGTCTGTTCCTGCTGGTGGTGTTCTACCTTATCATTCTGCTGCCGGTGTCCATTGTGGGCAGCCTGATCGAAAGGAGGCTGCGCTATGCTGGATTTGGGTCTTGATGTCCTGTTCAAGGGCAAAAACATGGCCCGCCTGCTGGGCGGCCTTGGCGTTGCACTCAAGATCAGTGCCGTCTCGGTGATCATCAGCCTGCCGCTGGGCATCCTGCTGGGCGTGCTCATGACCTCCCGCAACCCCGTTATCAAGGCGGTTCTGCGGCTTTATCTGGAGTTCGTCCGCATCATGCCGCAGATGGTGCTGCTGTTCCTCGTTTACTTCGGCACCACCCGTGCCTTTGGGTGGAACCTTTCCGGCGAGATGGCATCCATCATCGTGTTTGTGCTGTGGGGCACCGCAGAAATGAGCGACCTTGTGCGCGGTGCGCTGATCGCCATTCCGAAGCACCAGTATGAGAGTGCCGAGGCCCTTGGCATGAGCCGGGCGCAGACTTATTGGTACATCATCATTCCGCAGACGGTGCGCCGCCTGATCCCGCTGTCCATCAACCTGATTACCCGCATGATCAAGACCACCAGCCTTGTGCTGATGATCGGTGTTGTGGAAGTGATCAAGGTAGCACAGCAGATCATCGAGGCCAACCGCACCGCCAGCCCCAACGCAGCGTTTGGCATTTATCTCACGGTTTTCGTGTTATATTTCTTCGTATGCTGGCCTATCAGTCTGCTGGCATCCTATCTCGAAAAGAAATGGAAGTGACCGTACATGGCAGAACCTATTTTGACTGTTGAACATCTGATCAAGGCCTATGGCGAGACCCCCGTGCTGGATGATATCAGCTTTGCTGTCAAGCCCGGTGAGGTCATCGTGGTAGTCGGCCCTTCGGGCTGCGGCAAAAGCACGCTGCTGCGCTGCCTGAACGGCCTGGAGCCCACCCAGAGCGGCCGGGTGCGGCTGGGCAATGAGACCGTTGCCTACGGCGGTAAAAATCTGACCCAGCTGCGCCAGCGCATCGGCATGGTGTTCCAGAGCTACGAGCTGTTCCCGCACATGACGGTGCTGGACAATGTGCTTCTGGCACCCACCAAGGTGCAGAAGCGCCCCAAAGCGGAAGTGCAGCAGGAGGCCGAAGCTCTGCTGGACCGCGTGGGACTGCTTGCCAAGAAAAACAGCTACCCGCGTGAGCTTTCCGGCGGACAGAAGCAGCGCGTTGCCATCGTGCGCGCACTGTGTATGCACCCGGAGATCCTTCTGTTTGATGAAGTGACCGCTGCCCTTGATCCGGAAATGGTGCGCGAGGTGCTGGACGTTATGCTGGACCTTGCCAAGCAGGGCAAGACCATGATCATCGTCACCCACGAAATGCAGTTTGCCCGCGCCATTGCCAACCGCGTCATCTTTCTGGATGGCGGCAAGATCGTGGAAGAAGCTGCACCGGCCGAGTTCTTTGACCGGCCCAAGACCGAGCGCGCGCAGCGCTTCCTGCGCACCTTCACGTTTGATGCTGTGAAATGAGTCACAGATCAAGATAAAGACTGCGGGGGTTCCGCAGCCAATGGGAAAGATTTTGTAAAGGAGAATCCATTATGAAACGGTCTAAAATTTCTCGTCGTTCCTTCCTGCTGGGTCTGGGCGCAGCATCCGCTGCTGCCGTTCTGACCGCATGCGGCGGCTCTTCTTCTGCTTCCACCGCAACTGCAGCATCTGGCAGCGCAGCATCCGGCAGCAGCGTGGTCTACCGCACGCTGGATCAGATCAAGGAGTCCGGCACCATCAACATCGGTGTCTTCTCCGACAAGAACCCGTTCGGCTACGTGGATGAGAACGGCGAGTATCAGGGCTATGATGTCTACTTTGCCCGCCGTCTGGGCGAGGATCTGGGCGTAGAGATCAACTTTGTTTCTACCGAGGCTGCCAACCGTATCGAGTATCTGCAGACCGGCAAGGTGGATGTGATCTTGGCAAACTTCACCGTGACCCCCGAGCGCGCAGAGGAAGTGGATTTCGCTCTGCCGTACATGAACGTTGCACTGGGCGTCATTTCTCCGGACAGCAACGTTATCACCACTCTGGACAACTGGAACGCTGACGATCAGATGATCGTCATTTCCGGCACCACTGCTGAGACCTACCTGACCAAGGAGTACCCCAATATTCCGCTGCAGAAGTACGATTCCTATGCAACGGCCAAGAATGCACTGGAGAACGGCAACGGCGTGGCATGGGCCAACGATAACACCGAGGTCATTGCATTTGCAAAGCAGAACACCGGCTACACGGTCGGCATTCCCTCTCTGGGCAGTCAGGACACCATTGCTCCCGCTGTGAGCCAGGGCAACACCACCGTTCTAGATTGGCTGAACGAGGAGATCAAGACTCTGGGCGAGGAGAACTTCTTCCACAAGGACTATGAGGAGACTCTGGTGGATACCTACGGCACCGACTTCGAGGACGAGCTGGTGGTCGAGGGCGGCGAGACCGCTGCCAGCGAGGCAGCAGCTTCTGAGGCTGCTGCTTCCGAAGTAGCTTCCAGCGCAGCCGCACAGTAAATAAAAACACCGAGCGGGCAGGAGAGGGCTGAACCTTTCCTGCCCGTTTTTGCATTGCACCATCTGCCGGAACGTGCTATACTGAAACAAAACAACTCTTGTCCGAAAAAATTGAAAAAGAGAGGATGTTCCCAATGAAACGTGCCTATACGAACGGGATCCTGCTGGATGGCACCGAGCAGATGCAGCCGGCAGCGCACAAAATCCTACTGACCGAGGATGATAAGATCATTGCCATTGTCGATGAGGGCGTGGATCTGGACGGTTATGAGGTCATCGATCTGCACGGAGGCTATCTGTGCCCGGGCCTGATCAACCTGCATGTGCATCTGGCAGGCAACGGCAAGCCCAGCGCAAAGCCGCGGGATAATGCTGCGCTGGTGCGCAAAATTCTGAGCAATGGCCCGACCCGTGCCGTGGACTACAGGCTGGTATGCAGCTACGCGAAGCTGGAACTGCTGGGTGGCGTGACTACCATCCGCACCGTGGGCGGCATTGCAGATTTTGACACCCGCTGCCGTGATGATGCCGCTGCAGGCAGACTGCTGGCACCGCGCATCCTTGCTGCCAACGAAGGCATTTCGGTGCCGGGCGGACATATGGCAGGCTCGGTGGCAGTTGCGGCCCATAACAATGCCGAAGCATTGGCTCAGCTCAAAAAGGCCAGCGGACAGAAGGTGGATCTTGTCAAGCTGATGATCACCGGCGGCGTGCTGGATGCCACCGAAAAGGGAACCCCCGGCGAGCTGAAAATGAAGCCGGAAATGGTCAAAGCCGTCTGCGACGAGGCCCACAAGCTGGGCTATACCGTGGCGGCACACACCGAGTCGCCAGAAGGCGTAAAGGTGGCGCTGGAAAACGGCGTGGATTCCATTGAGCACGGCGCAAAGATGGATGATGAGACCATCCGGCTTTACAAGGAGCGGGGAGCCTTTGTGTGCACCACCATCTCCCCGGCGCTGCCCTACGCACTGTTTGATACGGCGGTTTCCGGTGCTTCGGAAAGGGACCAGTATAACGGCAAGATCGTGTTTGACGGCGTGGTGGAAAGCGCAAAGACCGCCCTTGCCAACGGCATCCCGGTGGGATTAGGCAATGATGTGGGCTGCCCCTACATCACCCAGTATGATTTCTGGCGGGAGCTGTGCTACTTCCACAAATACTGCGGTGTAAGCAACCAGTTCGCCCTCTACACGGCCACCCTGCGCAATGCTCAGCTGGCCGGAGTAGGAGACGTGACCGGTTCCATTGAGCCGGGCAAGAGCGCAGATTTTATTGTGACGAAGCACAACCCACTGGACGACCTGCGTGCGCTGCAGCATCTGGAACTGGTGGTCTGCCGCGGCCATGTGATCAAAAAGCCGAACCCCAAGCGGAACAAAACGGTGGATGCCCTGCTGGACCCGTACCTCGAATAATACTGAAAAAGCAAGGAGAGACGATCGGTCTTTCCTTGCTTTTTCGTTCACATGCCTGCCATCACGGCCATGATGCTTTGCCAGCTCTTGTTGCGGGCAGCGGGCACAGTGGTGCGGCGGCGTGCGGGTGCAGAGCCGGAAGAGGCCGTATTCATGGCGGTCATCGGCACCGACGGATGGAAGAATACGGCTGTATCACCGGCCAGCCACTGGGCGGCAAGGCGGGCTGCCTGCGGGTCGGCCTGCAGGGTGCGGCGCTCGGCACCGGCCAGATGATCCGCCAGCCAGTAGAGGATGGCACCCAGCGGCAGGCTGGGCAGAACATCCTGACTCCAGTAGGTCCAGCGGGCACCGGCCCCTACAAAACTCTCCACGGTAATAACGGCACCGGTGCGGGCGTTCTGCGGGATGCTGCCCTGATAATTGATACCGGCGCACTGGCGAAGCTCGGCGGTGATGCGCTGGGTGCGGGGCATATCCAGCCTGTCCTCACGGCAGTAGGCGCGGAAATCGGTCTCGTCGATTAGGCCGTCGGCGCTGGAAGGGAAGCGGCCCACCAGCTGGCCATCGGCGTTGTGGCACAGCTGCCAGCCCTTGCGGAACAGCTGGAAGTTCAGGCAGCGGCGACCCATGGTGGAGTAGCACAGAATGGAGGTGCTCTCACCGGGCAGCTGCTTCAGCTCCAGGCAGGCATCGTTGCCGCAGGTGTCCTGCAGCTTTACCGTTAACAGCAGCTGCGCACCGGGGTGCTGAGCTGACATAGCGTTGTGCATGGCATCAAAATAACGGTTGGCATCCATGATCGGTTCCCTCCTGAAACTATAACACAGCAGTTCGTTGTATAACGGGTGGGCACTGCGCCAAACGACCCGGTGCACAGCAGGCGGCTTACGCAGGAATGTTTTATTGACTGAACATAGTATAGCATACTTTGCAACAAAAAACAACTATAAGTTTGCAGAAAAACAAAATATTTCCGCGCATCCTGCAACAGTGACCCGAAACATGGTTGTTACAAGAGTGAATCAGTTGTGTCCTGTATCAAAAACAGCCCACAGACGGCAAGGCCAAAGCCTCCCATCTGTGGGCTGTTCTGGTAAAATATGGTTCAATCGCCCAGTTCACGAATCTCGTTCTGGATCAGCCGCCCGGCCGCGCGGGCCAGTTGGTCCATGCCGCGGATACGGGCCATGTTTTTGCCGTAGATCTGTGCAGCGGCACCGGCAGAGCTGTCCTCACCCATGAACACAGCCGACACCCGGATGCCCATGCGCTGCAGCGCACGCACCTGCGCGGCAGTGTCAGCCACACCGGCAGCGTCCTCGTAACCGCAGCCCAGCGGGTTTTCTGCACTGGGCGGGATGCGGCGGCTGTCGTTGGGCGAAGCGTCCGTCAGCACGATGAGCAGATGCCGCGGTGCAGGGCCGGGCGCATACTGCAAAAGGTCGCCTGCGGCCCGCAGGGCAAGGCCGTCACGGTTCCAGCCGGAAGCAAAATATCGGTTGATGTTCTGCAGGTTTTTGTCTGCAAAGCCTTTGAGCACACGCAGTACGGTGTAGCCCCGCAGGCTGCTGAAGCTGGACACCCGCACCGGGATACCGCAGGCCGCAAGGCTCTGGGCCAAAATGGACCCTTGAGCCGCGATCACTTCCTGACAGTGCAGGCGGGAAGCGGATGCGTCCAATAAAAGGTCTACCGTAAAAGAGGGCTGGTTCTCTTCCTCGGCACACAAAAACACCCGGTCATCGTTCAAAAGTGGTGCGCGCCAGATGCGCCCAGCGTTCAGGTTGCCACTGCGGGCAACACGGGCGTTGGGCTGCTGGTGCACAAGGATGCAGTTGCGGATCTGCTCGGTAAGCCGCAGCACCACACTGCGGTGCAGTTCCCGATTTTTGGCGTAATAAGCGCGGTTGCGGTCAGCCTGCAGTTCAGCCTGCTCAGCCAGATGTTTTGCTTCCGGGGTGGGGGCCTGTTCCGGACTGGGCACACCGGCACTGAACCACAAATGGCACCCCAGATGGTCGCCCACGCAAAGCTCCTGCTCAGCCTTGCGCAGCCGTTCCGGCGGGTAGAGAGAGCGGCCGAAGCAGCTTTCGATGTAGGCTCTGTCCTGCGCGGCATCCTGCTTCAGGGTGATGTGGGCCCGGCGCTTGTCCCCCGCCAGCCCGCTGCCCACAGCATCCACGGAGCTTGAGTGCTCCACGGTCACACGGTCGGTCTTGATCATCTGGGTGGGCATGGCTTTGGTGGCAAGCTTTGCCAGCAGGCCGTCCAGATGTAGATGCAAAGCTGCTCTCTGGTGCACAGTGCCGTCGAACAGGTTGAATTTTGCGTAGATCGATAAAATTTCGGCTTTCAGCTGTTCCGCTGCCGGCGCTTTTTCCGGGGAAAGAGCCGCAGCGAGGCCGGACTCATAAGGGGTCATCACCGGGTCGGCACGGCCCAGTACACGCCGCCAGCGTGCGGCCTGCATGGTGTACACAAGCTGATTTTTTGCCATCCACTCCTGCCGCGAAAGCTTGTACTGGATGGCAAAGAAATAATCTGCATGGGCATGGCGCAGTGCTTCCAGAACCGGGCGGCGGGGCAGCTCCAGCCGATAGGCTGCATTTTCCAGATACAGCCATGTCATGTCGTCCAGCATGGTCTGCCGCAGATCACCGTCCCATGCATCAAAGATGCTGCGGATCAGCGCGTCACCGTAATATTTATGGATGAGGCCCACGACCGTGTTCATGTAAAAATCGGTGGTGCCGTCGGTATAGCGGGCCAGAAACAGCGGCTCAAAGCCATAGGCTCCTGCAGCAGCCCAGACCTGATTGGCCGCACGCCGCTCCTGCGCGGTGTAACTCTGGGCTTCCATCAGCCAAAGAGCTTGGCGGCATCCAGCTTGGCCGGAATGCGCGCTGCGATCACATCACGGATCAGGCCCTGCTCGTAGGAGTCAAAGGCCTTGTTGGTGATGCCCATATCCAGTGCCGCGCCTGCCGGGATGCCGCGCCGGATCAGCCGCAGGGCATCCAGCATGCCGCGCAGGTCCAGCGCCTTGGTGGAAATTTCTGCACTGTCGCACTTTTTCTGCAGGTCAAGGAACAACAGTGCAAACTGGCGCACATACTTGGAAGCAAGATCGGGGAACTGCGTCCGCAGCAGCTTTTCCAGATCGTCCTGCGTAATGGTGGGCATCTGGATGACCACGAAACGGGAGGTGAGGGCCTCGTTCAGCTCACGGGTGCCGGCATAACCGTAGTTCATGGTGGCAATAAAGCGGGTCTCCTCCGCCAGCGGGATGCGGTCGTAGCCGGGCACATCGATGGCGCGGCGGAAGTCCAGCACCGCGTGCAGCACGGCCAGCGCTTCGTTTTTGGCCATGTTGATCTCATCCAGCACACCAAAGCCGCCGCACTGGGCGCAACGGTATACCGGGCCGGGCCGGAACACCACCTGACCGTCCGCAAAAGTGTCCATGCCAATGAGGGACGCTGCGTCCATGTTCACATGGAAGGAGATGTCCCATGCGGGACGGCCAAAGGCGGCGGCAAGGTTCTCGGCCAGCACGTTTTTGCCGGTGGCTTTTCCGCCTGCCAGCAGCAGGTTTTCGCCGCAGAGCAGCGCCGCCAGCGCCTGCTCCCACACCTGTTTGCCGTAGTAGGTAAAGGCAGGGGAAGGAATGCGCGGGCGCAGTGCGTCCGGCAGGGCGTGGGCGGCGCGGTACTGCTGGACTGCTTCCAGCAGAGCGGGGTCTACCCCTTCCTGCTGCAGAGTTTCAAGGAGATCAGACATTTGTACAAACACCTCGATTTTGCCGGTTGTCTGGCACAAACCGGCTGTTCAGCTTTATCATAGCACAATCGTGGGGATTTGTGTAGGGGGCGGGTGGCGAAAAAATGGCAAAGAGAGGCGGCCCCAAACAGGGACCGCCTCTCTTCATGAAGAAAGAAGAAATGGAAAAACGCTTAAGTTGTGCCGGAAAACCGCGCTGGATCAGGCGTTATCCAGACCCGCCATCTGCTTGACGGCCTTCATGGCGAAGGTCAGGGTGCGGCCCATGGCCACACCAGCCATCAGGCAGGGGTAGTTGTTGGCAAAGAAGCTGCCGGACA
>OGKU01001280.1_pt1 | contig 12689 bp, 8 predicted proteins | sample 1572611 | NCBI WGS metagenome assembly OGKU01 (sample SAMEA2581886, study PRJEB24529) | metagenome | biome: Human gut stool | place: China | collected 2011 | reverse complement strand
GGCAAGCCGCTGGTCGTGGTGCTGATGAGCTCCAAGCCGCAGGTGATGCCGGCATGCGTGATCGGCACGAATGGCGTGATCGTGGACGAATCCACGGCCGACGGTGTCAGCGCGTTCATGTGGGCGCCGAATCCGGGTATGAAGGGTGGCCAGGCCATCGCCGAAATCATTCTTGGCGAAACCGAGCCGAGCGGACGTCTGCCGATCACCTTCCCGCGTCATGCGGGCCAGCTACCGGTCTATTACAACCAGATCCGTGGCCAGCACGGCAATCGTTATGCCGATCTCACGCAGGATCCGGCGTTCGCGTTCGGCGAGGGCCTCGGCTACACGACCTTCGAATACGGCGAACCGACAATCACGAACGTTCCGGCTTCCGGCACGTTCGCCACCACCGATACCGTGCATGCCGAGGTTGCGCTCACCAACACCGGCGAGCGCAAGGGCACCGAAGTAGTGCAGTTGTATATCGGCGATATCGTGACGTCCTACAGTTGGACGGACCGCGAGCTCAAGGCGTTCCAGCGCGTGGAGCTTGAGCCGGGCGAGACCAAGACCGTTGCGTTCGATATTCCGGTTTCGGGGTGCACTATCGTCGATTCGGATGCCAACCGTATCGTCGAGCCGGGCGAGTTCGAGGTGTTGATTGGCCATTCGAGCCGTCGTCGCGATTTGAAGCGCACCACGTTCACTGTGGCGTAGTTGTATGCGATAGTGCGATTGCGTTGCGTAACCACATTGCGTAATCGCACTATTCAATACCCCTTTTCGCTCACGCAAAATAAATCAAGCCGTCAATATACGCATGTGAGCGAAAAGGGGTAATCGTATGCCATTATGCAAAATCGCAAATGGCGGAATTCCAACGTTTCCTATTTCTAAAATCAGATAATTCAGCGCACGTATGCGCAAAAACGCACGTTTCCGCAATCCGTGAGCAAAAGGGTGGCTTGCGATTGGGCTCGTGCAAGCCACAAACCACCAATCAAATCGCAAATCGCAATCCGTGAGCAAAAGGGTGCTTCACGCAAACCAAACCGCAAACCGCAAACCAAACCACAAACCAAACCGCAAGTCCAAAAACCGCAGGTCGAAAAACGAAAGCAGATAGACAATCATCAGAATCACGCAATCGCAACCAACCGGCGGAACGGACACGACCAAATCAATAAATCCGAATCAGCGGTAGGCGTCCCACAGGGGCTCGGGGAACAGCAGGTTTTCCATTTCAGCCCATTCTGCGCATAGGTCGACTTCCGGTTCGCGCAGCCACCACAGCTGGATGCCATCCATGATTTCCATGGCCTTGCGCACCACCGGCCGCATGCTTTCCTCCCATGAGCCGAGTTGCGGCGGAACCAACCATGGATAACGGGAATAATGTGCCCAGATGTTGTCCATTCGTTCCATGAATTCATCATGCAGCGGATGGTCCGGGTTCAGGGATTCGGCCGACAGCACGGTGAACAGCTGCACCATCATGCGGCGGCGCGAGTTGTGTTTCACCAGGTAGCGCAGGTATGCGGGGAAATGCGGCGCGGATGGGTCGCTGCCCGGCATGCCCGATGAGAAGAAGTCCTCCGGAGTGCCGGTTTGCCCGTAGTATTCGTCATATACCAGCGCCAGCATCTTGTCTTTGTTTTCGACGTATCGCAGCACGCCTTGTTTGGAAATGCCGACCCGATCGGCCACGTCCTGGATGGAGATGCCGTTGAATCCGCGTTCGCTGATGAGCTGCACCGCCGCATCCAGCACTTCCGCACGACGCTCTTGTGGCGATTTGCGGGTACGTTTCGAAGTCTCTTCCTCTGCCATGACTCCGAGTCTAATGCCCTTTGCGTCAATTGTCGTTGATTGACGGCGCCGATGCCACGTCATCGTGGGGCGCATCCGCTTGAATCCATCCATGACGCCATACGCGGGTCAGATCCCACGCTTCGAGATTGCCGCCGTTGCGCGGATCGCGTGGCGGTTTCCCTTCGCCGCTGCCCGGTTTCGCGGAACGCGCAAGCTGGTAGCTCCAATAGATCCGCCCTGCCGACACGTCCCATGCCGCGCGTTGCAATCGCGATACTTGACGGTATGCGTCCGCTCGGTTCCGGCTGTGCAGTGCCCACCGGTTCTCCACGCACCACTCGCCCACAAATACAGGGATATGGCGGGCCGCCGAACGGATGGCGATTTCGCGCGCACCCACCAGCATTCGGTACAGCCATGGCAGGTGCCGCGATTGCAGGTACAGTCGGCGTGCCGGTCCCGCGAACAACGGTTCCTCCATGGCGATGAGATATTGGTGGGTGTCGAGCATGACGTTGCACATGCCGGCGCGACGGAACCAGTCGCCCCAGCGGAGTAGTCGGAAGCCGTCATGGAATACGATTACGGTTTCCGGACGCAGTATGGCGCGCAATCGGATGTAGGCGTCGCGGTAGAAGCGCTTCAGAAAGCGCAGTGGGATATGCGTGCTGCCGGAGGCTTCGCGGGGGTTCTTCGCCGTATTCGACGTGCCATGGAACACCGACCAGCTCACCGGTTCGTTGAGCACTTCGATGCTGTGTAGGGTCGGCTCGTCACGATATCGGCGGGCCAATCGTTCCAGCACATTCAGCGCGTATTCCACCAAGTCCGGATTCTGCGCCCATTTGCACACGCCCGTCAGACCGCCGTTGTCGAAACCATTCTGTGAACCGGGCACGGTATGCAGGTCGATCATGATCTTCAGCCCCGTCTCCCGCGCCCAACGGAACGCACGGTCGAGGTATGCGACGCAACCCGGATGTCCGGGCCAGTCGCCGAAGATGAAATACGGCACTGGGATGCGCACGAGATTGAGCCCATGGTCGGCGATGATGCGGAAATCCTCCAAGGTGATGTAGGCGTCGCGGTGCCGACGCAGTTCCTCGGCGAGATTCCGTTCGGACCAGAGGGCGCCGTGTGTGCGGTGCATCCAGATTTCGTCATCTTCGGCAGTGCGGACGAATGGTTCCGGATCCATCCATTTCTCCAGCACCAGCCAGTTACCGAGGTTCACGCCGTTGATTCGCTCGTCGATGCCCAGCACCATGCGTCTCACCGCCTTTCTGTGCGGGGTTTCGCCCGGCTTGTCGTTTCCGCCTATTCAAAAACCAAACAGTCCAAACCAAACCCCTATTTCAGCCCAATGGGCCAAGGAACGCAACGTTCCTTGGCCCATTGTATGCGTCCTGCAATCAGCCACGCGGCCGGTTGGAATCGGACCACGGCCGGATTGGGGTTTCGGAATGATCGTGGCCGGATGGGCGGGATCAGTCGACCGGCTTCGTCTCGTCCGCCTCGTAGTCGAAGAAGTCGAAGTCGGCAGTCTTCTCATGCAACGCGGCGTCGGTGACGGCGACGCCGACCATGGTGTCGGTGAGCAGCTTGTAGTTCCAGTAGTAGAAGCCGCTGCCCTTGCTCCATGCGGCGAGCTGGGATTCGGCCACGCCCTGGTACAGCGAGCGCTTCTGTTCGGCGGTCAGGGTCTCGGCCTGCGCGCCTTCCTCGCCGTTGAGCACGCTTTGGCCGCCGTGGGTGTCCACGCCGCAGCCGACGGAGTTGAACAGGCACCACTCCCCCACGATCACCGGGAAGTATTCGCTCATCTCGGCGATCATCGGCGCGTAGGTGTTCCTCACGAAGTCGTCGTAGCCTTCCACGGTCTGCGGGCAGCCCATCATTTCGGCGGTCATGAGGTACTGGTGGGTGTCGAGGACCACGTTCTCGAATTCCGGCGCAAGCCTGCCATCGGACCCGCGCATGAAGTCCTTCCACTGCTCGATGTCGAAGCCGTCGTGGAACACCACGGCCTTGTCCGTCGGCAGCGCGCCCTTGTCGGCGTCGCGCAGACGGTGGTAGGCGGTGACGTAGAAGTCCTTGAGCCAGTCGAAGGCGATCGGGCCGGTGCCTTCGGCGAGCTCCGGGTCGACCGCCTTGTAGCGTTCGGTCACATTCATCATCGGCCAGGAGGTGGTGGTGTTCGGCTCGTTGATGATCTCGATGCCCATCAGCGCCTGGCGATGGCCGTACCGCTTGGCGAGGCGTTCGAGCACGGACAGCACGAATTCGACTTCGTCGGGCAGCTGCGCCCATTTGCACACGCCGGAGATGCCGCCGTTGTCGAAGCCGTTCTGGCTCATCGGCGCGGTGTGCAGGTCGATAAGGATGGTCAGGCCGTATTTTTCGGCCTAGTTGAAGGCTTTGTCGAGTTCGTCGATGCAGCCGATGAACGGTGCACGGTCGCCGAAGATGAAGTACGGCACGGGGATGCGCACGGAGTTCAGCCCCCATGATTTGATGGTGGCGGAGTCGCGTTCGTTGATGTATTCGGCGCGGTGGGTCTTGATGCGGGCCTCGTAGACGGCCGGGTCGAGCTGCGTCGGCAGGTAGTATTCGTCGTCCGCGGTGGTGCCGTCGAACAGCGCCGGATTCATCCACTTCTCCAGCACCAGCCAGTTGCCGAGGTCCACGCCTTTGATGTAGTCGGGATTCATGTGCACTCCTTCGTACGTCATGCAGTTTCTATTACTTAGTAACTACTTAGTTATATCGTAATACATTTCCGTTCCACACGCAACCCAACCTCGGCGGCACCCCATCTCCGCCATCGACCTTTATATTTGAATATATAAGATCGATTGATGGAGGTGCCGGAATGCGATACGTGATGCGGATCTTCGACACTCCGCTGCTGGAGTTCGAGGCATCCTACGGCGAGGGGCTGCAGGCCGGCTGAGAAGGAACGCACGACTTCCCCATGCCGTCGATTCCCACAAGATAACACGCCGATGAGGAACTTTGAAACAGACACCCCCAAGTACGTCAAAACCAAACACCCCTACATCTGGACATACCAATGAACAATTCCCATATGACCACTAGCATGAGGGGAGACATTATTTATAAAGCATAAAAGAAGGTCCGTTCAGATGGAGAAGCCGAGCGATAGTAAGAATAGCTCCATATCAGTGAATTATTTTTTGAATAGTGCTGCATATAGCGGACTTTTCTCCCTTCTTTCGGTTATCCTTACCGGTCAAGTTTCTGCAACGTCATCACTATGTGTTGGATTAGCACTTGGAGTTTTATCCCTTTTTTCTAGGGGCAGTACTGTTTTTATAGGTGGCTTGATTGAGCGTTCATCAACGGTATCCCTCACTGAGACCGGTTTCGGATTCATAGTTTTTTCACTTTTGCTGCTGCAGCCGGCAATGGGTGGTTTTATCGGCTTCCTTTTTTTGGATTTGGCTTTGCTGGGACTTGGTCTCTCACTGGTTAATTTTGCTCTCAGAGGGCATATCATCGCTAGAGTAAAGGATAAAAAGTCTCAGGCCGCTTTGTTTGCTTTAGTGACCATGACAGCCAATCTTGGATCCGCAATTGGGCCTCTAGCTTCAAATTACATATATAAGGCTTTCGGACAAACGCTCTTTGTTATAGTCATCGTCGGACTCTATGTTTTTTCTGCTTTACTAACTCCAATAGTGCTGACTCATCATGTCTTCATACGCAATGAGAAAAGCAGCAAAGAAAATACCTCTTCCATCGTGAAGACCATTACAGACTCGTTGAAAAGTCCCGGTACGGTTCTTGCCATCCTGGCGGTGTTTGTGGGCAGCATAATGAATGGTCAGCTTTTTGCGGGAATGGCATTGGAATTCCACTCGTTATCCGATAGCCCAGTCATAAGAGGATTGTTCTATTCCATTGATGCCATATCGGTCATAGCACTGCAAATGCCCGTGAGTAAACTCATCTCGCGAGGCATGGCTAATGGGCAGAATGCCACCTCATTCATCATCAAAAGCCTAGGGATTTATGGAATTTCCTTCGCACTATTCGCCTGCGGAGTCTCGTCGTACTGGTGGATATGCATTATATCCTTGGCTGTGTTCTCCATTGCAGAATGCATCTATGCGCCATTAATCAATATTGCTCTGGTAGAGGCACAGCCAGATAAACCTTTGGTGGACATTTTGAACTATCGGCTGATAATTGCAGCCATTGGCGAATCGGCAGGCTCATTCCTTGGCGGTTGGATCGTTCCGGCACTACGTCCTGCAGGAATGACAGCTTGGTATTGGTGCGCACTGGCGTTGGTGGGAATAATACCCGCAGTCGTCACTAATCAAATTGGAAAACGCGGGCAAAGAATCATCCGTCACTAAAGGAGAAGTCACATGCATCCACAAAGATTATTCATACTTGAGAAGATATTGACAAATGCCCTTAAACATCCCAATAGCGAGGCTGTTAAGGATAGCAATGGAACTTTTACATACTCGCAATTAGTTGAACAAGCCAAACGTATATCAACACAAATAGAAGAGCAGCATCTTTGTGGCTCAGTGATAAATGTAGATGTCGGTAGATGTAAAGAACGAGTGGTCGTTCTACTGGGAATTTTAATGTCAGGATCATTCTATCTCCCATTAGAAGAAGAATGGCCTGAAAAGCGTAAACAAGTAGTCTGCGACCAAGCACATATCAGCGCAAGTGCGAAGTTAACCGAAGACTCTACTCTTCGAATAGTCCCACAGCTCAACGATGGAAGCCGCCCTAAAAAAGACCCTGTACCTTCAGGTGGTGGATATCTTATTTTTACTTCAGGATCAACAGGAACTCCCAAAGGCGTTGTTATTACCGCATCCTCATTGGATTACGTACTTAAAAACAGTATTGAACGTTTTAATGTGTCCAATAGTACAAAATTACTAGCCGTAGCATCTCCCGCATTCGATTTCTCTATTTTCGAGCTGCTACTACCTCTTGTAGCTGGCGGCACTGTTTGTATCGCCGACAAATCAATACCCAAAAATCCAGATTATTTTGAACAGACTACTAAAAAATGGCAGATTAATTGTTTTACCGGAACACCAACTATGTTTACGATGATGACAATGGGAGGTTGGATACCCCAAACGGACGCCACTCTGATATTAGGTGGCGAAAATGTGCCAAATCTACTACTCAAAAACTTGAGCACAGCCAATCAAATATGGAATATTTACGGCCCCACCGAGACCACTATCTATTGTCTTTCAAAAAAGCTAAAACTAGGTGAAGAAATCACATTGGGCAAACCACTCCCCGGAACCAAAGTCTGGGTGCAAACAAAGAAAAAGAATGAGCGTACTGGGGAGCTATATGTCGCGGGCCCTAGCGTTGGATTTGGTTATATAAATAATATCGAATTAACAAAAAATAAATTTTTTACCGATAACTCTACTGGCTTTCAAAGTTATAGAACAGGCGATCTCGTATCACTAACACCTGCTGGGGAGATATCCTTCATCGGGCGAGCTGACAATCAGATAAAAATCCATGGCTACAGAATTGAGACAGAAGAAGTCGAAAACCATATAAACGCTTTTTTGGGTGGTCATGAATCCTGCGTGAGCGCGATTAAGTCAGATTCCGAAACCCGGCTTGTAGCTTTCTTGCCTAAAAACGCTCTCCAATCTCCGATTGATAGTATCGACGCCCTCAGAAATCGCTTAAATCTTGTACTGCCAAACTACGCAATTCCCTCAAATATTTTACTGCTGGACGAACTGCCAATTAACAGCAACGGAAAGATTGATAGAATTTTACTTAAAAACAATTATTTGAAAAAAATGAGCATACGTAATTGCAATAATAAACTTGCACAGTTACGAGAATTGAAAAAACCTACAATGACTCAGGTTTTATCTAATTTATTGGACGAAGAGATTGATGGCGATGACAATCTTTTTGCCCATGGGTTGAATAGTCTCAAAGTTGTACAGTTCGTTTCGAGGATGCGTCGCTTAGGCCAATTTCTAAATGTACGAGATGTTTACCAAAATCCTACCGTAAATCAGCTGAAAACAGTCATTATTAAAACAGATAACGCATTTAGCATACCTAAAACCTGTACGCCCGGTCGGAAGGAGTTCAGAGTCCTTCCATCTCAAAGACGATTTCTGAGCCATAACATAACTACTTCACATAGCTTTGTAGAAAGTGTTGCAGTTAGCGTTCAAATGAACAAAATAATTAATCTGCAAGTTTGTACTGAAATGCTGATAAAAAAGTTCCCAGAAATCTCATACGGGTTATCCTTCAAAGGTCGAGAGCAACATCCGAATCTCATCAAGATTGATGAGCCTATTATGGTTAAAACTATTGACCTTGGTCCAACTGATGATATCCAGTCGAAGATTGATGAGACTCTTGAAGCATCAGCTTCAATTTTAAACATTGAGGACGGCCCTATTGCCGTGCTCCATTATTTCACTAACCACGATACTCATTTATTAGTACTGGTTATCCACCACTGGGCATGCGACGCATTGACCGTTCATGAATACGAGTCTGCATTAAAAGAATTGGCAGAAACAAAAAGAACTGGAAGCAGCATATTTGAACCGGTAGAAGAGATTCCCGGATTCCTACAGTATGCTGGGTTCTTGGAGGACTTTTATAACTCCGACAAAGGAAGAAAAAAGATAGAAAAACTTCCCGATATTAAAAGACATGACAGTCTCTCCGCTTCTTGGTATCGCGAAAGCGATGGGAATAGTCCCGCAGTTTCGCCACCACTATATATTAGAGATCGCTCTATTCGTTTGCTGCAGGAAAGAGATGGGGAACAATATGGCTTATTAGATAAAATATCCTTAGCAGCGTTGACCAATGCAGCGTCAGAATGTCTCAACCTTGACAACATTGTTATCGACGTAACTCGAAATGGGCGCGAACAAGTTGACTGTCCTGTTCTTCCTTCAATGACAGGTTGGATTAGCAGTTCGATTCCATTTTTCCACCAACACGGCAGATTTAATTCAGTCGATGAAGAGTTGGTCGTCCTTAATGCGGAGTATGAAGAAATGTTACAGCAAGAGACCGCCTGGAACTCATTCCGAGCAAACTCCCCTCATGTATATCCAGAAGCTTGTCCCACATTCTTTCTGAACGTAACGCGCTCTTCCCATAAAAACGAAGTATCTCCACTTTCAACAAACTTAACCCGAGGAAGCACGTATCCATATTCATATGGTTATCCAATTGAAGTGAGGGCACAATATTTTAACGATGAGGCCAAAGTTAGCGTCTCATGCAACACCGCGTATTTCAGTAGGGAGAAGATAAGACAATTTTTAGAATTTTTTAAGGATCATCTCCTTTTAACATCTCATATTTTAGCAAATACACCAGAAAGGGAATAATATGAAAGTACTGCTGATGCAACAACCCAAATCTTTCTCAAATTATCCAAAATGGATTGAAGAAATCCAAGAACGTTTCAATCGTTTAGAGGTCATGGTTTTCACCTCGAACGATCGGGCCGCACACCATAGTTGGCCGAATTCCGTCATCAAGGAAATCGTAGTTTCTGATTATTCCTCCGATAGCGCTACCGCGGAATTCTTCGATATTGTTAGGAAATTTAAACCAGACAGGATAATTTCCAGCTCAGAGGAAGATGTACTGAGGGTTGCAGAGGCGAGAAGTCTATTTGGCATTCCCGGTTTGCAGTATGAACTGGCGCTGCGCTGTCGAGACAAGGTCACGATGAAGCAGACGGCCCTTAATGCCGGATTAAAGGTTATCCCCTACACCTCCTGCAAAAGCTTCGGAGACATCATTTCGGCGTTCGACCGTTGGAAGACGGTTGTTCTCAAACCTCGCTGGGGCGCAGGGTCCGCGGGCATTACGATACTACATTCGAAAGACGACCTGTCTGTCTTAGCCACCAAGCCGGAATTTGTCAAAAACATACATTCAAACCAGTATTATCTAGAAGAATACTGTTCCGGTTCCGTCTACCATGTGGATGTAGTCTATATCAATTCCGATTCGATCCTGATTTCACCGTCACGATATCTTGTCCCGCCACTAGATTTCGAGAAACAAAACACCGGTTCCGTAATGTTAGACGAGAACGACGCCGACTATTCCGAACTGCTCCGGCTGACAAAGCAACTCATTGAATCCTTCAAAGATCAGACGATTCCCAATGTGATGCATATCGAATTCTATAAGAATGAGACCGGTGATTTCATATTCGGGGAAATGGCGGCACGCAGAGGAGGCGGACTCATCAAACAGGAGCTGACAGCCGCCTATGGCATGGATCAGAGCAAGGCCAACTTCCTACTGGAACTTGGCCTTGTCGATGCGGATACCAGCATCACACGATCATCCCAATATGGCATACTGCTGGAAACCGCTGGATTGAACTGGCCGAAGGAAAAAGAAATCCCGGATTGGGCAGTTTTGGAATCTGTGGGAAAGAAAAAAGGTATCGCTCACAATTCTGTCGATTCCGACAGGAAATTCCTTATTTCCGGCAAGAATGAATCTGAAATTATTCAACGTTCTAATTATCTTATAAAGAGTCGATATGATGATTAAAAATTGCCTCTATACAGAGGAACGATCGTGACTAATTTTGCAACAGGTTCTATAAATGACGAACTGTTATTTAGAATCGACAATTCTATCGAATCTAGACTCTTCCATAAAATAGTGATACTAGTATCGCTAGGGATGTTGGAAGCCAGCATTGGCGTCTATACGGGAAGTGCGGTAGCAAGTAGCCTGACTGCATCAAAATGGTCGACAGCTCAAGAAAATAGCATGCTACTTTCAGCAAACTTTTTAGGACTACTCATCGGTTCTTTAATTGCTGGTCTAATAGGAGACTACAAAGGAAGAAAAGTAGCATATCAAGTTAACTTATTACTTTTCGGTGGATTTACTGTACTCAGTGCTTTTTCTCCTAATATGGACATGCTGATAGTCTGCAGGTTCCTTGCAGGAATCGGTCTTGGCTCAGAAATAGTGACTGGGTTTACTTTCATTAATGAGTTTGCACCCGTGGCAAGACGTGGAAGGTGGTGCGGACTAGTCTCGCTTGTTGCTAATTGTGGATTACCTACATCAATTCTCCTATCAGCTCTGGTAATCCCAAACACTTCTTGGCGTGTAGTTTTCTTTGTTGTGGGCATATTGGCCATTGTGCTTTGGTTCTTTCGTAAGGACATTCCTGAATCACCCAGATGGCTAATCAGCAAAGGACGGTATGAGGAAGCAGCTCTTATTGTGGAACAGTTAAACAGTGCATCTATAACAAATTATAGAAATAACGACAAATCAAAAGGGACTGCGCTACTGAAGCGCGATCAACATCATAATTTATTCGTTATGCTTACTGTAGGTGTTGTAGCAGCAGTCGCAACAAACGTATGCTCCTACGCTTTCACAACTTGGGTACCAACAATCTTAGTTTCAAAAGGAATCAGCTTATCGAGTTCACTTTTAACAAGTAGCTTAATGATGCTTGGAGCACCTTTTGGCTGCTTAATAGGCCTACTTCTACTTGATAGGATAGGCCGGAAGAAGATGATTGTATCAGCTTTTCTGATGACAGCGATTCTAGGAATAGCTTACGCAAAGCAATCAACAACAATTTCAGCGATAATATTAGGGTTCTTTTTAGTATTGTTTTTGTATGTACTCACCGCCTCTGTTACAGCTGTTTATGTTCCAGAATTATTTCCAACACGAATCCGTTTCCGCTGCGTCGGCATAGTAAACGCTGCCGCAAAATCAGGAAATGTTTTTATGCCACTGTTTGTAGCTTTTCTCCTAGCAAAGAAACAAGAAGGTCTGATATATGCAAGCATTAGTGTTTTAGCTATAGTTGCAATGGTAATTGTTGGCTTCTTTGGCCCTGAAACCTCTCATCGTAAATTACGGTAAATGTTCAAAAAATGAGCTCATTTTACATAGAAAATCTCTACAACATAATTCATACAGAAAATATTACTATCATTTATACTTATGCAAAAAATCTTCCTAAATCGCATGAGTTTGAAGCCGTCGAAGGAAAGAACGGCTACACCCAACGTTTCTATCAGCAGTCTTTAGACGCCCGGGCTTGCGCTCGATATGCATTTAGCGAGTACAACATTACAAGAAGTGAAATTCCTTCTGACATATACGGAAAACCTGTTTGGCCGGAAGGAGTAATCGGCAGTCTATCGCATTGCGAAGGATGTGTGGGAGCAGCTATAGGTTACACCAATTATTATCGATCTATAGGAATCGACATCGAAGAAAATTATTTTTTACCAATAGAAATTGTACATTTTTCTTTGTTTGATAATGAAATTACAACTATCAGTAAGCTAAAAAATAATGATCCTACTGTTGCTTGGGATAGACTACTCTTTTCTGCGAAAGAAGCAGTATACAAGGCAATCTCATACGCCGGAAATAATGCTATACCCTTTACGGACATAGAAATTTCTCTGTTACCTATTCACAAATTTCTTATAAATCACAAAGTAATTTTTGACTATCTTTTCAAAAGTTCTTATATGCCGGTATAGCCTATTGTTACAGGCTTTTCCGGCATTTTTCGTTATGGAAGATATTCTCAAATCTTCTTATATCCCCGTATGTTTTGGTGTTCAAAAGTAGTATGTGGAGTAGTAAATTCTCCGTTTACTACTATGCAATCAGCCGCTTCATTTCTGTTATTGACGTTTCGGAAGTCGTATGCGCGTAATAATTCAGCGTCATATTGATGTTGGAATGTCCCATGATGTACTGCAATGCTTTGGGGTTCATTCCCGCATTTGCTAATGTGGTGCAGAATGTGTGGCGTAAGGTGTGCGGTGTCATTACCTTTGGCAATGCTA
>OGKU01001279.1_pt1 | contig 12695 bp, 10 predicted proteins | sample 1572611 | NCBI WGS metagenome assembly OGKU01 (sample SAMEA2581886, study PRJEB24529) | metagenome | biome: Human gut stool | place: China | collected 2011 | reverse complement strand
GCCGGAGCAGACTTCCAGCAGAATGGAACAGAGTGTGCCCGCACCGGCGGGCAAAAGCGCCCCTGCCCCGGCGGCCAGCATCCGGAAAAAGAGGATAAACCCGCAGAGCTTGCAGTACGTTATGGCGGCATCGGCCAGGATCTCATCCAGCCGCGGCGGTGCAGGGGATGCTGGCGCTGCAGATCCCGGTTTGACCGAACGCACTCCTCCAAACCGGTTCAGCAGGGCGGCAGTCAGATAGTTTGCGGTGATCTGTGACGCAAACAGCAGCACGCCAAGCTCTGCACTGCCCAGCAGGCTCTGCCCTACCGTCAGCACCACAAAGGATGGCCCGGAACAGATACAGGCAGGCAGCAGGGCATCCGCTTCCTCAGCCGTAAGCTGACCGGTCCTGACTGCCTGCGCCGCCGCACTGGCCGCTGGTGCAAAGCCACCCAGGAACCCGATGCAGAGCACCCGTGCCGCACAGGGTGTGCGGATGCCGATGCCCCACGCCGCCAGACGGAACGGCAGGGCCAGCAGGTCGCTTTCCGGGCATTGGATGAGCAGGCGCGATACCACGAGAAACGGGAACAGCGAGAGCAGCAGCGGCCCGCTGCAGAGGGTCAGCCCTTCCCGCAGAGCAGCGGCACAAACCTCCGGCACAGCAAACGGCAGAATCCCTGCCGCCAGTGCCAGCAAAAACAAACCCGTCTGATCCCATCTGAAAAGCTGATTCATACACACGCCCTCCGGTTCCATATATATGTGATACGGGGCGCAGTTTTGCCCGGCGGGGAGGGAGCGGGTGTGAAACAGCAGAAAACCGGGCGGCTCTCCCTGCGCGGCTGGTTTGGCCGGATGCTGTGCCAGCCTCCCCGGGGCTTTTACGGCCAGCCCTCTGTCTATCTGAGCGGCGGTGTGATGGAGATCGAGCACTTCCGCAGGGTGCGCACCTATGAGGAGGGCAGGCTCTGCCTGGAATTTGCGGGCGGGTTGTTCACCGTGTATGGAGACGGGCTTAGAATCGAAACGCTGGCCGCTCACCGCATTACCCTGCGGGGGCGGTTCCTGCGCACGGATTTTTCCAGCAGTTAGGGAGGGATGCAGCATCTTACAGCTTTGGGCCGGGGCAGCATTTTCTGCCCGGAACGGTGATACCGAGGGCCTGCTCTCCGAAGCTGCACGGACAGGCCTGCATCTCACTGACATCTTCCCTGTTCCCGGCGGCTTTACAGCCCGGTGCGCGGCATGGCACTACCTCCGGCTGGCAAAACTTGCCCGCAAGCGGCGGGTGCATCTGCGCATCCGCAAAAAGACCGGTCTGTTTTTCTTTCTGCGGCCCTACCTCCGGCGGCGGGGGCTGTGGGCCGGGCTTTTGCTGTTTGTGCCGCTTTTGCTTTGGTCCCAGGGCCTTGTCTGGTCTGTGGATGCTTCCGGCCTGACGACCGGCCAGCAGGCGCGGGCAGCTTCCGTGCTGCGGGAAACCGTTTCCTTGATGCCGGGCAGTATCGTCACGCAGGAAAAACTTGCCGCCGGGGAATATGCTCTGCTGCAGAGCGGTGAGTTCTCGTGGGTCAGCTTGAATTTTCTGGATGGGCGGCTGTTACTGGAAGCGGCAGAAGCCAAACCGGTACCGGAGATCGCCGCCGGAACGCTCCATGGCCTGCGGGCAAAGACTGCGGGCACGGTGGTCAGCACAAACCTTGTCAGCGGGACGATGCTGGTGGTTCCCGGGCAGGCAGTGGAAAAAGGTCAGGGACTCATCGGCACTGCCCGGGCTGAACGGGACGGCACGCTGATCTTTCAGCCTGCCGCCGGAAGCGTCCGGGCTCAGTTCGAATGGGAGTTTGCAGAAGAGCTTCCGCTGACGGCTGCCACATACCAGCTGACCGGGAAAACTATTGTTCAGCGAAGGCTTTTCCTTGTCGGGCGGGTGATTTCATTGCCTTCTCTTTTCTCTCCTGCGGACGATTCCACGGCTGTCACACGTCATCTTCAACCGGAGCTTCTGGGGCTGATGTTCCCGCTTTCCGTCGAGGAAACCACCTATTACGAACAGGCAGAAAATGAAATTCATTCCTCAGAGGATGAAGCCGGCGCACTGGCCCGTCTGCATGGCTTACAGGCCTTGCAAAATGATTACCCGGACGCAGAATTTGTGGCGCAGAAAGTAGATGTCACAACCGAGAACGATATGCTGCATTACCGGGTAGTCTACACCATCATTGCTGATATCTGCACCTGAAAACGGCCCGGAGCGAGAAACTCCGGGCCGTTTTCAGGTTACATCTTATGCATTTTCGGCGGGTTCTTCGGCCGCTTCTTTTTTATAAGCAGCCTTCTCCACCAGCTGATTCAGGTCAAAATGATATTTAGTGTGGCAGAAATGACAGACGACCTCGCAGTCAGGGTCCTCATCCCGGAGCTTTTCCAGCTCCTTGCGGCCCAGGCTCAGCAGCATTTCCTCGGTACGCTCTTCACTGCAGTCACACTTGTACTGCACCTCGCGCTCATCCAGAACATTGGGGTTGAAGCCTGCCAGTGCAAGGTTCATCATATCCTCGGGGGTCTTGCCTTCCCGAAGCAGTTCAGTGACGGAAGGCATGGCGGCGATGTTCTGCTCCAGCTGGGTGATCTCGGCATCGGTGGCACCGGGCAGCAGCTGCAGCAGGAAGCCGCCCGCGCAGGCAATGGTCAGGTCAGTATCCACCAGCACCCCCAGAGCGCAGACGGTGGGCACCTGCTCACTGTAAGCATAGTAGCTGGTCAGATCCTCGGCGATTTCGCCGGAGACCAGCGGCACCTGGCCCACAGTGGGTTCTTTCTGCAGGCGGTTGTCACGGATGACCGTCAGCACGCCGTTTTTGCCCACAGCACCGCCCACATCCAAATGGCCGTTTGCTTTCAGAGGCAGCTCTACCAGCGGGTGGTCAATGCAGCCCTTGACATTGCCGGTACCATCGGTACAGGCAACAACCGTTCCGGTGGGGCCGCCGCCCGCCACACGCAGCGTAATGGAATCGCCACCGTCCTTGAGCATGGAGCCCATCAGGGACGCACCGGTGAGCAGGCGGCCCAGGGCTGCGCTGCAGGTCGCACTGGTGTGATGCAGCTGCTCGGCCGTGCGGACGAGCTCAGTGGAGTCCACACCGCAGAACACAACACCGCCGTTTTCAGAAATGCCGCGGATCAGATTAGACATTTTCTTTTTCCTCCAATTGGGTATACTGCTTGACGGCACAGAAGAAATAGCGCTCGCTCTCTTCGGTTAAGGGGCCGAAGCTCTCACCGTCGCAGACCTTTTCCAGCACAAAGCCGTGCTTTTCCAACGCAGCTCGGATGGTATCCAGGTCGTAGGTATATTCATAGAACTGTTCATGGAAGTGTTCGCCGGTCTCGCGGTAGTCGATGTCCACCGTGATCTCCACCCGGCGGTCCGCAGGGTGATAGTGGTTGCGCCAGACGCAGGCAGCATCCTCTTCCTCAAAGGTAAATACATTCTCCCCCAGCACCTTCTGGTGCTTGTAAGGGGTGTTCATATCAAAGAGGAACACGCCGCCCTCTTCCATGAAAAAAGCCGCGTTGGCAATGGCGGTATCCAGGTCCGGGATGTGGTTGAAGGTATCGAAGGTAGACACCGCGCCCCGGATGGTGCCGTAGAGGTCAAGCTTGAGCAGATCCTGCTGCAAAAGCAGCAGCTTGCCGGAAAGGCCCAGCTGTTCCGCCTTATCCCGCACAACACAGAGCATCTCCTCGGACTGATCAATGCCGATCATATCATAGCCCGCCTGGGTCAGCATCAGGGTCAGCTCCCCTGTTCCACAACCCAGATCGGCCAGAATGCCATCCCGGATATCGTGGGCATTCAGTTCCTGCCGGATCTGCTCATAGAGGGCATCATAGTCGGCTTCGCCGTTGAATTCATCATAGAAATAGGCAAATTCATTGTAGGCCATGGTTTACTCCGCTTCCTCGTCATCGGTGAACTCAGCCGCCACGGCCTCGTTCAACACCGCCTGCAGCTCCGGGATGCCGTAGCCGTTCTCGCCGCTGGTCAGCACCACCTTCTGACAACCATAGGGCAGGCAGACCTTTTCAAAATCCTCCTGTGTCTTGGCCAGCTGGCTCTTTTTGAGCTTATCGGCTTTGGTCAATGCCACAACAAAGGGGATCTGATGATAGTGCAGATACTTCAGCATCTGCAGGTCATCTGCGCTGGGGGCATGGCGGCAGTCGATGAGCTGCACCAGCAGGGTATGATGCCGGGGAGCCTCAAAATAGCTGTTGATGAGGTCATCCCAGCGCTCGCGGTCCGCATTGCTGACCTTGGCATAGCCATAGCCGGGCAGATCCACAAAATAACAGTTGTCTACCTCATAGAAATTGATGGTGGCCGTTTTGCCCGGTGTACTGGACACGCGGGCAAGGTTCTTGCGGTTGCACAGCTTGTTGATGAGGCTGGACTTACCCACGTTGGAACGGCCTGAGAAGCTGAGTTCCGGACGGTCACTTTCGGGCAGCTGGCTGGAAATGCCGTAGCTTGCAATAAAATCCGCTTTGTTGTAGTTCATCGTTTGCTCCTTTGATTAGCAGACAGCCCCCGGCTTCGGTTTTTCCGGTGCGGGCGGGATGGCCGCTTCCACCGGCTTTGCCTTTTTGGCGGGGTGCGGATGACGGGCAGAAACGCTCTTGGGCTTGAGCAGAGCGGCATTGAGCACCTGCGCGAGGTCAGACATGGGCAGGAAGGTCAGATTCTTCTTCACCTCGTCATCCACCTCGTACAGATCCGGAACGTTATCCTTGGGGATGAGCACGGTTTTCATTCCCTCACGGTAGGCAGCCATGCTCTTTTCGCGCAGGCCGCCGATGGGCAGCACATTGCCGTGCAGAGTGATCTCGCCGGTCATGGCAACATCACCGCGCACCGGGATGCCGGACAGACAGGACACCAGAGCCGTGGTCAGAGTAACACCGGCGCTGGGGCCGTCCTTGGGCACGGCACCCTCGGGGGCATGGATGTGCAGATCGCATTTCTTCAGCCGCTCAGGGTCGATGCCATATTCCTCGGCGTGGACACGGACATAGGTAATGGCCAGCTGGGCACTTTCCTTCATCACGTCGCCCAGCGAACCGGTGACGGTGATCTTGCCGCTGCCATTGTCCATGACCTGCACCTCAATGGGCAGGGTCTCGCCGCCGATGCTGGTCCAGGCCAGACCGTTGGCAATACCAATGGCATTGGTCCGGTTGAGGAAATCGGGCTTGACGAAGCGGGGCCCCAGCAGCTCTTCCAGGCTGCTGCCGGTCACAGAAACGTTTTCTGCTTCACCGGACGCGATCTTGCGGGCGCACTTGCGCAGGACACTGGTGATGGTACGCTCCAGGGTGCGGACACCGGCCTCACGGGTGTAGCCGTCAATGATGCCGTAGAGCGCGCTCTGGGAGAAGGTGACCTTCCCGGCCAGACCGCAGGCCTTGAGCTGCTTGGGTACCAGATGCTTGCGGGCAATGTTGTATTTCTCCACCCGGGTATAACTGGGCAGCTCAATGACATCCATGCGGTCACGCAGAGGGCCGGGAATGGCGCTCAGATCATTTGCCGTGGTGATGAAAAGCACATGGCTCAGATCAAACGGCATATCGATAAAGTGATCATTAAAGGTGGTGTTCTGCTCGGGATCAAGAGCTTCCAGCAGGGCGGCGGCCGGGTCACCCCGGAAATCGCCCGCCAGCTTGTCGATCTCGTCCAGCAGCATCAGGGGGTTGGAGCTCTTGGCGGAGATCATGGCGTTGATGATCTTGCCGGGCATGGCCCCGATATAGGTGCGGCGGTGGCCGCGGATCTCTGCCTCATCCCGCACACCACCCAGACTGATGCGCACATACTTGCGGTTCAGGCTCTCGGCAATGGAGCGGGCAATGCTGGTCTTGCCGACACCCGGAGGGCCGACCAGGCAGATGATCTGACCCTTGACATCCGGAGCCAGCTTGCGGACAGCCAACACCTCAAGAATGCGGTCCTTGACCTTCTTCAGACCGTAGTGGTCGCGGTCAAGGATGCGCTGGGCCTTGGCAATATCGAGGTCGTCCTCGGTAAAGCTGTTCCAGGGCAGATCCAGGCAGGTGTCCAGATAGGTTCGGATGACCGTTCCCTCCTGGTTGCTGCTCTGCATCTTGGCAAGGCGGTCCACTTCCTTGAGCAGTTTCTTCTCCCGTTCCTCGTCCAGATGCAGCTCCTGGATCCTGCGGCGGTACTCCTCGGCCTCTGCCGTGGTATCATCGTCCTCGCCCAGCTCCTGGCTGATCATGTGCATCTGCTCATGCAGGTAGTAATCACGCTGGTTCTTGTCCATGGCCTCGTCCACTTTCTGGGCGATCTCCTTGTCGATCTCCAGCATCCGGCGCTCCCGATGCAGGCGTTCCACCAGCAGGCGCAGACGGCCGATGAGGGTGCTTTCCTCCATCACAGCCTGCTTATCCTCAAAGCGGAAAAGCAGATTGGCAGGAATGTACTCGCACAGGAAGGCGGGGTCGTTATTCGAGGTAACAGCAAACACCACGTCCTTGCTGATGCGGGGATTCATGGAAAGCACCGCGTCGAAGCTCGTTTTTACGTTGCGGAGCAGGGCCTCCGCCTCGGTTTCTTCCTCTGCCTTGATGGGGCGCACCGGAGCCGGCCGCACCGATGCCAGCAGGAAGCTGCCTTCGGTATCCAGCTCGGTGCGCTTGGCGCGGAACTTGCCCTCCACCAGAATGCGCACCAGATCATCCGAAACACGCATGACCTGTTTGATCTCGGCCACAACGCCGTACTGGTACATCTCCTCTGCCTTTGGGTCCTCAGCCTTCATATCCTTCTGCGCAATGAGGAACACCTCGGATTTATTCCGCACGGCCCATTCCACAGCGGCAATGCTCTTGTCACGACCCACCTCAAAATGCAGCAGGTTGTTGGGGAACACCACCAGCCCACGCAGGGCAATGGCGGGAAGATGGAGGATATTGCGCTCCACCTTGACAGTCACTTTTTCAGACATAAACTCATACCTCCCAGCTGCCCCGCGCCAAAGTGCGCTATCCCGTGGGCAGTTTTTTTGTTGGGTAAAAATTCAGATTTGATTTATTATATCGGATTCCGGCCCCGGTTGCAACCGGGCAGCTCATCCTTTGCGGTTTTCCTGGATATTATAACCCAGCCGTCCCAGCGCAGGCAGCATGGCCCGCAGGGTGACACTGGTGAGCATTCCCATCACAAGACCCAGCACCAGCATAATCGGTGCATAGTAAAGGGACACTGCTGTGGAAAGGATGACACTGGCTCCCAGCAGCTGGCCGATGTTGTGGGCCAGCGCGCCGCAGACTGACAGGATGAACCATGTGGGCCGCAGCGGACAGTGATAGTAGAGCAGCCACATCACCAGCAGCGAGAGCAGACCGCCGCAGAGGGAAAGAAAACCTGCCGTCCAGCCGGAGACCAGAAAGACGAAGAACGCCTTCAGCACATCCAGCACAAGGGCCTGTTTTGGTCCCATGAAGAACAGAGCATACATCACCACAATATTCGCCAGACCCAGCTTCATACCCGGCAAAAGCCCGGGGATGACCAATGTGCCCTCGATGAAGGAAAGCGCCATCGCCAGAGCAAACAGCAGACCTGAAAGGGCGATGCTGTGCGTTTTGTTGTAATTGCGGCGGTTATGAGGCATCATTGTTCTCCTTTGCAGCGGATCATTCTTCATCAGCAGCCTGTTCGTACTGCTCCTGCTCTTCCATTGCCTTTTCCCAGGTAGCAAACAGCTCCTCCTGATGGAAGCGCAGATCACTGAGTTCATCGCTCTTTTGGCGGAGCAGATCGGGGTCATTGTAGACCTCCGGGGAGTTGATCTCATTGTCAAGCTCCACTTCCCTTGCCCCGCAGGCTTCCATTTCATCCTCGCAAGCCTTGATCTTGGCCCGCAGCTCCGCGCGGCGGCGGCGCTGCTCTTTGCCGTAACCGGCCTTGGCGGGCTGATCCCCGGCTTTTTCTGGGGCAGCTGCAGGAGCGGCACGGCCCATCAGGGCATCGTAGCTCGGATACAGGGTGGCCTTGCCATCTTCCAGATAGAGGATGGGACAGCCCAGACTGTTCATCAGATGGCGGTCATGGGTGACCATGAGCAGGGTCCCGGTGTATGCCATCAGGGCTTCGGTCAGGTTCTCGCGGGTGTAGATGTCCAGGTGGTTGGTGGGCTCGTCCAGAAACAGCAGATTGGGCCGCTCCAGCACGATCTCAGCAAAGCGCAGGCGGGCCAGCTCTCCGCCCGAAAGTGCCTCGCAGGGCTTGAACACCGTCTCGCCCCGGAAGCCCAGCTTTGCCAGATGGCTGCGCACTTCCAGCTCCGTCATCCGGGGATACTTGTTCCAGATGACATCGATCACCCGGCCCTGTCCCAGACGGTTCTGCTGCTGGGCAAAAATGCTGGGCCGGGCTCCCGTACCCAGCCGTACCATGCCGCCGGAGGGGCGGCGCTTACCATCCAGCACCTGCATCAGGGTGGATTTACCCGCACCGTTGGGGCCTGCGATCACCAGCCGCTGACCCCGGCAGACCGTGTAGGTAAAGGGTTCCAGCAGGGTGCGCTCCCCGATCCTGATGGTCAGGTTCTTCATCAGCACCAACTCGTTCCACGGCTCCACATCATACTCAAAGCGGAACTTGAGCTGGTTCGTTTCATCCTTTGGTGCTTCCGTGATCTCCAGCTTTTCCAGCTGTCTGCGGCGGCTCTGGGCCATCTTGGTGGTGGAAGCGCGCACAAGGTTGCGGTCAACATAATCCTGCAGCTTTTCAGCCAGTGCTACATCTGCATCGTGCTGCTTCTGGCGCAGGGCATCGGCAGCTTCCTTCTGAGGCAGATAGGCTGAGAAGTTGCCCTTATAAGTGGTCATGGTCTGGAAGGAGACCTCCCAGATCCTGGTACAGATATTGTCCAGGAAATAGCGGTCATGGCTGACGACCATCACGGCACCGGAATAGCCCTTGAGGTAATTCTCCAGCCATTCCATGGTGGCAAAATCCAAGTGGTTGGTGGGCTCGTCCAGAATCAGGACATCCGGCTTTTCCAACAGCAGCTTTGCCAGACGAAGGCGCGTCAGCTCACCGCCTGAAAGCACAGCGATATTCTTCGTCCAGGTATCCTGCGCAAACCCCATACCGGACAGCACCTTTTTGATGTTGACATCCATATTGTAGCCATCAGCAGCATCGATGATGTTCTGCAATGCATCATGCTGCTCCAGCAGAGAGGCATCCTCCGGGCTGGCGGCCATTCTGCGCTCCAGGATCTGCATCCGGGCCATGGCATCCAGCACATGGGCAAAGCAGGAGCGCATCTCGCCATAGATATCCAACGTGGGGTCGAGCTTTGCATTCTGTTCCAGATAGCCCAGCGTCACACCATGGGTCACGCTGAACTCGCCCTCGTAGTCCGTATATTCGCCGGTCAGGATCTTCAGCAGGGTCGTTTTGCCTGCGCCGTTCTGGCCCACGATGCCGATGCGGTCCTCCCGCTCGACACTGGCCGTGACATCATGCAGGACGATCTTCTCGCCAAAGCTCTTGCCCAGCTTTTCCAAATGTATCAGCATTGTTCGTTTTCCAATCTCTCACACAGGCCGCACAGCATTACAGCTGGTGGCGGCGATTCTTCAGGCCCACATTGGCCAGTTCCTCCGGCTCCATCACCAGCGGATAAAGCTCCTCCAGGCTGCTGATCTCATAGGTAGGCACGACCTTGCCGGGATTCTCGGCGTGGTTGGGGTTATACCAGCAGGTATCCAGCCCGGCGTTCACACCGCCCTGCACATCACTGCTCAGGCTGTCGCCCACCATCAGCACATGCTCACGGTTCTCCACGCCCAGCGCACGGAGTGCGGCATCAAAAATTTTGCGGTTGGGCTTTTCGCTGTCCATTTTTTCAGAAACGAACACGTCCTCCACAAAATCCAGGATACCGGATTCCCGCACACGGCGGCTCTGCACCCGGTCAAAGCCATTGGTCACTACAGCCAATGTTGCCACTTCGGAAAGCTCCCGGAGCACGTCCAGCACGTTGGGAGATGTTAGGTCAGGGTGGGTAGAGAGCTGATCCAGATAGAATTTATTCATCTCCACACCGTTGCCTGCGGCATTCACTGCCTTCAGAAAGCGGGTGAACCGCTCCCCCATCAGCTTGTCCCGGCGGATCTGACCCTTTTCCAGCTGCCGCCAGAGATCTTCGTTGATGGTGCGGTAGGTCTGCACCGTCTCGGCATCCGGCTCAATGCCGTACTCCCGCAGGGTGTCAGCCAGCGCCTTGTTTTCTGCTGCATCAAAATCCAGCAGCGTGTTGTCTGCATCAAACAGAACACAATAGTATTTTGCCATGGTTCATTACCCCTCTTTCATGCTTGTGTCATTTTCCGGGACGCTTGTCCCCGATCACCGGGGAATTTTTCCCAGATCAAAAGAACAGCGAGAAGCCAGCCCCGCCCCGGCAGAGCTGGCTTCCAGTTATTCCTGAACTATCTCATAGGTTTCATCATCGGTCTGCACCGGGGAATTGTCCGTGCACGGATCTTGCGCGGTGCAGGGTTTGTCAACGTTTCTGGGCATCTGCTCCTCGGTCACGCCGTTGTCCACATTCTCCCAGTCCATCTCATACCAGTCCACACTGCCATCGGTCACAGTTCCCTCACCGGGCAGCCCGGGGATCTTGATCTCTTCACAGAACATCCGGCTCCCTCCCTTCTGCCCAGCCTATGCAGGCAGACAGAAAAAGGTTTACCGGCTGGCTTCTGCTTCGGTGGAAGCGGAAGCCCCCTCTGCGGGCTCAATATCATTTTCAACCGAAGCGGAGATCGATTCACTGTTGGTCTGCTCTTTGGATTCCGTTTTGCTCTCAGAGGCAGCACTGCTGGAGGACGAAGTGCTCTCTGCCCTGCTCTCTGAGCTGCTGTGAGAAGAAGAGGTGCTCTCGCTCTTGGATTCGCTCTTACTCTCACTTTCCGCCGTGCTGTGGGAAGAACTGCTGCTCGTGCTCTCAGACTTGCTGCTCTCCGAAGAGGACGCGGATGTACTGCCGGAAGAAGTAGAAGAGCTGCCGGAATTTGAGCTGGAGGCAGGCTCCGGGCTGACCGTAATGGTCAGCGCATTGCTGACCACGGCGCAGTCGTTGTACACGACCACCGCATAGATCTTATAGCTGCCGCTGGTGATGGCCGAAGCGGACACGGTGACCGTTGTCCGGCCTGCGGCCTCCTTCACTTCCTGACCGTTGGCGAACCAATGCAGGTTTTCACTCTTGGCATATTTACCCTCCAGCGCGGCCTTAAAAACATAGGAGCCGGCGGAAGCCTTGCCTTCCGAGATGTGAACGGAAGCAGCTGCAAACACGGCTGTCACGTCCAGATTCTGCTTGAAGCCGGTATCGGTACGGGTCTTGCTGGTCACGCCGTCGCTCCACTTGACGAACACATGGCCCTCCGCAGGGGTGGCCGTGACAGTCAGCGACTGGGATGCATCTGTGATGCCGTATGTCAGGCTGGTCTTGCCGCTCTCGTTCCCACAGCTCAGGGTGCCGCCGCCGCTCTTTTCCACCTGATAACGGGCCTCAAACTTAACGCTGGCAGTCTCAGAGCTGCTGACGCTTTCACTCTCGCTGGAAGAAGCGGGTTCTTCCGAGCTGGGGGCCTGCACCGCCGAGCTGGGGTTGGATACATATTCCAGCGTACGGGTGGGGATATTATTGGTGTCTGGGCGGCGATCCTCGGTCTGGTAGGCGTGGGTGCGCAGATAGCTCAGCGCAGCCTTGAGACCAGCGCTCTTGAGGTGGATATCACCGTCCGTGTAGTAATCCGGCTGGCCGTAGCCATTTTCTCCTTTGAGGACCTCAGCCGTATTCAGAAATTTGACCCCCAGCTGTTCGCACATGTTGAGCAGCGCCATATTAAAATCATCGATCTTGGCCTGATCCATGTGGGGGTAATTGGAGTGATTCTCCGGGATAGGAGGCACCGTGTTCACGATGATATCGGTGTAGGGGTAAGCCTCCTGAATGGCCTGCACCAGCGCGGTATAGTTGCTGATAAAATCAGCCACCTCCATGCCGGTGTCGTTGGTGCCAAAGGTCATCACGACACGGCGGGGCTTCATTTTTGCCACCGCCTGTGCGATGGTGTAGTGGGTGGTGTCATTCTTAAAGGTGACGATTCCTTCGTTCAGGGCCACCTGGGTGCCAATGCCCTCCTTGGCGCAGAACTGCTGCAAGGAGATCAAACCGTTGTTATACAGACGCACGGTGTTGGAATCTCCCAGAAACAGGGTGCTGTCCAGATATTCCGTGCCCGCATCCGCTGTTTCAGTCAGCAGAGCGCTGGAGGTGTTATCGATCTGATAGTGATTGGCAAGATCGGTGCTTTCACCGTCCCCGGTGGTGTCCGTCGGCACGGAGTCTGCGGGTGTGCCGGGCGTTTCCGGCTTTCCCCGTTTGAGCAGGGTCAGGGTGATGCCCACGGTCAGCAAAGCCGCCAGTGCACAGACCACACAGACCAGAACGGCCTGCCGCTGCAGCGATGTCATAGACTGTTTGTCCGATTGATTCTTATGATTCATGTTATATTCACCACTTATCCTATCGTTCAACCATTTGCACGGCAGGCCAGGAGCTTGTCCGTCAGTTCTTCACAACTTTCCGCCA
>OGKU01001277.1_pt1 | contig 12710 bp, 10 predicted proteins | sample 1572611 | NCBI WGS metagenome assembly OGKU01 (sample SAMEA2581886, study PRJEB24529) | metagenome | biome: Human gut stool | place: China | collected 2011 | reverse complement strand
GCTGTGCGATGCCGGCAGAAACCGTATCCAGCTCCACACCGTAGATCTTGCTTTCCTTCATTTCTTCGGGAAGCATACCGATAAAATGCCCGATGCCGCAGGACGGTTCCAAGATGTTGCCCTCACGGAATCCAAGCTGTTTCATCACCTTATACACGGCATTGATAACCGTTGGCGGCGTGTAGAAAGCGGTCAGAGTGCTTTCTCTTGCGGAAGCGTATTCCTCCGGCGTCAGGATATTTTTCAGCATCCCAAACTCTGTCTGCCAAGAACCTGCTCTCTCATCAAAGGCTTCGGGAATACCGCCCCAGCCAACATACTTGGAAAGAATGATCTGCTCGTCCGGTGTGGCGAAACGGTTTTCTTCCTGACACCTTTTCAGAACGGTAATTGCCGCATAGTTGCGGTGGAAGCGTTCTTTCTTGTTGACCTCCTCGACCTCGTGAGAAGCAAGGTCAAAGGTATGACGGTCTGCCATTGGGATTTCGGGATGAATATCAAAGGTCTGCACCCGGCTTTTCTTCGGATGCTCCCAAACAGGGGTAAGAGGTGCTTCCACCTGTGCAAGTTCTTCCTCGGAGAGATAAACAAGGTCGTCAAAGGTAAGTGCTTGCAATCCTTTTTCGGTCAGTTCTTCAAGGGACGCATACTGCACACTGCGGACGACTTTTCCATCCACAAGGGTTTCGATGCGAAAATCCACAAGATTGACCCTTGCCTGTATTTCGTGCTTGTCATTCTCGGTGGTGGTGTAGGCAATACCTACATTGGTAAGATCGGTGTAGTCCGCACCATCCTCACGCTGATACTCCTCACGGCAAAAATCATCAATGAGATGCTTCGCCGTATCAAGGGAGGCTTCGGTACGCTCAATGGGAGGAATCCCTTGAAGCTGTTTCAGATAGTCGTTTGCCTGCCATTCGCTGGCAAACTCCTCACTGACGCCCTCTTCGTCTACATAGATTACGCTGCGGGTTTCATCCCAGACCGCATAGCCGTTTTCTGTTTCAATGACGGCAAATCGTTCCGTAAGATACGGGCTGTCGATGATCTCAAAGCCCTTGGGCGGTGGGTCAAGCTGTGCGATAAACCCGTGCGGAATGGTACTGCCGTCCTTGTCCTTATACAGAGCAATACTCATCGGCACACCGTAGTAGTTTTCCTCCTTGATGTCTTTCTCAAACTGATAAGGACTGGTGTACTCGATGCTTTCACCGACCTTGCCGTCCGTGCCGAGATAGTCGATCCTGCCGATAGGTTTGGACTCGATGGGCGCTTCCTTCGTGGTGGAAACCAGGGTGCGGGTAATGCGTTCGCCATCCTCCAAAGCGTTGACCTCTACATCGTACCCTCTGTCGGTCAGCATTGTAAGGTAGGTTTCCAAGCGGTGCTGCGGAAATCCCACCATAGGGACACGGGTGTTATGACCATTGGCACGAGTAGTCTGTGTCAGCTCAAGAGCAGTCCCGACGACCTCTGCGTCATCGGCATAGGCTTCAAAGAAGTCGCCCACCTGATAGAGCAAAAGGCTACTCGGATTGTCTGCTTTGGTTTTAAGATACGCCTGATAGAACTCCGGCAAAGCAGCATCTTTTGGCTTTTCTCTTTCTGCCACCTGTCTGATACGCTCCACAACACTTTGCGGCAAGTCCTGCACATAGAAGGTGATCTCACCTTCGGGGGAGATATGAGCAATGTTCTGATAGTCCCCATTGACCTCCACGGCACGGTTCCAAACGGTCAGTCCGTTGCCGAGATAGCCCATCCCAATGTCATACTGGGTAGACTGTTCTTCGGGTTGCTTTTCGGCAACCTTCAAATGGTCATTCAACGGGTTTTCCTGCACCTTGCTGTCGAACTCAGTTCTCGTCATTTCCTTGTTGAAAAGCGGAAACTGCGTATCATAGAGCATTACACGCTCATCATCAAAGGACAGGATTTCATACTCGTTTGCGCCGAGATAGACGGTGCTGCCGAGGTGGTACTCATATCGCTCATTTTTCGGCTCTGCCTTTTCGGAAGGTGCGGTAGACAAGATTTCTCTGTTCCTGCGTTTCTCGGCAAGCTCTGCTCGGCGTTCTTCCTGCCTTTGCAGCCACGCAGGATACTGTGCCTTTTCCTTGGGGTTCAGGTAACGGTCGAGTTTTATCAGCTCGGCAATGCGCTTCTCCACCTGACTCCATTTCAGGTCGATATGAGGTTTATCGCTTCCGATGCCTTTAGAAATACGGATACCCTTACCGTCGTGCTGTTCATCAATACCGGCTCCGACGATTACGGGATAAGCACCGCCCCAGCCGTATTCGTTTTTCAGAAAGTCGGCATTTTCCTTTGCAGACAGGCTCTTTTGGAACTGCTCATAGATTCGCATTTTTCCCTCAGAGATACCGCTGCCACGGGTGAGAACAGCGTCGATGATCTCCTGAGAGAAAGTAAAAGCAGAGGGCTTTCGTTCCTCTGCTCCTGCTGTCATCAAGCTCAACTGCCCGTCAATGGACGGCAGCGGCTTAATCGTGTCCTGCAACTCCCCAAGTAACCGCATCGCTTCAAAATGCTGGGCAATTACGCCCCAATCATAGAAGCTCTGCGCTGTACGGGAGAGATAGCTGCCCTCCCAAAACTGCAACACATTCTGATAGGTCTTATAGCCCACACGCCGTCCATCGCTCAGAATGACCTCGGTGTAGTCGTTGTTGAAAATGCGCTTGATATAAGAAATACGGGCGTTCTCATCAGCGGTAGCTTCAAAGAATGCCCGTATCTCGTCTTTGCTTGCTTTCAGGTGCGGCGTGGTGCCGAGGATTTCACGAATCGTATCATCGCCGCCAAAGAACGGCAGGCTTTTATCCTCGTGACTTCGGTCGTAATAGTCTAAGCGAAGATTACCTCCGCCATCACGATCTCCTGAACCCGGCTCCGGATACTGTTCATCTTCCGAACCCAGCTCATCATATCCGTCGCTTTCAGATTCTCCGTCACGCCCTCCGACGCTGCCATCTGCTCCGTCAGCATCTGTTCCAGCTCGTTCGCTCTGTGCTCCGTGTCGTTCAGATGCTCGTTCAGGGCGCAGCTCGTCAGCAGGTTGTAGTAGCGTACCTTGTGATGCTCTTTCAGGAACTTCTTCCGCATCCGGGCGTACCTGCCCATCGACAGCTCCGGCTGCTCCGGCATTGTCAGATCGGGGAGCAGATAATCCCCCTGCATCGTGTAAGTGATCTCGTTCATCGTCAGGACTCCTTTCGGTTTTTTCTTTGCCTACATTGTAATCGGCTTTGGTTTTCTCTGCAATTATGCGATTTTGACGGTCGAGGGCAAGAATGGTACGGGAAATCTCCGCAAGTCCCATCTCCGCAATATCGCTGGTGGCATAGCCGAGGGCGTTCAGCGTGGCAGGCGTCGTAAAATTCACCACATCCCGAAGATCATCGGGTTCAAAGTATTCTCCGGCTTCAATGTCCAGGCGGGTCATCGTCATATAAGCGACGCTATTTCGCACCGCCGTTTTGAAAATGTGGGTGATTTCTTCTTCGGATACGCCGTCCAGGAAGCTGTCTTTCACGCTGTAAAGAAGGTCGGGGAGATAGTCGGGGATGTTGTCCTCTACAGCGTTTCTTGCCGCCGACTCGATGGCAACGGCAAGGGTTTCCTTGTCATTCAACTCTCCGAAGGTGCTTTCCAGCGTGTCGATCACTTCTGCCGTGTATTCGTCCCGCATTTGCCAAATGGGAACTCTGCGGGAAAAGCGGCTGGGATGCGTGTCGGAAATCGAAGTAGTGGACAAGCCGCTGGCGGCGTTGGTCGGCATCCTCAAAAACAGCAATGCCGTGTGCTCCACGGTTGACCCATCGCCCGAACTTTTGGTTCCAGTCGTCGATCTGAAGAACGGCGGTGGCGTCCGGTCGCTGTGCGTGAACCAAAAGTTGCTCATCAAAACGCAGACGGTAGTTGTCGCAGGCAGAGCGCAGAAAGGCTTCCCAGCTTTCGGGGTTTGCAACGACCATTTTGCAGGTTCGGTTATACAGCTCCGAAATGAAGTCGTATTTTCGTGCCATCGGCGGACACCTCCTTATCGTTCATAGTCTTTTGGCTTGATGGCTTTGCCGTTCTCATCATAGCTCTTGGGTTTGGCGGCAATGGAGTCCCACCGGATCATAGAACCGGCAAGCATCGCCTGCTCCTGTGCCTTCGTCACTCCCAGCTTCTCATTGAACTTATCTTTAATTGCTTCGTTCTCTGCACGGTTCCCGTCGTTAAACCTTGTGGCGGTATAGCCCTTTTGCCAGCGGTCGATTTGAATGACTTCGCCGGTAGACGGGAGTATGGAATAGCACATCGGAGGCAAGGGCGGCTCCATAGGAGCGTAGGTACAGCCACCTTGCTCCATACGCTCGGCAAACTCGCAAATGTGAAAGAGATTGCGTCCGACCTCTGTGTGATAGCTATCAATATAGCGGCAGGGATAGCTTTCCGTCTTACCGTCACGGTCGGTCACAATGATGCGCTCTCCGTCCGGGATACGGAACAACTCTTTATAGTGGCTGTCAATAAAGCGAATGTCCCGGTTGGCTTCTTCGATGTGCTTGTCCAGCCATTCCTTTACATAGCAGAGGCAGTAGAAGTTATAGTCGCCCCTCGTTGGATTACAGCGAAGCACGAACGCATATTTCTCGGTATCTGCTCGGAAGCCGAACTCAGTGGTATAAGCACCCTGCATTTCGCTTTCCTTGTTCTCACGCCCATAACGCACCATCTGAGAACGGCTTTGAAGCAGTCCGTACTCCTCGGAGCGCAGGGCGTTGATTACATCGTCCAAGTCCCGCTTGAACTCATCGCTTTTCCATTGCGGTCGGGTATCAAACCAAGTGGTATAAAACTGATTGCCGCTTGAGCCGAAGTCCCCACGCAGATAACCGATATTGCCTGTCTGCCCTTGAAGCTGCGAGCTTTGAGCGTAGGTGTATTTGCGTTCGGGAACGGTCAGCGGTCGCAGAGTGAAATCTGTCATTATCTTGCGCCCCTTTCTTGCGGTGTTCGTTGTTTCGGGATGTCAAAGCCGTAAACGGCGGCGATCTCATCCCCAAGTCGCCGGGTCAGCCGGGTAATATCGGCTCGTGTGGCTTTGCCGTGATAGATTTTATCTCTCAGGTTCTCCATCTGTGTTTCGGAAACGCCGTCCTTAAACACTCGGTAGAGATAGTGATTTGTGCCATCGTGGTGAGTAGCATCGGCACGAAGATCGCCGTACTTATCTACATACCATTCGGTATAGTCGGTGTCGGCATACAGACAATCTCGGATGTTGCCGGAGGGGATGTCCTTGTAGCCCATCACTCTGCCGTTCCATCTGCCGATGTCGCCAATGACAATGATCGGCTGGGAAAGCTGAACATTCAGGTTGACTCGCTCATCGGAGAGGGAGGCGTAATTGGTTTCCTCCATCCACTCATAGAGTGCCTGCTCATCATTCGGATCGTCGTCCAGTTCATTAGCTTCAAGGAACTCCTTGTAGTCCTCTCGCCAGTCGTCCACATCAAGGTTTTGGTTGCTCCAAATGATGTGGCGGTCATTCGGTCGTGTCGCTTGGCTCATCTGTTCCACCTCCCAAGTATGAGAAAAGACGATTCTTTGCGACCTGCTCCTGAAGCTCGGTGATGACCGTCATATCCGGCACGGTCACATCGGGGATTTTCAGGATCGTCGGCAAGGTCAGCGCCTTCAAATCCTTTTCGGTTTTACAGCCTGCGTCAAAGAGCTTTGCCAGCACCTTAATTTTCTGCTGCAAGCCCTGTTCGGCTGCGGTTTTCTTTGTTGCCATAGAAATCTGCCTCCTTATCGCTCGTGGTCTTTTCCTTGAATTGTGCGGCTAAAAGCAGCCGCTTTTTCTTTTGCCCAATCAGGCATACGCTCCGGCTTTACTTCACCCAGCACATCCATACGCTCATAACGGGTATTCTTGCCGTCATAGAGATTTTTGCAAAATACGGCGCTGCCACGGGCATTTGCTGAAGCGCCGAAGCCACCGGTCACAAGGAAAAGCTGTCGATCTGCTCTTTGATACTCCGGCTTGAGGATTGCCGGGTTGATGGCGATGATTTTGCCGTTGATGTCGTTCTTATAGTGGTCGGGGATGCAGTCCGCTTGGGTGATAACCGTCACGGGAATATCCAGCTTTTCAACCTCTGCCCGAAACCTCTCGGCGTCTTGCTTGATGCGCTCTGCAAAGAACAGCGCTGCATCAATATAGTCGTCGCCAACGGCACATTCGGTAAACTTCTCAAATATGTCGTTGCGCTCTCCGTAACAGCAGAGGAAGCGTTCTCCGTTGGTACTCTGCTCATTCTCGGCAAGGATGATTTCACGGGCGCCGATATTCACGGCGCAGAGGACGGTGTAATCACCGACCTTTCTCTTTTCATTTTCCATAGCCGTTACCTCAGAGAATGCCGATGATGATAACCATACTGTCATCGTCAGGGTTGGCGTTGCGGGAGTATTCCGGAAAAAGCGACTGCACACGCTGCCTTGCCCTGCGGATGGTTTCAAAGCACGGCAGTCCGTAGACTTTGTAGTTGAATGCAAGGTCATTGAGAGGCAGTTCGCCGGCTCGCAGGAAGTTTGCGTATCGGTTGTAATAGTGCATAACGAGAACCATATCGTCGAACCTTGCTCTCGGACAGTCCTTCAAGATAGAAAGCACACGGCTTTCCACCGTTTTCTGTTGATTCATTGAATCCCTCCTTCGGGTAGTAGAAAAGGGGCGGAGTTTTTGCTCCGCCCCTTGGATAATCAGCTCACTTCTTGTTTTTCGATCTAATCTGCAAGAAGATAAAGCCGCCGATGATAAAGGCTACCAGTACGATAGCCACGATGGTTTTAGGTTCCATTAGTTACGATCCTCCTTTTTCTTTTTCTTGAATCCGATAACGCCGCACACCGCAATGCCCACTGCGGACAGTCCTGCAAGGGCATAGAGCAGCGGCAGATTGGTAGTGTCTCCGGTCTTGGGAGTATCACGCAGAACATTGTGCATCTCCACAATGGTAGTGGAGCCGAGTTTGACCGTCGCTTTCTTATCAGCAGGGATGACATACATCGAAGAAGCCGAGTTGCTTACCTCAGAAATGGTGTAGTCCCCGATGCGAAGCCCGTCAATGAAGATCTCACCCTTGTCGTTGGTTTCAAGGATAATGTCATAGCCATTTGCACCGGTAATGCGGAAAGCGAAGCCCTTGACCTTGCCGTCAGAGGAGGTCTTAACGATTTTCAGGTTGCCTCGCATAGCTTCATTGATGAAGCCGACACCTGCCTTGTTCTCCACCTCGTAGGTCTTGCCGTTGGTGTCAATCATCACTTCATACACGCCGGTATCAAGAACAAATCCCTCCGGTGCTTTGGTTTCCTTGACGAAGTAGCGACCGTAGAACAAGTCGTTCATACTGTATTCGCGCTTTTACTTTTCGGTCAGTGTGCCGAGCAGTTCATCACCGTTGTCCAGCTTGCCGTTTGCGTTACTGTCCTTGTAGACCTCAAAGGTCGCTCCGGTCAGCTTATTGTCAGGATATTCGGAATCCACCTTGGTCAGATGGATGTTGCCACGGACATACCTGTTGACGATTTCAATCTCCACGACCTGACCGTCTGCGCCGATGGTCACGGGATAGATGGTATCATCCAGCACGAAGCCGGCGGGCTGTTCGATTTCACGGACATACCAAGTGCCGTAAGGAATGTTCTCAAAAGAAAAACTACCATCTTCAGCAGAAGTGGTAGTCATCAGAGCATTTTCCTTTGTAAACTCGCCGTCATCCGTGCGGAACAGTCCGATCAGCGCACCGCCGAGGGAATCGCCGTTTTCATCGACCTTCTTACCGGAAACAGAACCGTAGATCAGCTTGTTTTCAACAGCATTCCCATCATTGACAGCGATTTTCACCACCGCTGTATCCTGACCGGCATACCCAAAGGTAACGGGATACTTGGTATCGGACAGCATATAGTGGCTGTCGGTAGCAAGCTCCTGCACATAGTAGCTTCCAAAAGGAAGGTCGGTCTTAACCTTTGCCGTTCCGTCCTCATTCAGAGAGATGATCTCAACAAGACCATTTGCGGGAATGGAAGTACCGCTGGCAGACACGATTTCCTCGGCGGCGAACAGACCAAAAGAAATGTTTTTCATTTCACCGTTTGTGCCAATGCCGAAGTGCTCATTCTGCTCGATGGACTTTACAAGGCTGATCTCCACCTTCTGACGCTCGTTCTCGAACGAAGTCGCCGTTTCCGTAACAGCAACATTCTGACCGGCGTAAACAAGCTCGACGCAGTGAGGTTCCGGGTTGAGCACCATCCCGTGGGGTGCTGTGATCTCACGCACCTCATATTTGCCAAGGTAGAGTTCACGGCTCACCGCTGCGCCGGTTGCATCGGTTGTAACAGTGTCTACGACCTCACCCTTCTGATTTCGGACAGTGCCGTCCTGCGTGATAATATCCTCTGCGGCGATGATCTCATAGACCGCACCGGGAAGTCCACGCTTTTCATACTGCGGCTGATAGATGGTGGGCAGTTCGTTTCCGCTTTCATCTACGCCGCCGATGACGGAAACGCCGAAGAACACCTCGCCGGTTTTTTCCACGGTGATGGTGCCTTTCTGTGCCATATTGGGCTTATCCACTTTTACTACCGTAACCCCGCTTTCTTCTGTGGAATTATCCTCCGTGACATCGAAGTACACGGGCGTTTCGTCGAGGACATAGCCGTAGGGAGCCTGCACCTCGACAATAGAGTACCCCTTTCCAAAGGACAGCTTTTCCGGCGTAACAAGAGAACCTTCTGCATTGGTGTAGAACACATCAATGGTGGTGGGCGTCGGGTAAGTGAAGGTCATTGTTACGGGGTTGCCGTCCGGGTCATAAATCTTGAAGCCTGCACCGGCGTAAGGAATGGTCTTGCCGGTTTCTGCGTCCTGCTTCACGATTTTGATGAAGCTGTTAAAGGGTGCATTGTTGATAAGGTAGCGATAAGTCGCCCCATTCTGAGAAATGAACACATCAAAGTCGGACATCAGCTTGCTGCCTTCCCAGCCGGATACCTGATGGACGGTGTAGATGCCGTAAGGCATATCCTTGGTCTGGGCAAAGCCGTTTTCATCACAGGTGAGATAATCACGCTCGGTGTCCTCGGCAACCTCGTAGCTGCCTGCGGCTTTCAGGTACACAGCAAACTCTGCGCCGCTTTCGGGCGTTTCAATCTGTGTTTCACCGTTATCGGTGTGCTTAATAATGGCGATATTGCCCTTCATAACCTGCTCGGTCACATCGTTCGCCGTCTGATTATGCTCCACGGTATAAAGCTGCGGCTCTGCACCGACCTTATGAACGGTGGAATCAAGCAGATAACCCTCAGAGGGAGTGATTTCTCTCACCGTCCAGTCGTTATCGCAGATATACTCCTTAGTAACGAACTGCCCGTTTTTGTCGGTGGTGTAGGTATCCACAAGGGTTTCGCCCTTATAGATGCCGTAAACAGCACCGGCAAGAGAAGCATCACCCTGCGCCGTGCCGATTTCAGCGTCGCTCTTAGTAACGGTCACAGAAAACTTCTTCAAAATATTGAGGAAGCTGCGGTTCGTGACCTCATTCCAGTTGATAGGCGCAGACTGCGCTTCAGGAATGACATAGCGAACAGCAGTGTCCACTTCTTCCACGGTGTAGGGGGTGGAACCGGAAATGAGGACATCTTCAAAGCTCGCCACGCCGTTTGCATCCGTGACGGCATACTCGTCTACGGCAATGCCGGAGAGTGAAGTGCCGTAAAGGTGGAAGGTCACGCCCTCGTTGAGATTGTCCTCCGAGGACTTCACGATCCGCAAATCTCCACGCTTGAGCTTGTTGTTGAAGGTCACGGTAGAAACCTGACCGGAAACCACCGTCACACGGCGGGACTCCTGCGGCTCATACTTGTCGTAGTCCATTTCGGTCACGGTGTAAACGCCGGGCATCAGGTTGTCGATTTGAATTTCTCCCTTGGAGTTGGTCTTGACGGTCTGATTGATGCCGTTGCCGGTGACGGTAAAGTTGAGGTTATCTACCTTGCCGTCCTCCGAGGTCTTGACGATCTTGGCAGAGCCGTAGGACACCTTCAGATTGAGGAATGCCTGCACGGGGTCACTGACCGACTGTGCGTAGGTAATGACATCCTGCTTGCTGCTTCCTTGATTGAATGTTCCGTCCGTCCAGGTGATGACACCACGACGGGACGAGCCAACCTTATTAGCGGTAATTCTTACGCTGTCAGAGGGAGCATCCGTTGCAGTGATACTAAGCTGGTTTCCGCTGACGCTGAATGAAATGCCATCCTCATTAGCGGAAAAGCTGTAATCGGAAAGCACACGGTTGTGGTCTGTCAGGGTAGCGGCATAACTGCTGCCGTCCCATTCCAGCTCCACGCTCTGCGCTCTGTTCGGGTTTTTGGACATAAAGCTGGGGATGGCAGAGTGACGCTGGACGCTTGCTTCAATGCTGTCATAGTAATCGCAAAACAGGTCATACAGCGGATGGGCAGTGCTGATAACGCCCTTAACAGCATCGTAGCTACCGGGGCTTACATAATCGAAGTCCTCGTCACGCTCACCGACAACGGTTTCCCAAATGAGAACCTGTGTTGCCATAGCTTCCGCCAGCGTTGCGGCATCAGCAGGGTTCTGTGAACGCCACGAGGTGCTGATGGGTCCCGTGTAACCGTACTGCATAATACGCCCGATGAATAGCTTTATATCGTAGGGGGAAATGGTGCTGTTGATGTCTGAGGGCAGGTTGTCCCAAAAGGTTTCGTCCTTACTGGTATAAGTGTCGCCAGTATCCTGCTGCACTCCCGGCTCAATGCAGTAACAGATGTTACCGTCATACGAGTGCATTGCTCGAATGGTAGTGTACTTGGACTCGCCGGAATGCCAGCCGTTCATATACCGGAGATTGGGATGCCCCCAAGTACCGCTGTAATCAATATTAGCATCGCCGCTTCTCGGAAAAGAAACAAGGTAGACCTCTGCTCTTTCTCCTGCGGCATAGGCGGTGGTTGTGCCAATCCCCACAAGGGTTGTCAGGCACATCACGAGGGAAAGCAGTCCCGCCATCCCTCGCTTGAAAAGGTTCTTTTTCATTGTGTTTGTTACCTCCTTGAAAACGAAAAACGCACCGTACAATGACGATGCGTTTCGGGTGAAATGTGTTTTGTTGTTATGCGTAGCCGATATAGATTTCATAAGAGCCGCTTCCGGCCTGCTCATACCAAATCCATACATCGGTGATGTCGCCGTCCTTGGCATATCGGTCGAGATAGCCACGAATATCCCGTTCGGTGTATTTGCATTTTACACCTGCGGCGATGGGGTTATCCCAGCAATACACGGCTCCGTTGTCAAGCACAAGTCCGATGCTCTCAGCGTAGCTCTTGGCAAAGCTGATCCAGTAGTCAATGTCAAAGACCGGCTCAGTCGGTTCTTCTTTCGGCGGTTCCGGTGTCGTAGATTCCTCAGTTGCCGGAGGTGTGGGCTGTTCTTTTTCTGTCGGGGCAGCGGTTTCCGGTCGGCGTTCGGACTCGTCTGTTTTCTTTTCAGGTTCGCTCGGCTGTGGTAGCACTGCCGTGCTGTGGTCAGCCTGATCGGGAACCTCTGTTGTTTGGGTGTCACTTTCCGATACGCTTGCCGGGAACTCTGCGGCACGGCTATCCGTTTGCGATTCTGTGCTTTGGGGACGATCAACCTCCGTTTTCTTTTCTGCCTGAGCCGTTTCCGCTTCACTGGGGACGATGTTACTGTCCGAAGAAGAAATAGGGTCAGGCGTTTCTGCAATATGCGAGGCATTGTTGCATCCCGTGGTCAGACACAGAAGCACAGCGAGTAAAAGAACTGCGATTTTTGGTTTCATACGCTTCACTCCCTTCGACAACATTCTACCCGATGAGAACTGCTCCGACAAAGGTGCGTTTTGAAGCGCAACTTTTCATCATACCGCCAAAACGCAGTTTTTCGAATTGTGCGAACTCCGTTTGCTCTTAGATAGAGATTTAACTTAGAGAGATTAAGATAAATCAGGAGATAGTTTATTTCGGATAGTCAGGTAGTTCTCAGGGGTTGGAGTGTGAGGAAGGGGACAGCAGAAAACATACTCCGTGTACCTATCGGCTGTCACGCTCTGCCCGCTGACGAAGAAAGCGGCTGTAATGTTCCAGTGCTTTGACCACATAATCCTCCGTTTGGCTTACGGGGATATTTTTCGGGATCAGACTTCGCACCTTGTCCCCACGCAGGACGATTTTCTCACGCTGGTTTGGCTTTTCCTCGCTCATAATGGCAGATACTACTTCCGGTGTGAGTTTGCCTTCCGTGAAGAACTTCCGCATACGAATGGTCTGATCGTGGGACGGGGTACATTGGTTCAGGTCAATTTCATCAACCACCGCCCGCTGATTACCCTCGTTCAAATAGGAAAGCTCCACCGCAGGGCGCATTTTAATTTTGCCCTCGTCCACAAGGTCGAGCAGTTCAGGTACAAGGTTTGTCAGGCGGATATACCGGCGAACTTGTGTCTGACTGTCACCTGACTGCTCTCCGATCATCTGTGCCGTTTCTTTTCCATCCCACTTCCCACCCACTGGGTCGGAAGTTAAATCAGTACGCTTACCCTGCCTACTTAACGCATCCAACCGCATTT
>OGKU01001276.1_pt1 | contig 12735 bp, 12 predicted proteins | sample 1572611 | NCBI WGS metagenome assembly OGKU01 (sample SAMEA2581886, study PRJEB24529) | metagenome | biome: Human gut stool | place: China | collected 2011 | reverse complement strand
ATGTCTTCAACGCCTCCGCGCTGTAAAGGTAGTCCTTTGCATCCGGAAGCTCCGTTACGGAGTAGCGGTCCGCCGGGAGATTTAAACAGTCCACCGCCTCCTGGTCCGCCAGATAGATCTCAAGCGGCAGATGAAGATTATCGTTGAAATACTGTTCGATCTCTTTAAAGTAGTGGGGCATATCTTCGATGGCGCACACAGGAAGAGAGGCATACATCTTTCCTAAAATCTTCATGATCCAGAGAACTGCCTTGTCATCTCTCTCGCAAAAGTGGACATGATAGTAATCCGCCCAGAGGAAATTGTCAAGCATCACACTGTCACAGGTATTGTCGTGGCGCCTTCCATAATACTTACTGAGTTCCGCAAAATTCTCGGCGCCCAGCTTCTGAAACTGTATATCCATATAATTGTTTTTTCCCTTTCTAACTGCCGCTCATCTCCGGCAGCCGTTCCCGGTCTTTCACAGGAAATATTTTTCTGTTCTTATGGTTCCCTTGTTTTTTACTTTTTATAGTTTACCACACTTCCATAATAAAATGAAGCAATTTGTTTTTCGGCAGTTTTACTCAGAAAATCCAGTAAAATTAGGCTTTTTCGCTATTGACAATTCGAATCTCATGAGTATAATCTAATTTAGATGATACCGCAATGCGAAACTTAGTTCCGTATTATGGAACTCGGTATTAAGACTCAATATGATTTGATTATTGACTAAAACTGAATTTCCTAAATTTATAAAGCAAAAAAGGAGACAGGAATCATGAACGAAGTTTTAGAGAAGATCCAGAAAATTGGTATTGTTCCGGTTGTTGTACTTGACGATGCAAAGGATGCAGCACCGCTTGCAAAGGCACTTTGCGAGGGCGGTCTTCCGTGCGCTGAGGTTACATTCCGTACAGCTGCAGCAGAAGAGTCCATCCGTATTATGGCAAAAGAGTTCCCGGAGATGTTAGTCGGAGCTGGTACTGTTCTTACAACAGAGCAGGTTGACCGTGCAGTAAACGCCGGCGCAAAATTCATCGTAAGCCCGGGCTTAAATCCGGAAGTTGTTAAATACTGTGTAAATAAAGGAATTCCGGTAACTCCGGGTACTTCCAACCCGAGCGACGTTGAGATGGCGATCTCCCTTGGTCTTGATGTTGTTAAATTCTTCCCGGCTGAGGCTGCTGGCGGAATCAACATGATCAAAGCTATGGCTGCTCCGTACACACAGATGAAATTCATGCCGACAGGCGGAATCAACGCTAAGAACATCAACTCCTACCTTGCATTCGACAAGATCCTTGCATGCGGCGGAAGCTGGATGGTTAAGAAAGACCTCGTAGCTGCCGGTGAGTTCGATAAGATCCGCGATCTTACAAAGGAAGCTGTTCAGACAATGCTCGGCTTTGAGCTTGCTCACATCGGAATCAACTGCGACAGCGAAGCTGAAGCTGAAAAGACTGCTGATGCATTTGACGGTCTGTTCGGATTCACAAAGAAAGTTGGCAACAGCTCTGTATTCGCAGGAAAAGCTGTTGAGGCTATGAAGTCCAAAGGACTTGGCGCAAAGGGTCACATCGCTGTTGCTACAAACTCTGTAGTAAGAGCAAAGAACTACCTTGAGATGATGGGCTACAAGTTCAACGAAGAGTCCGCTAAGTTCAAAGGCGACAAGATGACAGCAATCTATCTCGCTTCGCAGTACACCTTGTACAGAAATAAGTAAAAATTTCGGGACCGAAATTTTTACGCTGTGCAAACGAAACGAAGTGAAGTTCGCACTTCCCGTTACGCTACGCAAACGTAGCGCAGCGGAGTTCGCGGTTCCCGTTACGCTGTGCAAACGAAACGAAGTGAAGTTCGCACTTCCCGTTTACGTGCATTACTTGATCATAAATTATATTAAATTTTAAGGAGAATCCTCATGTCCAAGAGAGTTATTACATTTGGTGAAATCATGCTCCGTCTCGCTCCGGAGGGATACTATCGTTTCGTTCAGGCTAACAACTTCGGCGCTACTTACGGCGGCGGCGAGGCTAACGTAGCTGTTTCCCTTGCAAACTACGGTTTTGACGCTGCATTCGTTACAAAGCTTCCGAAGCACGAGATCGGCCAGGCTGCTGTCAACGAGTTAAGAAGATACGGCGTTGATACTTCCACTATCACACGCGGCGGCGACCGTGTAGGTATCTACTTCCTTGAAAAAGGTGCTTCCCAGAGACCGTCCAAGGTTATCTATGATCGTGCACATTCCGCAATCTCCGAGGCTACTCCGGAAGATTTCGACTGGGCTAAGATCTTCGAGGGCGCTGACTGGTTCCACTTCACAGGTATCACACCGGCATTAAACGACACTGTTGCTGCTATCTGCCTTGAGGCATGTAAGAAAGCAAAAGAACTCGGCATCACAGTTTCCTGCGACTTAAACTACAGAAATAAGCTCTGGACAAAGGCTAAAGCAGGCGAGGTTATGGGTGAGCTCTGCAAATATGTTGATGTCTGCATCGCAAACGAAGAGGATGCTTCCGATGTATTCGGTATCAAGGCTTCCAACACAGACGTTACAAAGGGTGCTGTAAACCACGAGGGTTACAAGGACGTTGCAAAACAGCTTGCTGACCGTTTCGGTTTCCAGAAGGTTGCTATCACACTTCGTGAGTCCATCTCCGCAAACGATAACAACTGGTCCGCTATGTTATACGATGGCAAGGACTACTACTTCAGCAAGAAATACGCAATGCACATCGTTGACCGTGTAGGCGGCGGCGACAGCTTCGGCGGCGGACTGATCTACGCTTGCTTAAGCGACATGGATGCTCAGAGCATTATCGAGTTCGCAGTAGCAGCTTCCTGCTTAAAGCACTCCATCGAAGGCGACATGAACATGGTTTCCGTAGACGAAGTTAAGAAATTAGCTGGCGGCGATGGATCCGGACGTGTTCAGAGATAATCAAAATCTTTGATCCTGCATCACCTGTATATCGGGTGATGCGATCATGAAATAGTTGCCCAATTTGCCAATAAGGGCAAGTTTATTCCTCAATATATACCATAAAAATAAGGACCTCAGCGGCTGCCAATCGCTGAGGTCCTTGTTTTTTATCTGTTATGAAATTTCCTGACCGTTTCCGGTGCACCGCAGAGCCGCCATGGCCGGATAAGTCCTCTTCAGGTTACTGAATTTCTCTCACCAGGCAATACTGCTTCAGTCCCATGCCTTTCTCCACGATCCCGAACACCTTAAATCCGAAATGCGCATAAAACGCCACATTCTTCTCATTGTGCGTCTCCAACGAGATCATCATCCGGTGTTCTCCGGCATACCGGATCGCATCATCCATCAGTTTTTCCGCAACCCCGTGATGCTGTACACTCGGACTCACCGCAAGGTAGATGATATGTAAGCGGTTCTCCTGGTGAAGCTGGGCCGTCCAATGGGAGTTTAAGTAATCACGTCCCTTGATAAAATTCCAGAGCGTCTTTAAGCTCTTGTCCTCCTTGATCAGATACTCATCTGTCTTTAAGGACGCCCACGCTTCTGTAAGGTAAAAGCGGACTGGATCATATTCCTCCGCCTCATCGGAGACGACCAGGAGTCCGTTTAACTCCGGGCTATCCGCAAAAATTTCACATGTCTCATAAAACTCGTTCAGATCACACTCAAAAAGTTCCGGCATCAGCCGCTTTCTCGTCTCGGCATCCGGGATCAGAGTCTCATAAAGCGGGTCTCTGGCAAAACATTCTACCAGCATTTTCTGGAGCCGGGGCAGATCTTCTCTCTGTACCCGGTACAATATCTGGCTGTCCATAACTAAAAATCCAACACCTCTTTCGCTTTTTTTAACCCATCCGTCAGGGTATCCACGGCCTGGGTCATATATCTTATGTCATCGTCAAAGCAGGCAAGCTGCTCTTCCTCCATTTTTTTCAGTGCACAAAGCTCTTCCGTCACGTCATGTCCGCCCTCGGCGATCTTCTTTTTGAGACTCTTGACCTCTTTCGAGAGATCCACATGATGGACGATCCGTCCAGCTCCCCACTGCAGCCGGTCTTTTTCCTGGTTCAAGACATATTCCGTAAAATAGTGATATACTTCATCGTCAAACTGGAACGCATACTGATTGTTGTCCACCAGATACAAGGCGTCAAGAGCCCCTCTGACGTCCTTATTTTCCAGACTGCGCACTGCATCGCCGATATGGCGCAGATTGCGCTGGGCAGCCTCGTGGGGGAACAGGACCTCATCGTGCCAGTTCAGCCGGACGAAATAGTCCTGGCATTTGCGGAATAGATAAAGAAGCTGTTTCTGGAGCGCAGCGTTTCTATCATTCGCTTCTGTATCCGCTGCATTTTCGCCACGTTGAACAGTCGCACTTTCCGCTGCATCCGCCCCATCGGCCTCGGATTTTTCTTCTATATGAGATTCTTGACCGCCTTTATGTATACAGCATGCAGCATCGGCATTCTTCACATCATTAATTTCTTTTACCTTCCGGTACACCTCATCCGCGATCTTCTTCGCCTCAGCCGTCCGCTCCAGCAGAACCCGGATACTCTTCTCGTCCTCCCGTCCCGTAACCGGTCTGACGCTCTCCTGGAGCGCCTGGAGCGTTCTTCCAACATTCACCGGCGCAACTTTCACCCGGTCGAATGCCATGACAAGAAGTCCATACAGCTCATGGTGGAACCGGAACACATCCGCGTTGTAATACTCGTCGTTGTCAAACTGGGAGTGATAATGGGTCTCCATAAACTCCGCGCTGCTAAATTCATTCACCATGGACGGAATTCCTGAGATCGCAACGGAGAAATCATCTGACCACGTCTCGATCGGGCACTGGACCCCGAGACCTTCCGGGTAGACCTTTCTCGCGTCCACAGGAAACTCTTTCACAAATTCTGTCAGGAAGTCTTCATATTCGTAGGTGGACCGGATCGCGTCCCAGGGATTGTGGACGTAGGCCGGGAGCTCGAAATTCAGGTCCGCGATGACCTTTCCCTGCCATTCCGGCCGAAGCTTAAATACCTGCTGCCATGCACCGGTAGACCAGTCATACTTGGAGTTCTCGATCCCCCATTCCTCCGCCGCCATACAGCAGAAAACGATGGTCTTCTCAGGTTTATATCCAATCTCTAAAAGCGTCCTGGCGATCCCAAACATCAGCGCGATAGCGCAGTTATCATCCTGAAATCCATCAAAATAAGAGTCATAATGGCCGCTGAGCAGGATCATGTCCTCCGACCTTCCGGGAATGGTTCCCCAGACATTATAGGATGGCATATTTTCCTTCACTACGGATTTCGCGTCAAACTGTACCGTGATCCGCGGTTTCTCCTTTAATGCCGCTTTCAGGATCTCCGCATCCTTTCTCGACATGGAAAACGCCGGGGCGTCCTTCGGTCCTGCGATATCCTGGGCATTTAACGCCTCACTGTTGATCTCTCCATAGCCGTTGTCCTGAACCGCGATCACCGCCGCCGCGCCCTTTAAGTGGGCCTGATACACCGGATAGTTGATCCACCACTCGTCTCGCTGGTTGATATCCACCATCACAAGGCATCCTGTCACATCCACGCCGTCATAGTCCGCTTCCTTTCCGCGTCCGGCGTAGACAAGTGGATACTCTTTCCATCCATCCGTCACAAACTCCGTCTGATAAGCGCCGAGCTGGATTTCATGTTTTTCTCCGTCTCGGTCCGTAAACCGCACGACCGCCTTCTCAAACTCCCAGGAATCCAGACAGAGCTCATCCTTATGGATATCGGAGAGCCCGATCCGCTTCATCTCCTCTTTCAGGAATTCACCGGTGTCAAATTCCGCCTTCGATCCCGCCGTGCGGTAGCCAAGGACCGGATTGCTCTTAAATTCCTCCATCTTCTTTGCGAGGCGGTAGGAATATCCGATATCCACTGCCTTTAAATATGTTTCTTCGATCTTCCTTCTGTCACTCTCCAAAGCTGTCAACCTCCTTATCCCACCTCTGCGGGCCTGCTCCCTGAAACCGGGAAGTATTACAAACTCCGCCGTATCCTGCTCACTGTTTTCCGTGATGCGGACACGCCGGAGTTTCATAATTTTTCTTTAGTTTTCTGCCTTATTCCCGGCTCCGCTCTCTTCCTCAGCGCCTGCTCTCTCATGAGTCGCATTGACCTCGACCTGAGTTGCCTGAACTGCCGCCTGAGCATCCGCATGTGCAGCAGCTTCCGGGTTCGGAACAGTACGCTTTGTGATCGGCATCTGGAGATTAACGCCAAATGGGTTTACAACCACTCCCTTTGCCTCTTTTACGAGGATGCTCGGGATCTTATCTGCGGTTACCGCGATCGCTTTGAACTGGTTCTTCGAGTTGAATTTTCCGAACTCAATGATGTCCGTAAAGATCGGCTGGTACGCATCACCGTTTTTCTGTTTTAATAACGGAACGCCCGCACCTTCCTGAAATGCGGTGATGTATGTTCCGCGTGTGAAATCCGCAAGGATCTCCTCCTGCATCTCCTTTAACTCATCCGGCATCTTCTCGAATTTCTGTCTGCGAAGCTCCTGCATAAAGTACAGGGCGGTCAGATGAAGGCTCGGGTTCTCGATCCAGGTTTTCTTCTCTTCTTCCGGTGCATCCGGCTTATTCTGGCCCGGACGGTTCACAAGCTCCGAAAGCTGGATCCGGCACTCGCTCTCCATATACTGGTCTACCATCAGGCAGTTTACACCCATCGTGTAAAGGTTTCCATAAAAGTGAAGCATCTGGTTCGCGTCGACTTTCGCGATCTGTACCGGAATCTTCTCCTCGATGAGGCGCTTGCCCTCACGTCTGATATCTTCTTCCTTAAAATAGAGCAGAACTTCGTCATCGAATGTCTCTTTGTCGCATACCACATACGGCATTTTTGTGCACAGAGACATGATAACATAGATCTCCTTTGCGTTTCTTAACTGATTTAAAACCTGCTGTTTATCCATTTTTTCTTTCCCTTTCGGTATTCATGCTGCGGCTTTTGTCACCTTTTCCGGTGCATATCTCCCTCTGATGAATATTCTTTCCATAATTATTTTTCGTAAATGCGCAGCCATACTGAACAGTTACTTTTCATCCTTTTTGAGATCCGTCCCCGCTTTAATTGCAGCAGATGATCGGAATTCCCTTATATGCGTTCTCATACACCTGTGCTGCTACCTTCGGCGGCAGGTTGATGCATCCGTGGGAACCGTTTGTCTGGTAGATCGTTCCGCCGAACTTGCTTCTCCAGTCCGCGTCATGAAGTCCGATCCCACCGTTGAACGGCATCCAGTATTTTACAGGAGCCGCATAATCTTCTCCCTTTAATACACGGTCTTTCTGTTTATAATACAGCTCAAAGAGTCCCGGAGGTGTCGTGTAGTTCTTTGACACGTTTCCGGATACGAACGGGCTGTCGATGATCACTTTTCCATCTTTATAGAAATAGAGATGCTGTGTGGCAAGATCCACCTCGATATAAGTCTGTCCGAAATCATAACCATCGTGGGTCGCGCCGCGGCTCTCGTAGATCGGCTCGCGCTCCGTTGTCTGGCACGCTTTTACTGCCTCCACGAGGGCGTCTGTCTCGGCTGTCTGGTTGATCTTCCAGCCATATTTTCCGTATACAACAACATCCCGGCCGGATGTCGTCTTATACTTATGGTTTCCGTAAGTGTCATACTTATCCGCTAAAGACTTCACATATGCTACTGCCTTGTCACGGTCTACCTGGATCTCAGTGCCGTTCGTCCCAGTCACCCATTTTGCCAGTTCCAGACCATCCAGGGTCTCTCTGCTGGATCCAAACACATATGTAATCTGGATATCCTTGTATGCGTTTAATGTTGTGCAGAGCTGTACCAGGTTCGCGTCATCAGATTTTACGGTGATCTTTTTATAGCAATCCTCGTCTGCAAGCCGGATCTGTTTTTTCTGGCTTAAAAGTGCTGATTTAACGGCAGCCTTCATTTTATCCATATCCAGTTCGTTTCCCTGAACTTCTGGAACGATCGTAAAGGGTTTTCCTTCCTCGTAAGCAGAGATATACGCGTTGGAAGTCGGTGTTGCCGCCGTCACACAGTGCAGGTTTGCCAGCGCTGCGGCAAGCTTCCCGTCATCGAGAGTTGCCTCCACGGTCACTGTGTAGCTCTGGTCAGAGCCGGGCCCCGTCTTTCTTCCTGTGTCATTCTGCTCCTTTAAAATATCATCGACGCTGCCGGTAACGTTTAAGTGGTAACCGACATCGGTTCCCTTTAAGACTTCCAGGTTGCCGTCCGCGTCCTGTATTTTAATCTCGTAGTGTTCGTTGAAATAACCTTCCAGATATCCTTTCGCCTGCTGTGCCGTCTGCTTGGAGACATCCACCGCATTGATCGTAGTGCCGCGTACAAATTTTGCCGTATCGCTATCTGCCGCTGCCATCGCAGGAAACGCTGTTCCCACCACCAGCATGCCGATCACAGCGCCTGTCGGAAGAAGCATTCTTATTTTTTTCATGATTCCATCCTGCCTTTTTTATTTTCAGTTACCGGATTGCTCTCTTCTTGTTCGCCTCCGGCGCACAAGAAGCTCCGGGCGTTGCCCTTATACCGCTTTTCATTCAAAAGCGTTTATGCGAGCAAGCTTGCAGCACGCTTTCGACTGCAGATCGGCACAATCCAACTGTCATTCTCTATTTTATCCAACGCACTACATAGTGTCAAGGTGATTATTTCTTGCTTTTTCCTTGATTTTCTGCGGCAAATGTGCGGCTTTTCATAAAAAGTGTCACCATGCAGATCGGTCGATCAAAAACGGCAGAACCTGTCGCCAGCTGCTGCATTCGGACACATGACAAGCAAAAAACGACACACACCCGCCATTTACCTGACAGGCCTGTGCCGTTTTCATGCTAAGCTTTCATTTTTATCCTGCTATTTCTCGATAATGCTCTCCACATCATCCATGCCCGCGCAGAGCAGCGCAAGCAGCAATGTCTGCTGGCAGCCCTTATACGCGCCCTCGACCTTAAACTGCTCGGAAAGCATATGCGCATGGATATCATAATCCGCGCCCATGCCGAGGCACACTGCCGGGAGTCCTGCTTCGAGAGCACGGTTGCAGTTTGTGGAACCACCGTTTCCAAGCTTCGGCTCCTCGCATCCAAGATACTCTGCCGCCGCCATGGCGCCCTCTACGATCGGCGCATGGGCATCCTGATGACCGGCATTGACATCACAGATATGTTTTACATCGTATGTGATCGTATCCATGCCCCAGCGCTCTGTCTCCTCCCTGCATGCCTCATCGATGGCATCAAAGATCTTCTTGCGGAGCTTCTCAAGCTCCTCCTGAGAGTTCGAACGGAAGTTGAAGCGGATCTGTGCCACCGGAACGATCGCATGGACAGCCTCGAAGCTTCCTGCCTGCATGGTGGTCACCGCAAATGTAGTCATCGGCTCCTTCGGAACCTGGATCTCGGAGATCTTCGCGATCGCACGTCCTGCCGCATGGATCGGGTTTGCTACCTTCGCGAAAGCTCCGCAGGCATGTCCGCCGATGCCGTGGAAGTTGATCTCGTATGTCTGGATTCCGGTCGCCTCATAGGTGATCTCCTGAAATCCCGGGCCGTCAACGGAAATGCTGGCGTCCAGCTCCGGATGGTGGTTTACATAATACTGCATTCCTTTTAACGCGCCGGTTCCTTCCTCCTGAACCGTTCCGACAAACTGGATATCGCCCTTTGTCTCAATTCCCGCCGCGTTTAAAGCGCGGATCGTAGACAGGACGGTCGCACATCCTCTCGTATCGTCCACAATTCCCGGGCATTTGATAAAGCCGTCCTCACGGACGATCTCAAGCTTTGTATCAAGCGGAAATACTGTGTCCATATGACCCTCTACAAGAACCGTCTTTCCGCCACCAGTACCTTTTCGGATTCCGATGCAGTTGCCGTACTCGTCGATATGGCAGTCTGTAAGACCTTCCTCCTTAAACATCTCAAGAAGTCTCGCTGCTTTTTTCTGCTCATGGTTCGTCGGTGCCGGGATCAGGGTAAGCTCGATCTGTCTGTCGATGATCTCGTTCTGGTCATCTTCCATAAACTGAAGGGCTTTCTGAACCTTTGCATCCTTTGTCAGTGTGTCGAATTTCTTCTGAATCTTCTCGGAAACCTTATATTCCATCTGTCATTCCTCCGTTTTTCAATACTGAGTAACAGAAGCGGTCATCTCAGGCTGCCTCCTGTCCGATATTTTACCACAAAAAAGTTTTTTTGTGTATTTTTTATACGAACAAAAGTTTTTATGCCGCGAACACTCCAAAAAAAGAAGAGACCTGTCCGTGGCTTTCCTCCACTTTGGCAGGTCTGAATCTATGTATATGCTTTTACAGGCGGATCACCATCTCATCTAACGGCATTCTGTCGGTGTGAAGTCTTGACGGATGCGCCGTCTCTGCCGGATATCCGAGCGGAAGCATCGCAGTCGCAACAAGTCCCTTCATCTCCGGGAACAGCTCATGAAGCTTCTCCTGGCTGAACATACCGACATAGCAGGTTCCGAGACCGAGATCTGCCGCCTGAAGCATCATCTGTGTCGCCGCGATCGTCGCATCGATCTCTCCGTGGTTCTTCATATCTCCCTCACGGTTCCAGGCCTTCGCCGGATCATACGCGACAACAAGGATCACCGGTGCATGGAACTTGCATGCGGTGCACTCCTCTGCTTTCTCCAATGCCTCTCTGCTCTGCATCACAAGAATGCGCTGCGGCTGGAGATTGTGAGCCGTCGGTGCATTGTGACCTGCCTCCAGCACCTTTTCCAGCTTTTCTGCCTCCACCGGGCGATCTGCATATTTTCTAAGAGAATATCTTTCTGCGCATAATTTTTCGAAATCCATAGTTGCCTCCTGTTTTGCGGTATTTCAAATATCAGCTCAGTGAAACAAAACGTCCCTGATGAAAACGCCTGCCTGATACCGCATATTTTGCGCTCATTATAGCCCACATCCGGTATTTTTTCAAATCAAATTTTATATTATGAGATTTTTTCCTGTTTTTTCAATAAACTAATAATAAGAGCCATCTGCCAGAGTTCCGATGAGATCGACAGGATCTTGTCATCCAGAAGACCTAAAACATGCGGTCCCAGAATAATTCCCGTGAACAGCATACCAATAATACGCGGCAGCCGCAGCCCCCCGCAGATTGCTGCGGCGGAAAGTCCCACTAAAAATATTAACGCAAGAGAGGTCAACATAATTACAGGATCTCCCCATATCGTCCCAGAAAGCTCCTCATTCTCTCATTATCGGATGCAAACACCTTCTCCGGCGTTCCCTCCTCGACGATCACGCCGCCCTCCATGAAGATCACGCGGTGGGAAATATCCCTTGCAAACGCCATCTCATGGGTAACGATCACCATGGCGATATTCAGATCCGCCAGAGAACGGATCACCTTTAACACCTCGGCTGTCAGCTCTGGGTCCAGAGCTGATGTGGGTTCATCGAAGAACAGGATCTTCGGGTTCAGCGCCAGAGCTCTCGCGATCGCCACACGCTGGCACTGTCCTCCGGATAACTGGCAGGGATAATAGTCTTCCTTGTCCGCCAGTCCCATCTTCTTTAACAGCTCTCTCGCTTCCTGATATACCGTCTCCTTGTCTCGCTTCTGCACATGGATCGGCGCGTCAACGATATTCTTCAGCACAGAATAATGCGGGAAAAGATTAAAATTCTGGAACACGAGACCATACTGGCTCCGGATCTCCTTCATGTCCTTCTTATCCGCATAGACCACATGTCCGTCCTTGTCCGTCCATGCCGCTTTTTTCCCAAGATATACGATCTCGCCGCCATCCATCTTCTCAAGCATTGTCGCGCACCTGAGCAACGTTGATTTCCCGGATCCGGACGGGCCGATGATGGATACGATTTCGCCCTCGCCGATGCTGATGGAGATATCCTTCAGCACAGACAGGTTCTCAAATGATTTTTCTACATGATTTAACTCTAACAGATTCATGATCCACAGACCTCCAGTCCTACCGGTAATAATCCAGCTTTTTCTCGATCCACTCCATAACGACAGCCACGATGAGGTTGAACACATAGTAGAAAATTCCGGCTGCGACAAACGGGATCATATTTGTCTGGGATGCTGCCAGGGCTTTCGCGATCGTGAACATCTCAGCGACACTCAGGGTGAATGACAGGGACGTATCCTTTACAAGTGTGATCACCTCATTTGTGATCGACGGCAAAATGCGCTTGATGACCTGAGGCAGAATGATCTTGAAAAAGGTCTGAGCCTTCGTGTAGCCAAGGATCTGTGCCGCCTCATACTGGCCGATCGGCATCGACTGAATGCCGCTGCGGTAGATCTCTGCAAAATATGCCGCATAATTGATCACGAATGCCAGTATCACCGCCGGGAAACGATACCCCGTTCCCACCTGCATGCGGAATACATAAAAGGGGGCAAAATACACCACGATGATCTGTAACATCAGAGGGGTTCCTCTCATGATGGATATGTATATTTTGGAGATAATGCGGATCACCTTACATCCTGACATTCTTCGAAGGCTACGATCAGCCCCAGAGGAAGGGAAAACAAAAGGGTCAGTACAAATATTTCCACCGTTATCAGAAAGCCCTCTGCCAGTTGGGCACTCATGGTCAGCAAACTCATGAATTCTACTCCTTAACTATCCTTAGTTGATTATTTACCGAGACATACGCTGTCGGTCAGTCCCCATTTTTCAGCGATCTG
>OGKU01001263.1_pt1 | contig 12943 bp, 11 predicted proteins | sample 1572611 | NCBI WGS metagenome assembly OGKU01 (sample SAMEA2581886, study PRJEB24529) | metagenome | biome: Human gut stool | place: China | collected 2011 | reverse complement strand
TTCCTGAAAACTCAAGCGTTCACCTCCCTCGTAATTTGGAGGCGACAATCAAGAGTAAATTATATCAGAAGGGGAGAGGACTGTCAAAATAAGCTCTCCAATTCCTCAATGGCGGTTTGTTGGTACAATACCAACCGGTCAGGCTTTGCCAGATTGTGGATGATATGTATCAGGATCATAGTCAGAGGATTTAAGAAAAAGCAAGCCGTCGCGGTGGGACCATGTCGGCAGACTGGTGGCTTTTTGTACACGGCTCCAGCCGACGGGATTTCTCTTGGCGGGCCTTCCGGGTGTGATGCGATAAACAATGTAATGCTCGCCGTTGCAAAATTGCAGGATAGCAATTTTGCCGGTAGGAAAATCAGCGTCTGCGTCTGCTAGCGAAAACTGCCACTGACATTGTGTGTCCAGTTCAGATAACTCTATGATTTGTTTGGCAAGCTTATGGGCTGTATCCTCATTGGGCTGTTTAAACCCGCCATTGTCGTCGATGTGCAATTCGCCTTTCGCATACGCCTCATCAATTGTCGCCTGGGCGGCGGTCATGAGGGAGCGAGCCTGGAGCATGATGCGCTTTTCAACGGCTTTGTCGATATAGCCGGTCAGGGACGGGACCAAAAGCGCTGCCAATACGGCCAGGATGACCAGGACAACGATCAGTTCAACGAGGGTAACCCCTCTTTTTTGGTTGGAATCACAGAACCGGGCCATAGCGCACGCCTCCCGCATCAGTATAAAACCGTACAAATAAAGTATAGGCACATAACGATGCTGCGTCAATTGTGGGGGATGCCAAATTCTTTATACATTATTTGTGAATAATGTGATATTATAATTCGGTTTGAAAAACGCAGACGACGGCGGTGGCAAGAGGTACTGCCAAAAATCCTGTCCCAAATTTGTCGATTGTGCCAAACGAATAAAGTTGCAATCAGATTTGACTTTTTGTATACTATATCTATATATGCTATACAAAATAATCGGAAATATTATAAAAATTCTGGTTGGAAAGCGAGCCGGGTGTTGAAAAAGATTAGGATACAGCGGGTGAGCATCTTTGATATTGTCGCCACGCTGGTGTTGGCGGTGGTGCTCGTCGCGTTCGCGGTGCAGGGCACGGGGGAGTTGGCTCAAATGCAGACCGCCACGGACGATTACATCCAGTGCGAGACACTGGCCCGGCAGCTGCAAAGCGGGTCGGACTACCTGATCGAGCAGGTGCGGATGTACACCGCCACCGGTCAGCGGGAGTACATGGACAACTACTTTGAGGAGCTGAACACGACCCGCCGCCGCGAGAACGCTTTAGAGTATTTTGCAGAGCATTACGGCGACAACGATGCTTTCACGCTGCTGAAATCCGCCATGGCAACGTCGCAAAATCTGAGCTATACGGATCGGTATGCCATGCGGCTTGTGGCGCAGGCTACGTTGACGGACGAGTCGAGCTGGCCGACGGAAATCCGGTCTGTCTCGCTGCATGACAGTGACATAACGATGACAGACAGCGAGAAAATGCGCAAGGCACAGCAGTTGGTTTGCAACGACCAATATCAAAATATGCGCGATGAGGTGAACGAAAAAATCACCGAGAGCATGGACAGCCTGATTGCGCTGACACGCAGCCGCCAGAACGGAGCACAGACCGTTTTCACCGGCGTGTACCGTAAAATTGAGCTGTGCGCGGCGCTGCTGGTACTGCTCATGCTGGAAATCTGCATGATAACGCGCTATTTTGTGGTAAAGCCGCTGATGGACTACGGTCAGAGCATCCGGCGCGGGGAGATCTTCCCGGTGGTAGGCGCGGCAGAATTGCAGGACCTGGCACTGACCTACAACGAAGTCTACCGCGAAAACCAGGAGACGCAGAAGATCATCCGCCACGAGGCCGAGCACGACGCGCTGACCGGCGCACTGAACCGCGGTTCGTTTGAAAAGATCCTGAATATCTATAAGAACGGCGAGAAGCCGTTTGCAATGATTATCTGTGACGTTGACATTTTTAAACATGTCAACGACACTTACGGACATGCGGTGGGTGACGAGATCCTGAAAAAGGTCGCAAACCTCTTAAAAACGACCTTCCGCAGCATCGACTATGTCTGCCGCATCGGCGGTGACGAGTTTGCCGTTATCATGGTGGATGTGAATCAGGAATTGAGTTATACCATACGTGAGAAAATCACGGTAATCAACAATCAGCTGTACTGTCCGACGGACGACCTGCCGGCCATCTCGCTGAGCGTGGGCGTGGCCTTTACGGATCGCGCAAACCCCGGCGAGAGCATCTTCAAGGATGCTGACGAGGCGCTGTACCGTGTCAAGCAGAACGGCAAGCACGGCTGCGGCTTCTATTAAGTGCGCACGGATTTTGCGCAGCTGCGCCGTCTGCCGGACCTGCTTTTCCCGCGGCGCTGTCCGTTTTGCGGGTCATTGCTGGGGCCGGACGCACTGCAGGGCACGGTTTGCCCGGCCTGCGTGCCCGAGGAAATGCGCTTACAGCACATTCCGGCGCGTCTGCCGGAGGGCGAACACGATTTTTACGCCGTGCGGGAGGCTGCCGCGGCGTATTATTACGAGGATATTGTACGTACAGCCGTTTTGCGCTGCAAGCGGGGCGGCTGCTTTTGGTATGCCCGGGAGCTGGCGGACCGTGTGGCCGTGCTGGTGTTCGGCGCACTGCCGGCCAAACAGCCCGGAAAAATGCCGCAGTATGCGGGTGTGACCGCGCTGCCGCTGTACAGCTGCATTGTGCCGGTGCCACCCCGCCAGCCGCTGCCCGGTATGCCGGGTCTGCCGCTGCTGCTGGCGCGCCGGTTGGGCGCGGTGCTGGGGGTCCCGGTGGAGACACCGCTGTACATCAAGCGCCGGGGCCGCCCGCAGAAGGAGCTTACCCGCGAGCAGCGCCTGCAAAACGCCAGGGGCGCGTTTGGCTGCCGCCCCGGTACAGACCTGACCGGCAGGCGGGTGCTGCTGATGATGACATTATCACAACCGGTGCGACGGCATCGGCGTGTGCGCTGGCACTTTTGGAGGCCGGTGCGGTGGAGGTGAGCGCTGTGGCGATTGCCGCGGCGGAGGAGCTGCCCAAGAGCCGGAAAAAGCCCCCTGAGACAAAACCATAAAAAGACCGAAGCGGCGTGCCCGGAAATCATGGGCGTACCGCTTCGGTCTTTTTCATAGCTTATACGAGCTTATACGGGGGCATCTCCGCACCATCCGGTATGCCGTGCCTGCCCCGCCCAACGCCAGCCCTGCCAAAAATAGGGTGAAAAATTTGGCGGTTTTGCCACGCGCATAAAATCTGAACATCCTGTATAATAAAGACATGGATCGATTTTCTGCTGTAAAAAGGAGAAACCGCGATGACAAAGCAAAAATATATCATGGCGCTGGACGCGGGCACCACGTCCAACCGCTGCATCCTTTTTAACGCCCGGGGCGAGATGTGCAGCGTCGCGCAAAAGGAGTTCACCCAGTATTTCCCCAAGCCCGGCTGGGTCGAGCATGACGCCAACGAGATCTGGACGACCCAGCTCGGCGTGGCGCTGTCGGCCATGAACGAGGTCGGCGCGTCGGCGGAGGACATCGCCGCTATCGGCATCACGAACCAGCGCGAGACGACCATCGTCTGGGACCGTGACACCGGCGAGCCGGTCTACCATGCTATTGTCTGGCAGTGCCGCCGCACAAGCGAGTACTGCGACGAGCTGAAGGCCCGCGGCCTGACCGACCTGATCCGGCAAAAGACCGGGCTGGTCATCGACGCCTACTTCTCGGGCACAAAGCTCAAGTGGATCCTGGACAACGTGCCCGGCGTGCGTGCGCGTGCCGAGCGCGGCGACCTGCTGTTCGGCACGGTGGAGACGTGGCTCATCTGGAAGCTGACCTGCGGCAAGATCCACGTGACCGACTACTCCAACGCCAGCCGGACGATGATGTTCAACATCCACACGCTGGACTGGGACGACGAGATACTGAAAATTCTCGATATACCGCGCTGTATGCTGCCGCGTCCCGTGCCCAACAGCGAGTTCTACGAGTACGCCGACCCGATGCACTTCGGCGGAGAGATCAAGATCGCGGGGGCGGCGGGCGACCAGCAGGCCGCGCTGTTCGGCCAGACCTGCTTTACCAAGGGCGAGGCCAAGAGCACCTTCGGCACGGGCGGCTTTCTGCTGATGAACACCGGCGAGAAGCCGGTATTCTCCCAAAACGGGCTGGTCACCACCGTGGCGTGGGGACTGGACGGAAGGGTGAATTACGCGCTGGAAGGTTCGATTTTTGTGGCGGGCGCAGCTATCCAGTGGCTGCGGGACGAGCTGCATCTGCTGGAGGACGCCCGCGACAGCGAGTACATGGCGCAGAAGGTCAGGGACACGAACGGCTGCTACGTTGTGCCTGCGTTCACCGGTCTGGGTGCGCCGCACTGGGACCAGTACGCCCGCGGCACCATCGTGGGCCTGACCCGCGGCGTGAACAAGAACCACATCATCCGCGCGACGCTGGACAGCCTGTGCTACCAGATCAACGATGTGCTGGCCGCCATGCAGGCGGATTCCGGCATTGACCTGACGGCGCTCAAGGTGGACGGCGGCGCGTGCGCGAACAATTACTTACTGCAGACGATGGCGGACATCAGCAACCTGCCGGTCAAGCGTCCCTGCTGCGTGGAAACGACGGCGCTGGGCGCGGCGTATCTGGCCGGGCTGGCCGTCGGCTATTGGAGCAGCACCGAGGACGTGCTGCAAAACTGGTCGGTGGACCGTGAGTTTATGCCGGGCATCCCCGACGACGAGCGCACCAGACGGCTGAAGGGCTGGAATAAGGCGGTGCGGTGCAGCTACGGCTGGGCGAAGGAGGATTGACCCCCAAAAGCCTTCCCCTTAGGGGGAAGGTGGCCCCGCAGGGCCGGATGAGGGGAGAGCTTGCCGCGACAGGCCGTAAACGGGTAATAGTGGCAAGGCTGCCCCTCATCAGTCAGCGGGCGGGGCCGCTGACAGCTTCAGTCTCCGCGCTAAGAGCCGCCTACGGCGGTTGCGCTCCGACACGCGCCTGCGGGCGCAGCCCCAAGGGGGAAGCCATTCCGATTGCACAAACAACACGAGGTATCAATATGTACGACATCATCATCATCGGCGCGGGCGTGTCCGGGTGCGCCTGTGCGCGGGAGCTTTCGCGGTATGACGCGAAAATTCTTGTAGTAGAGAAGGAGGAGGACGTCTGCTGCGGCACGTCCAAGGCCAACAGCGCCATTGTCCACGCCGGGTACGACGCGGCCCACGGCAGCCTGATGGCCAAGCTCAACGTCGAGGGCAGCCGCCGGATGCCTGCCCTTGCGAAGGAGCTGGATTTTGCCTACGACCGGTGCGGCAGCCTTGTCGTCTGCCTGAGCGACGAGGACCGCCCCGCGCTGCAAAAGCTCTATGAAAACGGCATCGCCAACGGCGTGGAGGGGCTGCGCATCATAGAACGGGACGAGCTGGTGGGAATGGAGCCGAACATCTCGGACGCTGCCGTCGCCGCACTGTGGGCACCCACGGGCGGCATCGTCTGCCCGTTCGGCCTGACGTTTGCGTTGGCGGAGAACGCCGCCAAAAACGGTGTGCAGTTTCGGTTTGACACCAAAGTTACGGGCCTGCACCTGCTGGACGGCGGCGGAGCCGGGTGGGCCGTCGAGACCGACCACGGCACGCTGGAAACGCGCTGCATCGTCAATGCGGCGGGTGTATACGCCGACACGCTGCACAATATGGCCGACGCGGCGCACCCCATGACCATCACGGCCCGGCGGGGAGATTACTTCCTGCTTGACCACACGGCGGGGCAGCATGTGCGGCACACGGTATTCCAGCTGCCGGGCAAATACGGCAAGGGCGTGCTGGTAACGCCTACAGTGCACGGCAATCTGCTGGTCGGGCCGACGGCCATCGACGTGGACGACAAGGAGGCCACGGCCACGACGGCGGCGGGCCTGGACGAGGTGCGGGAGAAATCCGGCCTCGCGGTCAAGGACATTCCGCTGCGCCAGACCATCACGAGCTTCGCGGGTCTGCGCGCCCACGAGGCGCGGCACGACTTCTTCATCGGCGAGATCGCGCCCGGCTTTGTGGACTGCGCGGCCATCGAGTCGCCCGGCCTGTCCAGCGCCCCGGCCATCGGTGCGATGGTCGCGGACATCGTGCGCGGCAGTCTGCACTTACACAATAAGCCCGATTTTGACCCGACGCGCAGGGGCATTCTGGACCCCAAAGCGCTGGATCTTGCAGCGCGGGCGGAGCTTATCCGGCAAAACCCGGCCTACGGGCAGATTATATGCCGGTGCGAGAGCGTGACCGAGGGCGAGATCATCGACGCCATTCGCCGCACGCCCGGCGCACGCAGTCTGGACGGCGTCAAGCGGCGCACCCGCGCGGGCATGGGCCGCTGCCAGGCGGGCTTCTGCAGCCCGCGCGTCATGGAAATCCTGGCGCGGGAGCTGGGCGTGCCGCAGAGCGAGATCACCAAGTCCGGCGGTGCGTCCAAAATCATCGTCGGCACGAACAAGGATAGCCTGTGAAAGGGGGCGTCTGCCATGAAAAACGTTGATCTGGTCATTATCGGCGGCGGCCCGGCGGGGCTGGCCGCGGCGGTGGCCGCACGCAAAAGCGGCGTGCAGGACATCCTGATCCTGGAGCGCGACAGTGAGCTGGGCGGCATCCTGAACCAGTGCATCCACAATGGCTTCGGCCTGCATACCTTTAAAGAGGAGCTGACCGGCCCCGAGTACGCGGCACGGTTTGTGACGCAGGTACGCGAATTGGGAATTGAATACAAGCTCAACACGATGGTGCTGGATCTGGCGGCGGACAAGACCGTCACCGCCATGAACAAGACCGACGGACTGTTTCAGCTGCACCCCAAGGCGGTCATTCTGGCCATGGGCTGCCGTGAGCGCCCGCGCGGCGCACTGAACATTCCGGGCTACCGGCCCGCGGGCATCTTCACCGCGGGCACGGCGCAGCGGCTCGTCAACATGGAGGGCTGCCTGCCCGGGCGGCGGGTCGTGATTCTGGGCAGCGGCGACATCGGCCTTATCATGGCACGCCGCATGACGCTGGAGGGGGCAAAGGTGCTCTGCGTGGCGGAGCTGATGCCGTACTCCGGCGGCTTAAAGCGCAATATTGTGCAGTGCCTCGATGATTTTGGCATTCCGCTGAAATTGAGCCACACGGTAGTGGACATTCAGGGCAAGGAGCGCGTGACCGGCATCACGCTGGCGCGGGTCGAAAACGGAAAACCCGTCCCCGGCACCGAGGAGCACTACGACTGCGACACGCTGCTGCTTTCCTGCGGACTGCTGCCCGAAAACGAGCTGAGCCGCGCCGCGGGCGTGGCGCTGAACCCCGTCACCGGCGGCCCGGCGGTCAATGAAAGCCTGGAAACGAACCTGCCCGGCGTCTTTGCCGCGGGCAATGTGCTGCATGTGCACGACCTGGTGGATTATGTGTCGGAGGAGGCCGCGGCGGCAGGTGAGCACGCGGCGGCATACATTGCGGGCGGCGGGGCCGCGGCGGGCCGCACCCTGCCCGTGCGGTGCGAAAACGGCGTGCGCTACACCGTGCCGACCACCATCCGCCCCGGCTGCGCGGGGGATACCGTGACGCTGCGGTTCCGCGTGGGCGGCGTGTACAAAAATAAAAAAATCGCGGTGTACCGCGGTACAGACTGCATCTACAGCCGCAAGCGGCCCGTGCTGGCCCCCGGCGAGATGGAGACTGTGCGGCTGAAGGCCGAGCTCCTGCGCGGCCCGGGCGACGCCGTGACGGTAACGTTGGAGGAGGGCTGACGATGGAAAAACGTGAACTGATCTGCATCGGCTGCCCGATGGGCTGCCCGCTGACTGTGACGCTGGACGGCGGCGCGGTGGTCACCGTACAGGGCAACACCTGCCCGCGCGGCGACGCCTACGCCCGCAGGGAGGTCACCGCCCCGACGCGCATTGTGACCACAACGGTGCGCGTGATCGGCGGCACCCTGCCCGCCGTGAGCTGCAAGACCCGCAGTGACATCCCGAAGGAGAAAATTTTTGACGTTGTCCGCGCGCTGAAAAGCGTCGTGGTGCCCGCCCCCGTACACATCGGCCAGATTCTGCTGCCCGATGCAGCCGGGACCGGCGTGGATGTGGTGGCGACGAAGGACGTAGCCGAGGTGTAGATTCATCCCGTTATGAAAATAACTTTCCGAAAAAGTTAAATTTTCAAAGAAATTTGGGCAAAAATCAATGGCGTGTTTGAATATTGCACAAAGAAAGCGTCGATTTTTCGGCTTTTCGACAATTCTGCTAAAATCACTTTCTTTTTTGTGAAGAATATGTTAATATGAGATTAACAAAGTGTCGCGGCTGCGGAACCAGACAGCCCGGCGCCGAGTTGGGAAAGACCCACTCACAATTTTTGGAGGAATGCTTTTATGATGAAGTATCTGCAGAAGCTCGGCAAAGCTCTTATGCTTCCCGTTGCTGCACTGCCCGTCTGTGGTATCCTGATGGGCATCGGTTACGCTTTCGCTCCCGCTGTTATGGGTGCTGAGGGCGCAACTTCCGGTTTCGCTTACACTCTCGGTTTCCTGCTGATCAAGGCCGGCGGCGCCCTGATCGACAACATGGCTTGGCTGTTCGCCATCGGCGCTGCCGTCGGTCTGTCTGATGACCATGACGGCACTGCCGGTCTGGCCGGTCTGGTCAGCTTCCTGATGATGCAGCAGCTGCTCAGCCCCGGCGTTGTCGGCGCTGTCCGCACGCTGGAGGAAGGCACCGTCGATTACATTGCTTTCAGCAAGATCGCCGGCAACTCCTTCATCGGCATCCTGGCCGCCATCATCGGTGCTGCCTGCTACAACAAGTTCAAGAATACCCAGCTGCCTGACTGGCTGGCATTCTTCAGCGGCAAGCGCAGCGTTGCTATCGTGACCGCCGTTGTTTCCATCGTGGTTTCCGTTGTCCTGCTGTTCGTCTGGCCCATCATCTTCGGCGTTCTGGTTGCCCTCGGCAACGGCATTGCCAAGATGAGCGGCATCGGCGCCGGCATCTACGCTTTCCTGAACCGTCTGCTGATCCCCACCGGCCTGCATCACGCTCTGAACAACGTGTTCTGGTTCGACACCATCGGTCTGGGCGATCTGAAGCACTTCTGGGCTGGCGATGTCACCGGTCAGAATGGTGTTAATTGGGACCTCGGCATGTACATGTCCGGCTTCTTCCCCTGCATGATGTTCGGTATCCCCGGTGCTGCTCTGGCCATGGTCCAGACTGCCAAGAACAAGAAGGCTGCTATCGGTCTGGTTGTTTCCGCTGCTATCTGCGCCTTCGTCTGCGGCGTTACCGAGCCGTTCGAGTTCGGCTTCATGTTCCTCTGCTTCCCCCTGTATGTTGTCTATGCTGCTCTGTACGGCATCTTCACCATCATTACCTACTACACCGGCTTCCGCGCAGGCTTCTGCTTCTCCGCTGGTGCTACCGACCTGATCTTCTCCGCCAGCCTGCCTGCTGCTGCTAAGACCTGGATGATCATCCCTCTGGGTATCGCTGCTTTCGTTGTCTTCTACCTGGTGTTCAAGTTCGCTATCGTCAAGTTCGACCTGAAGACTCCCGGCCGTGAGGACGAGGATGCCGAGGCTGCTGAGGCCAACATCACCCTCGCCAACAACGACTTCACCGCCATCGCCTCCGGCGTTCTGGCTGCTGTCGGCGGCAAGGACAATGTTGCCAACGTTGACTACTGCGCCACTCGTCTGCGCTTTGAGGTCAAGGACAGCACTGCTGTCAACGAGAAGGCCGTCAAGGCTGCTGGTGCTGCCGGCGTTATCCGCCCCAGCAAGACCGCTTGCCAGGTCGTTATCGGCCCCAAGGTTCAGTTTGTCTATGACGAGCTGAAGAAGATGCTGTAATTTCCGACATCTTTCGGTAAAGGTCTGGTTCCCTTTATCAACTCCGCCGCGGGCGGGCGATCAGCCCGTCCGCGGCTTTTTCTGTGATTTGCTGCAAAAACGGTACAAAATCTTGGTACAAATCACATAAACCGGTCATGGTATCCCGCCCCATGGCGTGGTATAATGAAGAATAGGAAAACTGGGGCAACGCACCCCGAAAAGATCAGGAGGTATTTTCTTATGAAGATCATCCGTGCAAAAGATTACTACGACATGTCCCGCAAGGCCGCCAACATCATCTCGGCCCAGGTCATCATGAAGCCCAACTGCGTGCTGGGCCTGGCCACCGGCGGTACGCCCGTGGGCACCTACAAGCAGCTGGTCGAGTGGTACAACAAGGGCGACATCGACTTCTCCGAGGTCACGACGGTCAACCTGGACGAGTACCGCGGCCTGCCCAAGGAGCACCCCGAGAGCTACTGGAGCTTCATGCACCGCAACCTGTTTGACCATGTCAACATCCGTCCCGAGGCCATCAACCTGCCGGACGGCACCAACATGGACGCCGACGCCGAGTGCGCCCGCTATGACGCGGTCATTCACAATGTGGGCGGCGTTGACCTGCAGCTGCTGGGCATCGGCAACGACGGCCACATCGGCTTCAATGAGCCGAACGAGGCATTCGAGCTTGGCACCCACTGCGTTGACCTGAAGGAGGAGACCATCGAGGCCAACAAGCGCTTCTTCGACGGCAACGCCGATCTGGTCCCCAAGCAGGCCTACACCATGGGCATCAAGACGATCATGCAGGCCCGCAAGGTCCTGATGGTCGCCAACGGCAAGGGCAAGGCCGACATCGTCAAAAAGGCGTTCTTCGGCCCCGTCACGCCGGAGGTCCCCGCCAGCATCCTGCAGATGCACCCCGACTTCATTCTGGTCGGCGACGAGGAAGCCCTGAGCGAGATCTGATTTGCGGAGGGACACTGCAATGATTATCAAAAATGCAAAAGTCTACAGCGACGGCTGCCGCTTTGTGGAAAAGGACCTCATCATCCGCGATGGCCGCATCGTCTTTGGCGCGGCCCCGCAGGAGGGCGAGGATGTCATTGACGCGGGCGGTGCCTATGCGCTGCCGGGTCTGGTGGACATCCATTTCCACGGCGCAGTCGGTCACGATTTCTGCGACGCCGACGAGGCCGGCCTGCAGGCCATCGCTGATTTTGAGGCGAGCAAGGGCGTGCTGGCCATCTGCCCCGCAACCATGACGTTCAGCGAGGAGATCCTGAACGGCATCATGGACGTGGCCGCGGCCCACAAGAACGAGCGCGGCGCGGATCTGGTCGGCATCAACATGGAGGGGCCGTACATCAGCCCCAAGAAGGTTGGCGCGCAGAACCCGAAGTACGTCATGGCCGCCGACGCGGGCATGTTCCGCCGCCTGCAGGCGCGCAGCGGCGGGCTGATCAAATTGGTTGACGTCGCCCCCGAGGAGCCGGGCAATCTGGATTTCATCAAGGAATGCCGCGATGAGGTGCGCATTTCGATTGCCCACACCTGCACCGACTACGACACGGCCAAGGCCGCGTTTGCGGCGGGTGCATCCCACATGACCCACCTGTACAACGCGATGCCGGGCATCACCCACCGTGAGCCGGGGCCGATCATTGCCGCGCTGGAGGATGGTGCCGAGGTCGAGCTGATCACCGACAACGTCCACATTCACCCGGCGATGGTGCGGTTCACCTTCAACACCTTCGGGGCGGATCATGTGATTTTGATTGCGGACAGCATGATGGCCTGTGGTCTGCCTGACGGCCAGTACAGCCTGGGCGGCCAGGCCGTCACGGTGCGCGGACCCCGCGCGACGCTGACCGAGCAGCCCGGCACGATTGCGGGCAGCGCGACCTGTCTGTTTGACTGCATGAAGCGTGCGGTCCTCGACATGGGCGTGCCCCTTGAGAGTGCCGTCCGCGCCGCGACCCTGAACCCCGCCCGCAGCATCGGCATCGATGCCGATTACGGCAGTCTCGACGCAGGCCGCTACGGCAACGTCGTGCTGGTCGATGATAAGCTGGATATTTTGAAGGTCGTGCGGCACGGAGAGGTTATCGGCTAAACCGGGAACGGCAGTCCCCCGGAAACTCGCTTTCTTTTGGCAGCAAAAGAAAGCTTGCAAAGAAAACTGCCGCTGTTGCGAATGCAGCGGACCCCGCCTTAGGGGCTGCACGCCCCTAAGAACCCCAATAAGGAAGTCGGAAGGGCCGATGGCTAAACGGACGCAGTATTACTGTCCGTTCTTAACGCCATCGGCCCTTCCTCCACTTTTGAATCGGAAGTTCCCCCGAACCCCCGCAGGGGGGAGGTGGAGGCCCCCTTGTCAAAGGGGGCTGGCCGCGTTAGCGGACTGGGGGATTCTGACGGGCTGTGCGTGGCCGCCCATTCCCGGGCAACCTCCGCACGCGAAAAGGGGCCGGGCTGCCGCCCTCCCTCGCCCCTCTCGTCCGCGGCCCGTTTACGGCAGTCTGTAGGGGCCGGGCATGCCCGGCCCGCAGCCTCGCCATTACCACCCCTGTATCCTTTGCATCGTAGGGAGGGGGCTTGACCCCTCCGCGGGGTGTCGGGGACGCCGCCCCCTACAACACAATCCGCAGGGATTCTCATTAACGCAAACGTCCGCGGCGGCCTGGGGGCAGGCCGCCCTACATCCCACTTTACCATATTCTGTGGGGCGGGCCTTCGCCCGCAACTCATTCACGCCACCCTGTAGGGGCCGGGCATGCCCGGCCCGCAGCCTCGCCATTACCACCCCTTTATCTTTTGTATCGTAGGGAGGGGTCTTGACCCCTCCGGGGGCGTCGGGGACGCCGCCCCCTACATCCTTTCCTCGCCCGCGTTTCCTTAACTTTCTTCTTTACATTCCCCGCAAAATACGCTACAATATAAATGTATATTTATAAAAACAAAGAGAAGGAGAGATCGCTTTGTTTACTATCATCAAACGGCGGGAGCTGAACCCCACCGTAACCGAACTTTG
>OGKU01001259.1_pt1 | contig 13000 bp, 10 predicted proteins | sample 1572611 | NCBI WGS metagenome assembly OGKU01 (sample SAMEA2581886, study PRJEB24529) | metagenome | biome: Human gut stool | place: China | collected 2011 | reverse complement strand
CCACCAAGAACTCCAGCGTTGTTATGACGCTGGAGTTTCTGTTTTATCCGGACTTTATAACGCACTACAAGGGTGGATGAGAACAGCATCGACCCTCCGAACAGTCCGGCGGGGAAAAAAGCCCCTGCGGGGCTTTTTTAGATGCGCGGCTTGCGTAACCCACCCGCGCCCATAAAAAACCGTCAGCGTAGAGATACGCTGGCGGTTCTTGGCATGGAGCTTGCGGCACGGCGCGGAAAACACTGCAAGCGTAAAATCAAACAACGGTTTCGTTTGAGATCGGGGGTGTCACTGGCCCGCCTGCATGGCGGGCGGTGCACTCCTGATTTTTTTGCCGGAACAAAAAAGAAAAGCACCGTACTTCCTACGAAATACAGTGCTTTTTTGGTGGAGAATAGCGGGATCGAACCGCTGACCTCTTGCATGCCATGCAAGCGCTCTCCCAGCTGAGCTAATCCCCCACATATTCGGTTGGTGTCTTGCGACGTGAGTTATTATACCAGCCGGGCGGGCGGTTGTCAACACCCAATTTGAAAAAGTTTGCAATAACAAAAAAGCCCTGCCGGGCACAGAGCCGGGCAGGGCGCGGAACAAAGTGAGGATGGGTTAGGCCTTTGCGTGCTGGCGGTCAAAGATCTGCGGAGCCACGCGGCAGAGCAGAACGGCGGCCACCATGGTCAGCAGGGTCTCGGGCAGCATGTAGCTGCCGTTGTACACCAGGCTGTAAGTCCAGGCAGACAGGCCTTCGTTCAGGTTGCCCCAGACCAGCACACCGGACAGGAAGCTGCACATAAAACGCAGGAAGCCTGCCATAAAGGTGCCCACGGCCACGCCGACCATCCGGTTCTTGAAGGGACGGGCAAAGAACTCGGCAGTGCCCAGCGCCATAAAGGCCACCAGGTAGTCCAGCAGGACTTCACCCAGGAAATACAGGAAGGTCGGGGTCGGGGGTGCCCAGAAGCCCAGCAGCATCTGCAGGCAGCCGTTGACAAAGCCGGTGAACAGGCCCCACTTCACGCCGTGGCGGAAGGAGACCAGCACAAAGGGCAGCATGCTCAGCAGGGTAACGCTGCCGCCGTTGGGCAGGGTGAAGAACTTGATGTTGCTCAGCACGGTGCCAATGGCGATCATCAGGGCGCATTCCACAAGAATGCGGGTCTTGGAATAGGTTTTTGACATGGGAGATTCCTCTTCTCAGATAATAGTACACAAAAACAAATGCACCCGCACAAAAAGGCAGGCGCATGGGCTTCGTTTGTGAAGAGGGTGGACCTTTCCGCAAACTACCTACGCCGGCATTACCCGGATCAGGTTCGAGGGTACTCCGCTCAGGTGCGGATCTCAGCTTTTCAGCGCCCCTGTTTTTATGTCCAGCTCCCAGTATAGCGGCCAGCGCCCAAATGTCAAGCCCCGGCGGGCATATTGGCGGCCGCTGGCTCATATTTTTTAGGGAGACCGCAAACAGGGGAGGCGTGACCGGATGAACGTGGAGCCGGAGCAGCGGGCGGCGCTGCTGGGAGAGTACATTGCAGAGCACAGTGCCACGGTGCGGGCAGCCGCCCGGGCGTTCGGGTGCAGCAAATCAACGGTGCACAAGGATGTGTCCACCCGCCTGCGGGCCGTGGACGCGGCCCTGTTTGCCCGGGTGCAGGCCGTGCTGGCCCGCAACAAGGCCGAGCGCCATCTGCGGGGCGGGGCGGCGACCAGGCGCAAATACAAAAAGTAGGAGAGCGGTGCAGGGAGGCCTGTGCCGCTCTCCTGTTTATTTGTGCCGGAACTGCTCCAGCGCGGCCTTTTCCAGCCGGGAGACCTGCGCCTGGCTGATGCCGATCTCCCGCGCCACCTCCATCTGGGTCTCGCCCTTGAGGTAGCGCAGCTCCATGATCCGCTTTTCGCGCGGGGTCAGCCCGGCCACGGTCTGCCGGAACTCCAACCCGCTGATCCAGCTGTCCTCGCTGTCCGGGTCGCGCACCTGATCGATGACATACATGGCATCGCCGCCATCGGTGTAAAGGGGCTCTTCCAGGCTGATGGGCTCCACCACCGATTCCAGCGCCGCGTTCACCTCCCGGCGGGAGAGCCCTGCCTGCCGGGCCACCTCGTCTACGGTGGGCTCCCGGCCCAGCTGCTTTTCCAGCGCCTCCCGGGCCTGCATGGCCTTGTAGGCGGCATCGCGCAGGCTGCGGCTGACCCGCAGGGCGTTGTTGTCCCGCAGGAAGCGCCGGATCTCCCCGATGATCATGGGCACGCCGTAGGTGGAAAAACGCACCGGCTGGGCCGGGTCAAAGTTGTCGATGGCCTTGATGAGCCCGATGCACCCCACCTGAAACAGGTCGTCCAGATTCTCCCCCCGCTGCGCGAACCGCTGCACCACGCTCAGGACAAGCCGCAGGTTACCCTCGATCATGGCCTGCCGGGCGGCGGCATCGCCTGCCCGCGCCCGGGTGAGCAGCTGCCGCTTTTCCGCTTCGGAAAGCACCGGCAGCTGGGCCGTGTCCACCCCGCATAATTCCACTTTGTTGTACATCCCCCGAACCTCCGGTTACGTTGATACCGGAAGTATGGGGTAAGAGGGCAGGGAAGATACATGGGAATTGTTAGCAGCTACTCCCGCTCCAGCACCTCTTTCAGCTGACGGATGATCCGCTTTTCCAGCCGGGAGATGTAGCTCTGGCTGATGCCAAGGGCATCGGCGGCTTCCTTCTGGGTGTGCTCCACGCCGTCCACAAGGCCGAAGCGCAGCTCCATGATCTGCCGCTCCCGGGGGGCCAGCTGCTCCACGGAGTGCCGGAGAGTGGCACGCTCGGCGGCCTGCTCCAATTGCAGGCCCACAAGGTTCTCGTCGCTGCCCAGCACGTCCGAGAGCAGCAGCTCATTGCCGTCGCCGTCGGTGTTCAGGGGCTCGTCGATGCTGGCCTCCTGCCGCCGGTTGGAGCTTTTGCGCAGGTACATCAGGATCTCGTTGCCGATGCACCGGCTGGCGTAGGTGGCCAGCTTGATGTTCCGCGCGGGCGTAAAGGTGTTCACCGCCTTGATCAGCCCGATGGTGCCAATGGAGATCATGTCCTCCTGCGGCACGCCGCTGTTCTCGTACTTTTTGGCAAGGTAGACCACCAGCCGCAGATTGTGGGTGATGAGGTCATCGCGCGCGGCGGCATCCCCCGCCATCATCCGGGTCAGCAGGGCCTTTTCCTGCTCCGGTGTCAGCGGCGGCGGCAGGCTGGGCCCGCCGTTGATGTAGTGGGCGGTGGAAGGGGCCAGCAGAAAGCAATAAAGACGGCAAAGAAGTGAAAGCAGATGATGCAAGGGCGGTTCCTCCTTTGTGAAGTCCTCGGTCACGCTTGGCGGTGACGGAGGGGGTGAATCATTTCCCACGCTTCCACCCCCACCAGCACTTCCCACCCATCAGGCGGCGGGGGGAGGTCGGCAAAGGCGGCATAGAGGTGCTCGGCTCTGCCCTGCCCGGCGGAGGAGCCGGTGCAGCACAGGCTGGCCGGGACGGCCGGCAGGATACAGTGCCCGGCCACGGTGGTGCAGGGAACAAGGCGCACCCCCAGCGCCGGGACGGGCAGGGGAGCGGCCCCAGAGAAGTGCTGCTCCAGATAAGTACCCAGGGCGGGCGGCAGGCGGCCCTGCACGGCACCGAACCGCACCAGCACCACCGTCCGGCCCGAAAGCGGCTCCTGCACCGAGAAGCCGGTGTCGCAGAAGGCCCGGACATCCAGCGCTGTGTCTGCCACGGTGAGCCGGGCGGAGAATACCTGCCCGCCGCCCCGGCCCAGAAAGCGGAGCACCCCCTGCACAGCCAGCACCACCCCGCCCGCGCCCGCCAGCAGTGCCCCCGGCGAGAGGGGCAGGTAGATGCAGCCGTTGTTGGTCTGGGCCCCGGGCAGGAGCAGCGCCCCTGCCAGCAGCAGATTCCCCGCGCAGAACCACCCCACAAGCCGGGCAAAGCATCTGACCCCGGGCCAGCCGTAGGCGGCGGCCACCGTGAGGGCGGCGGTTGACACTTTATATAAGAGCGCGGCAGCCTCCGGTGCTTCCGGGGCCAGCAGGGCCAACGAGGAAGCCGCCCCCGCCGCCCCGCCCAACAGCAGCCGCCCGGCCCGGCACTCCACCCCGGCCAGCAGCCCCGCCGCCAGCAGGAACAGCAGCGTGAGCGCAAAATTCGTCAGCAGCAGGACATCGAGGTAGATCACAGTCTTGATGGGCGGCACCTTCTTTCTGGTATTGACAGGGTAACAGAAGCGTAAGAAAAAGGGTGTCGGAACACGGGCTCGCCCTCTCAGGCGCTAACGCGCCAGCTCCCCCAAAGGGGGAGCCAAGACTGCCCCGGCCTTTAGCAGCTGCTTGCGGTGGTCCTGCCAAAGGCTCCCCCCTCGGGGGAGCTGGCAAAGCCGCAAGGCTTTGACTGAGAGGGTTCAGCCCTTTTGTAAAACTTTTTTCACAAATTTCCAAAAAAGGCTTGCAAAAGGGAGCGGGAAGAGTTATAATACATCTCGCAGTCAATTGTGCGCTGCGCAATTGCGTTTTGAAAGATGTGCCTCTTTAGCTCAGTCGGTTAGAGCACCTGACTGTTAATCAGGGTGTCGCCTGTTCGAGTCAGGCAAGAGGCGCCATTAGGCGGCGAGGGCAACTTCGCCGCTTGTTTTTTAACCGGGTGTTGTAACCAATCTGAGACTTTTTTCACAAAATCTTCAAAATTAATGATTTCTTAAAAAATGTCCTCTTGAAGATGCTGTCAGATTGTGGTATACTACACCCAAACCTTGGAACAGTTTTTAAACGTTCTGTGGTGATTGACTCAGATCAAAGGGTAGGCGCTCCCTTCTTTTGATAGCAGCGGACTTCTGCTTTGCCCTGGTTCTCCGCAGGGCAGGGCAAAGCAGAAGGCTATGCGCTGTTAAACCGGAGTGCAAAAAGAAAACCTTTTTCATTTGTCAGACCTACGGTCGAAACAACAGCAAACTGGGGCTTGTGCAAACAGACCGGGTGTGCTAGAATAAAAGCCGTAGTTTTGAAATAGACACAGTACATTGAAAAAGAGATCGTTTGCTTTTGGTTGTCGGTCTCTTGTAAAGGAAACATCGTATGCGTTATACCTATGTGCGGCAGCACGATTCTACGGACTGCGCGGCCGCTTCGCTCGCAATGGTGTGCCTCCATTACAAAAAGGAAATCACCATCACCCGCCTGCGGGACATGATGGGAACCGACATGAAAGGCACGAACCTCGTTGGCCTGCAGAAAGCGGCCAATGAGCTGGGCTTCAGCACGGCGGCTGTCCGTGTTGACCGCGAAAACTTTTTAAGCGATTTCACCCTGCCCGCAATTGCGCAGGTCATTACCGACCAGGGCATGACCCACTTTGTGGTCATCTTCAAAAAGACGACCATCAAGGAGGACGATGCCCGCCGCAAGCATGTGGTGCAGGAAGAAGAACGCAAGGCTGATGCAAGCAAAAAGTACAAATGCAAGGATTACGTCGTCATTGGCGACCCTGCAAATGAACTGAAAAAGATCAGCCTGGATGAGTTCTATAAAAACTTCACCGGCGTGTTGCTGCTGCTGAACCCCACAGCGGAGTTCAAGGGCGGCACAGGCAAGCATAAGGTGGAGGGCAAAGAGGAAGCCAAAGCAGCCCGCAACAACATGTTGAAGCGGTACATGGATCTGCTGCTTCCTCAGAAAAAGCTGTTTGCTTACGCTATTCTCAGTTCAGTGATCCTGACACTGATCGGCATCGTGTCCACCGTCTTTAATAAGGCGATCATGGACGAGGTGCTGCCTTATGGGCTGAAAAATCTGCTCATATCGCTCATTGTCGTGTTCAGTGTGGTCAACCTGACCAGCACGCTGCTCTCGACTGTGAGACAGTGGATCCTGATCTTCCTTTCCATTAAAATCGATATCCCGTTGATGCTGGGCTACTTCGAGCATGTGTATAAACTGCCGATGAAGTTCTTTGCATCCCGTAAGACCGGCGAGATCACCACCCGCTATTCCGATGCAGGCACCATCAAATCGGTGCTGACCAGCATTGCAATGAGCGTGGTCATGGACATTGTGATGGCCGTGGGTACAGGCTTTGTCCTGTTCCGGATGAACTCTTCGCTGTTCTCCATTACCCTGTTTACCACCGTTCTGAGCCTGCTGCTCGTCATCATCTTCAAGCAGCCCTACAAGCGGATCAATGAAGAGACGATGGTGCAGTCGGCCGTTCTGAACAGCCAGATGATCGAGAGCCTGCGCGGCATCGAGACCATCAAGTGCAATGCCTGCGAAGAGCGTGAGCTGGAAGCCCTTGAGCGTGAATACATCAAGAGCCTGAAGATCAGCCTGCGTTCCAGCAAAATCAGCACCGGCCAGAGCCTGATCTCCAGCGTGATCATGACCGTGTTGAACATGGTCACCACCTATGTGGGCATCACGCAGGTGCTGAATGGCCAGCTGACGCTGGGCGGCTATATGGCGTTCAGCACCCTTTCGGGCTACTTTACTTCTCCGGTGAGCGAGCTCATCAGTATGCAGATGTCCATTCAGGAGGCTTCCATCTCCATGAAGCGCCTGACGGAGATCATGGATTACGAATCCGAGCAGGACGATGACCACGAGTACACCGAGATGGAGAGCATGGAGGGCGACATTGAGTTCAAGGATGTCACCTTCCGGTATGGCAACCGCACCCCGGCACTGGATCACATCTCCTTCACCATCCCGCAGGGCAAGAAGGTGGCGCTGGTTGGTTCCTCGGGTTCCGGCAAGTCCACCATCACCAAGCTCCTGCTCAAGTATTACGAGCCGGAGAGCGGTACCATCAGCGTGAATGGCGTTGATCTGGACGAGTACAGCAATGCATCCGTCCGCCGCTGCATTTCCTATGTCCCGCAGAACGTTGAGCTGTTCAGCAAGACGATCTTCGAGAATATTCGCATCTCCCGCCCCGAGGCTACCCTCGATCAGGTACGGGAAGCGGCCAAGAAGGCCGACGCACACGAGTTTATCCGCAGGCTGCCGCTGCAGTACAATACCTATCTGGAGGAAGCCGGCAACGGCCTGTCCGGTGGTGAGAAGCAGCGCATTGCGCTGGCCCGTGCGTTCCTGAAGGATTCGAGCCTTTACATCTTTGATGAATCGACCTCCAGCCTGGACTTTGGTACAGAGAATACCATCTTTGATATGATCTATAACCAGCTGGCTGACCGTTCGATGCTGATCGTGGCACACCGCCTTTCCACCATCCGTGACTGCGACCTGATTCTGGTCATGGATCACGGCCAGATCGTGGAGCGCGGTACCCATGACGAGCTGCTGGCAAAGCAGGGCAAATATTACGAGCTCTGGAACCTGCAGCAGGGCATCTTCCGCCGCAAAAAGGAAGAGCCTGTACCCGTTGCCCCCGCGGCAGTTGTTGAAGAAGACGACGATGGCGAGGCAATGACCTATTAAGTTGCAGCCGAGTGCGCACTCGGTTACATAAATGATCTTTGGATGGATGCGCAGCCGGAAAAAGATCGCCAAAATAAGTTTTTTTCATTCATTTGAAGGGAGTAATTCATTATGATGATGCCTGCAAACTACTCTGTTATCGCAGAGAACGAAATGACCTACGTCAACGGTGGCGCTAGCTTTATCGACGCTATCGGCGCTGTTACCGCTCCTATCTGGACTCTGGACAACGTTAAGACCTTCAACACCAACATCGTGACTCTGGTTGGCAACACCTTCCTGCAGTCCACCATTGACCGCACCATCGGTGTCCTGTTCAGCGGCAACACCACCTGGAAGGAAGTCGGCAACATCGGCAAGAACCTGTTCGGCACCAATGTTAAGGGCAACCCGATCGAGAAGAACAACTTTGGTGACTATGCTATGAACGCTCTGGGCATTGCTGCTGCTGTCTACAACCTGGGCGTGGCTCCCACCAAGAACTACGTCAAGGAGAACGCCGTAACTTTCACCAAGTAAGTTAAGGCTACTGTCTAATCAGATCTAATCTGAAATTATGAAGCGTTGAGGAAACTGCACCGCCCTACTTGTTAGCGCGGGGCAGACAACAATGCCTCGTTATGGTGTGCCAGGAGGCGTGTGCCTCCTGGCACACCTTATTTTTATGTTGCTTATCGCGTTGCGGTAGGCAATTGTGTGTGGTAGAAGATTATGTTTATCCTTACAGGAATGCTCTTTACATAGTGACACTTTATCGCTGTGTGAGTGGCTTACCGTGAGCATCCTCACCCTCTCAGGCGCTTTGCGCCAGCTCTCCCGAAGGGAGAGCCCTTGGCATAGCGCAGTGTACGGCGGGTTTCCCTTTGCGTAGTGTGAACGCAGACTTGCCCACAGTGCAGGGAGTGAATCATTCTGTCAAAACCTCCCACTTTGGGGGAGGTGGCAGCGCGTGTGCGCTGACGGAGAGGGTGAGCCCGGTAGAGGTATAAGCTATAGTGACACTTTATCGCTGTGTGAGTGGCTTACCGTGAGCATCCTCACCCTCTCAGGCGCTTTGCGCCAGCTCTCCCGAAGGGAGAGCCCTTGGCATAGCGCAGTGTACGGCGGGTTTCCCTTTGCGTAGTGTGAACGCAGACTTGCCCACAGTGCAGGGAGTGAATCATTCTGTCAAAACCTCCCACTTTGGGGGAGGTGGCAGCGCGTGTGCGCTGACGGAGAGGGTGAGCCCGGTAGAGGTATAAGCTGATGAAAAAGACGACAGTTGTCAAGAATAACGACATGCTGGATGTAGCCCGAAGACTTCGGAGGGAAATGACACCACAGGAGCAACGGCTTTGGTATGTTTTCTTGCGGAAATATCCGGTAAAATTCTACAAACAGCGGATCATTGAATCGTTTATTGTGGATTTTTATTGCGCGGATGCAAGATTGGTTATTGAACTTGACGGCTCACAGCATTATACTGAACAGGGGAAAGCTTACGATGAGGAACGAAGTGCTATCCTGCATGGCTATGGCTTGAAAGTTTTACGGTTCTCTAATCGGGATGTTAACAATCATTTTGATGCTGTATGCGAGACCATTGATAGGGAAGTACAAATTCGGATATAAAAGCAGCTGTGACCCTTTTTGTCAAGAGCTCCCACTTTGGGGGAGCTGGCAAAGCCGTTAGGCTTTGACTGAGAGGGTGAGGCCGCTTTGAGGAGAGTCTTTGGCAAAACGGTAAAAAAGAATCTTTGACCCCAGACAATTGCTTATTGCAAACAAAAAAGAAACAGGTGGACATTATTATGAGAGAGATCCAAGTTGCAGAAAACAAGACCCTGAAGCTGACCAACGTTCTGGCACGCAAGATCGATGCCAGCGAGCTGGGCAACCTGGGCGTGATCCTGACCCAGATGCAGAACTTTATCAAGAGCCACAGCGCCATGCCGGTTGGCCCTGTGATCCAGTGCGTCAAGTTTACCTCCGGCCCCAACCCGGAGCCGCAGATCTATTTTATGATGCAGGTCAACCAGCTCATCCCCCGCCTGGAGCCGGGCTACGAGCAGGACGCTGTGCTGCGGGTGAAGGGCTGCCTGTACGCCCACTTCACCGGCTCCATGGACCACAGCAGCCTTGCCAGCCAGAAGCTGAACATCTATGCCTACGAGCACGAGATCGAGCTGACCGGCACCACCTACAGCATCTACGTCAATCAGGACAGCGAAAACGGTGTCATGGACGTTTTTATGGAGACGAAGTAATATGACCACTCGCATTCAGAATCTTTCCGACCTGCAGGACCGCCGCATTATGATGGAGAAGAAGCTGCCGGCCTTTGGCTACGCGCTCATTCTTCTGGTGGCTTTCCTCATGGTGTTTCTGGTGATCTGGAGCACCCAGAACAAGCGCACCTACGTCAGCCAGTCCACTGGCTCAGTGCAGGCGGCCAACAAGACCTATATCATGTCCAGCTACTCCGGCTCCATCACCGAGCTGAACATCTCGGAGGGCAGCTATGTCACCGAGGGCGACCTCATTGCCCACATCAAGAGCACTGATCTGGACATCCAGCAGGACAGCTACCAGAAGCAGCTGGACATCTACAAAAAGCAGAAGAGCCAGTACGAAAAGCTGCTCAAGTCCATTCAGGACGACAAGAACTACTTCAGCGAGACCGACATCGACGATCAGCCCTATTACTACCAGTACGAGAGCTACAAGAGCCAGGTCAGCCAGAAGGCGTTTGATGCTTCGCCCTATCAGGCCGCCGGTTACACCGATGAGCAGATCAAGACCATGATGGAGCAGAACCAGAGCGAGGTGGAGAGCTTGTACTACTCCACCCTGCAGTCCATTTCTGCCAACCTGACCAGCGTGCAGGCCAACATTGACAACATCGAGGCCCAGCTGGATGCCCTGAACACCGGCGCGAACGATTACTACATCTACGCTCCCACTTCCGGTGTCATCCACATGGACACCCCCTACAAGGTGGGCATGGTGCTCAGCGCAGGCTCCGCTCTGGCCACCGTTGCCAGCGAGAACAGTGACCTTGAGATCGTGGCGGCTGTCACCGTCAACGACCGGCCGCTGATCAACGTGGGCGACCCCTGCAAGATCGCCATCACCGGCCTGTCGGAGTATTCCTACGGCACCCTGACCGGCACTGTTACCTCCATCGACAGTGACGTGACCACCAACACCAGCGGGTCTTACTACAAGATGACCATCAAGCCGGACAACACCTATGTCGTGAGCACCAGCGGCGACAAGGTGGATCTTTCCAACGGCATGAGCGTCACCGCCCGTGTGGAGTACGATGAACTGACTTACTTTGACTATGTGATGGAGGCCCTGGGCGTGCTGTTCCGCTAAGCGCCCGCCGATTCCACGCCCAAGAGGTACGAAAGAATGAAACTGAACCCGAAACAGCTGGCCGCCAGCGCGGCTTTGCTGGGTGTGCTGGCCTGTGCCGCCGCCCTGCCTGCGTCGGCTGCCGGCCCTGTTACCACGCCGCTGGCCCTCACGCTGCCCAAGGTGAGCTTTCCCTGGGATAAAGTTACCGCCGAGAGCATCGAGACCGGCAGCTACGATGCCGCCCCGCTGGCGGGCACGGCCCAGCAGCTCTCCCCGGTGACCACCCCCGCCAATGCCGCCAGCAAGAACGGCGTGACCTATGTCTCTGACAACCCCAATGTTGTCTCGGTGGACAGTGAGGGCGTGGCGCAGGCTGTGGGCCTGGGCACGGCCAACATCACCGCCACCTGCGGCGGGGTGAGCTGCACCTATACCATCACCCCCCAGCCGGATGCCAGCATGATCGCCACCGAAATGGATATCACCCTTGCATCCAGCACCATTGCCGTGGGCGAGACCACCAGCCTTTCGCTGGCAGTGCTGCCCACCTCGGCGGCCAACTATATCAACGTCAGCCTGAGCTCTTCCAATGAGAAGGTGGCTACCGTCAACAACTTTGGCAAGGTGACCGGCGTTGCCCCCGGCAAGGCCACCATCACCGCCACGGACGGCAACGTGAGCTGTACGGCCACCATTACGGTGGTTGCGGCCAATACCAGCACAGTCTCCAGCCAGTCCATCTCCCTGAACACCAACTATGTGGTGCTCAAGCCGGGCTCCTCCAAGACCATCACCGGCAAGGTGTCGCCGGCCTCTGCCAGCCAGAGCCTGACCTTCAAGAGCCAGGACAAGAGCATTGCCACTGTCAGCGGTTCCGGTGTCATCACCGGCGTTGCCACGGGTGCCACCTCCGTGGTGGTCTCCAACGGCACCGCCTCCACCTCGGTCACGGTCATCGTCAACCGCACCGCCTCCACCTCCGGCAGCAGCGATACCAGCGGTGAGGGCACCGAGGACAACGTCACCACCGATGCCACTGTTGCCGCCATCCAGAACGCCGCAGGGGAGGAAGTGTCCCTCTATCAGAGCGACGTGCCCGCCATTACCGGCGAGATCCTGAGCGCCCTGCGCACCACGGGCCGCAGCCTGATCGTGCTGGGCGAGGATTATACCCTGCGGATCGATGGCACCAGCATCAAGAGCACCCAGGGCGGGTTCAGCACCGCCCTGACCTTTGCCCCCGATGAAAACGGCCTGAGTTTCCAGCTGGGCGAAAGCGGTGCGCTGTCCTGCGTGGTGCAGATCACCCTGACCGGTGAGAATGCCGCTTACAGCCGCCTGTATCTGCACAACACTGCCAGCGAAAAGTGGCAGTTCCTGAACAGCTACAAGGATGGCACCATCACCGCCGATACGGCTGGCAGCTACCTGCTGACCAACCAGAATCTGCGCTTCACCAATATCAACTGGACCTTCTTCATCGCCGCCGGTGCGCTGACCGTGGTCTGCCTGATCGTGTATATCGCCGTCAAGAAACGGTATTGGTTCTGGTAATTATAACTATGCGTAATAAAACCTCCCGCTCATTCGAGTGGGAGGTTTTTGTGTTTATCGGAAGTTCTTGACAATTAAAATACAATGTGATATGATTTTGATATCAGAAAGAAACTTCCGAACCCTGTAAAGGAGGGACTTTTTATGGAAGAGAAGATCTTACAGACCAAGAAGAACGGCATGACCATGCTGCTGCTGACCCTGCTGGGCTATGTAGCATCCATTGCTCTGTTCATTTGCAGCATCACCCTGCTGGATGCAGACCGGATGCTTCTGGGCGTGCCGCTGCTGATTTTGTCCATTGCGTATTGGATCACAGGTATTTTCCTGTTCTGCGGCCTTAAAGTGCTAAAGCCGCAGGAGGCGCTGGTGCTCACCCTGTTTGGCGATTACATCGGCACCCTGAAGGGACAGGGCTTTTACTGGGTAAACCCCTTCTGTACCGCCGTCAACCCCGCCGCCGGCACCCGCCTGAGCCAGAGCGGAGATGTGAACAGTAAGGAAAATGGCGTGGCTGCACTGTTTGGTAATAACGGCCAGAATGCGCAGATGAGTGCCGAGTCCATGAGCAAGAAAATCTCGCTCAAGATGATGACCCTGAACAACTCCCGCCAGAAGATCAACGATTGTCTGGGCAACCCGGTGGAGATCGGCA
>OGKU01001244.1_pt1 | contig 13185 bp, 10 predicted proteins | sample 1572611 | NCBI WGS metagenome assembly OGKU01 (sample SAMEA2581886, study PRJEB24529) | metagenome | biome: Human gut stool | place: China | collected 2011 | reverse complement strand
GTTTGTGAGATTGAAAAACTCCTCGTCGCACGGCATGGCACCGGGATTTGTCAGCGCATAAAGGAAGTTGTCGTCGGCGTACGAAAGGTTGAAAACTATTGTAAAATCATCCGGCGTACTTATGCTCTTCACCGCCGAAAACAACGGCGCATCGGCGGAACCGGTCTGCTCCGAGAGGGTTCTCTCAATACCGAATTTAAAGTCCTCCGCCTTTACGGTTATATCAAACGTATCCTCGTAATTTTCGCCGAGCACAGCCTTGTGCCCCGAAAACATAGCCCAATGCGAATTGTTGCGAAGCTTAAACGTATATGTAAGGCCGTCGTCTGAAATATTCCAATCCGTGGCAACGCCCTTGCCTATGGTGCCGTCCGCCATTATGCGGACAAGCCCCTCGTAGCAGTTTGCCGCAACGAGCTTTTCGGAATTCGAATCCGCTATCTGTGGGTCAAGGCTCGTCGGCTCATCCATTATCGGCATTGAAAAAGCCTCGCCTGACTTCTTTCTGCCGAAACAACCTGTAAAGGAGGTTGCAATTACACATAACAATATCAAAATTGAAATTATTTTCTTTATCAATTTAAATTACCCCTATAAAGTATAAAGTAATGGTGTTAATCAAATGTAGTTTAAATCTTATTTCATTTTAACACAAAAGGCTTTTAAAATCCACACATTTGTTATATTGACTCAAGTCTTTATCTCACCTATAATATATTATAAAGAATAAAGGAGAATGAATTTATGCAGACGTTTGAAATAATATTGTCCGTAATTTCCGGCCTGTCGCTTATATGTGCGCTCGGAGCCTTGATTTTTTCTAAAAGGGCGGCAAAGCAAAGCTCCTCGGAGGATTTTGCCGTATTGAATTCCAAAATATCAGACCTTACAAAGAGCACCTCCGACGAATTTCAGCGCAACCGCATAGAAACGCATCAGAGCCTTGAAAATATGTCGGCAAAGCTTGAGGCGATGACAAAGCTCAGCTATGAAAACCGCGAAAAAATGAACGAGACCATAGCACAGTCGCTCAATATGATACGCGACAAGAGCATAGAGCAAAACGAGCGCCAATCGAAAATAATTGAGACAAGCATTCAGAAAATGCAGGAGAGCAACGAAAAGAAGCTTGACCAAATGCGTATGACCGTTGACGAAAAACTCACCTCAACTCTTACAACACGTCTTGACAGCTCATTTAAGACCGTCTCCGAACAGCTTGAAAAGCTGTATAAATCGCTCGGCGAGATGAAAGAGCTTTCAAACGGCGTCACAAGCAATGTCACTACTCTCAACCGCGTTCTTACAAATGTTAAAGCTCGCGGCACATGGGCAGAGGTTCAGCTCAAGGGAATACTTGACCAGACAATACCCACCATGTACGAAGAGAATGTTGCGACGGGCGAAAAAGCAACCGAGCGCGTTGAATTCGCCGTTAAAATACCGTCGAGCGAAAAGGGTGCTGAGCCGACGCTTCTACCGATAGATTCAAAGTTCCCGATGGAGGATTATATACGCCTTTGCGACGCAGCCGACAACGCCGATGCCGCCGCATTGGCCGCCGCCAGAAAGGCACTCGAAGACAGGATACTCGGCGAAGCTAAGGAAATACGCAAATACATAAACGTGCCGAAAACAACGCCGTATGCAATTATGTATCTTGCGACTGAGGGACTGTACGCCGAAATTGCGTCTTCGCGTTCGGGACTCCCCGAAAAGCTGCAAAACGAATACAATATTATGATAGCCGGACCAATTACCATAACGGCACTTTTAAACTCGCTGTCGATGGGCTTCAAGACCGTTGCGATAAACGAAAAGGCAAACGAGGTCAGAAAGCTTCTCGCCGCGTGCAAAACACAGTATGATATATTCGGCACGGTGCTGCAAAAAGCAAAGAAAAAGATAGACGACGCAGGACGTTCGCTTGATGACGCACAGCACCGCAATTCCATAATTCAGAAAAAGCTTCGCGGTGTTGAAGATATAGAGCGCTCCGAGGCGGAAAATATATTGTCGATAGACCAAGGCTTCACCGATACCGAGGACGACAATTAAAATAATCGGCAGAAAAAAGCCGGGCTGTAAAGAACAAAAGTCCTTTACAGCCCGGTTTTTTTCATTTAACAATAGATATACACGACCGAAATCACACTCAGACTTTTTTAGGGCCGTACTGATTATCGGGGGCGCTGCCGGTAAGCATATATACGAGAATAAATATGTAGCCGACAACCGGGATGAGCCCCATCAATATATACGTGCCGCTCTTGCCTATGTCGTGAAGTCGGCGCACCATAAGAGACAGCGACGGCAGTAATACTGCAAGGCAATACAGCATAATCAAAATATAAAATATCGCGCCGGCACCCATATACGCCATACTCATATCGCCGTAAGCATCATACGCTGCCAGGGAAGAGCCTCCGGAAATCGCAAACAATATGCCCAAAACCATATAAACAATATTATTGAACAGGTAAACCCACCAATATTCGCTTCTTGTAGCTCTGCCGCTGAAATTCACATAGTTTTTAAAGAACAACTTTACCGCCTCGCCGAATCCGATTTTGCGTGTCGGCATATATACGGGCGCGCCGTAAGTATTCTGTCCGTTTCCAAAATTTTGCGGTGCTCCGTAAGGCGGTACGCTCTGTCCATTCCCGAAATTCTGCGGTGTTCCGTAAGGCGGTGCGCTCTGCCCATTTCCGAAATTCTGCGGTGCTCCGTAAGGCGGTACGCTCTGCTGAGGAGCCGAAGCAGGCTCAGCCTTGGCTCCGCAATTAGGGCAATACTGCCCGTTAAAATCTGTTCCACAATTTTTACATATCATAAAAATGCCCCCTGTTATATTATTTGGCATTTCCATTTTATAATATTTTTCACAAAATATCAACTGTTTTTATAATGTTTTTAGACATTATTGCTGTCCATGGCCGTTTAATTCTTTTTCAATGCAAATTTCGGCTTAGTCTCGTTTAGAACAATGCCGACAAATATAATCACGAAACCGACGGCTGTTTGCAGCGTCGGCCTCTCATGATAAAAAATCATTGAAAAAAGTATTCCGAATACCGACTCCAAGCAAAGTATAAGCGAAGAGCTTGACGCGGTTGTATGCTTTATACCCATATTCATAAATACAAAGCAAAGCGCGGTTACAAATACGGTAACATATATAAGCGATAACACCGAGCCCGTAGATATATGCTTTGGGAAGCTTTCGCTTGAAATAAAGAAAATAAAACAGATAAAAAATGCGGTAAAGAACTGTATAATCGTATGAAGAATAACGTCGAGATCACTGCACCATTTTTCAACCGCCACAATCTGAAGCGCATAAAATATACCGCATATCAGCGTAAATCCCTCACCGAGAAATGAAAATGACATTTTCCCGTCAAGGCAGACAAGGCCTATCCCCGTTATACAAATCGCCGCGGCAATGAAATTATATACATCGGGTCGTTTTTTGCTGACGGCCCAGCTTAAAAACGGCACTATAACGCAATAAACCGTGGTCAAAAACGCATTGGTTCCGGGCGTTGTGTGCTTAAGACCTATTGTTTGGAATATGTACGCAACGCCCAAAAACGCTCCGGTAATCGCACCTGTCCAAAGGTATTTCAAATTAAACAATTTCCATTTTTTAAAAAATACAATGCTCAAAAGTATTGCCGAGAAAAGGAATCTTACACACAGCAAGAAATACACCGGTAATTCATCCAGAGTGTTTTTTAATATGAAGAAAGAGCTGCCCCATATAACGGCGCTCGAGAAAAGCATAAGCTTCGCGGCAACAGTGCGTTTTGTTTCAGTTTTCATCTAAAAGCTCCGTAAACGTATTTATGTAAAAATCGGCTCGATTTTTAATTTCCGTCATTTGTTTTTCGGCTGAAGTGTCGTATACTCCGACCGTTTTAAATCCGCCGCAGGAAGCGGATTTTATACCTGTCAGGCTGTCCTCAAACACTACCGTATTTTTCGGTACAGCACCTATTTTTTCGCACTCTCTCAAATATATGTCGGGGAATTCCTTGCCTCGCGACACTTCGTCTATTGATGTGGTAGCCTTAAAAAGCCGTAGAATGCCGAGCCTTTCAAGACACGGCATATAAAGCTCCTTCGAGAGAGCCGTTTCCACGCCGAGCGTTTTACCCATACCGCTCAAGTAGTGCAAAAAATCAGCCGCACCGTTTTTAAGCGGCACGGTAGATTCATATTGATTCTTCGACAAGCGAGTCCACATATCTGCAATCTCTTCTTTTTTCACGACGCCTTCAAGCCGAAACCTCTCAATCGTGTATGCGGCTCCGTCGCAAAGGCTCATATGATTCACGTTAAAGAGATAATTCGAGGGTGCTTTGATGTTAAAGTCGCCGAGAACCTTAACGTAAATATCATCCCAAAGTCCCATGGAATCAAGAAGCGTTCCGTCAAGGTCAAAGATATAGCCTTCAAAAGAAAATATATCCATCAGTATTTAATCTCCGGTGCCAATTTCATGCGATAAGTCTTCCTTCGGCGCACCTCAGAGCGGTCTATTGACGTATAGCTGTCGCTGATGCTCCCGTAGGAATCAATCGCATATACTTTTATATTATACACTCCCGGAGCCTTAGAGTAAACAGGAAGTTTGACTTTATCAGCCATAGAGGAGATACCCTTATAAAAATCCGAGAAATAATCGTACCGCGTTCCGTCGCTGTAAAAGACCGCATAGCTGTGAACAAAATCGTCGCTTTCGCCCTTGTCAAAGCATAGATATGTATTCCCGTTTTCATCATATTCCGTATGGCCGTAAGCGTTCGGCATAACGGGTAAGCTGTTATGCTTTCTTTCGGAAATAAAATCGGCTTTCGTGACAGTGTACGGTATTTTAACGCTCATATTCGGTTTTTCCTCCTTGCCGAGGCGGAAATTCATACGCCTTACGGTTATGCTCTCTTCTTCGAAATCAAGCAAATAGCCCATTGGGAACATATATGCGTCCGGCGGCACGGAGCCGTTAACCTTTCCCTTTTCGAGCTCGATATATGACGTAGACTGAGTTCCGAAGGCGGTAAACGCGCCCTGCCAGACACTTCTCTCATCAAGAAGCGAATAGTGGAGATGGCCTGCAAAATTTATCAAATTAGGATATTGAGAGAACAAGTCAAAAAGACCCTTGTCCCCCCAATCGTCGCTGCCGTACACCGTATTTTCGGCACAATTATGCGTCGTGACAAAAATCGGCCTGTCGCCGTATTCTTTTTTTGCAAGTTCAATTTCGATTTTGAGGTACGGCAAAATTTTTCTGTAACCGTCGGTCATTTTTTCGCAATCGGGCGATACGCCGATAAAGTGAAAGCCGTTTACCGTATAGTGAGTAAACGGCGAAGAACCGATCTTTTTTGCGAAAAGCCGCCTGCAATTTTCCGATGTCCTTAAGCCGTAATAGTCGTGATTGCCCATAATGCTTTGAATAATCGGAATTTTTTCGCCGAAAACGCTCTTAAACGCGGCTTTATATGTATCGTATGCAAAGCCGCTCGCCATATTGCCTATATCGCCTGCAAATATAATCATATTACAGCCCTGTTTTTTGAGTACGGAAAGCGATAAGACAAGATTGTTTCGGAACGTCGTCTCGTTTTTTCTGCGAACAGGGCTGAGCTGGGAATCGGAAATTATGCCGACCCTCAGCCTTTCGTTAATATTAAAGGTTTTTCGTTCAAATTTAAACTCCATTTTTGATTGCCTTTCTTTTTACGACAAGCTCAGATAATATTTTTTCTTTCTTAACGCCGCTGAAATCATAAAAACAAATCGGTATAAGCGAGAGCAAAAAGCCGATCCCGGGAATTACGGTAACAAGAGAGAAAAGACCCGTAACGGTGGAGGCACTCTGTACAGACGGCACACCCGCCGAGGACGGCTCGATAAAATGAAACAAAGTAAGTGCCGCAGAAAGTCCTATAAAGCCTACTGCATTGTTGAATTTAGTGACGAAGGAATTGAGTGAAAAGCACACGCCCTCCATTCTCTCTCCGGTCTTCCATTCGAGGTAATCAAGGCTGTCGCCTACCATCGGGTACGGAAGAACGTTATACGAGCCGAGAGAGAGACCGCCGATTGTCATAAACGGCAATGCGAAATATATATTGATCTTGCCGAGCAGGAATGCCGCGGTAAGGCTTACGCCTCCCGTAACGGCAGCTATTACGCAAGTCGTTTTGTAACCGAGCTTTTTATAGATAACAGGCGTAAGTAAAATGCCCGCAAACATACCGCTGCCGACCACAAGATATAGGAGCAGCAAAACCGTGCCGGAGTTAAGCCCCGGAATATTTATTACATAAGTCGCTATATACAACGCCGCCGGCATAATAAGGTAGCGAGGCGACGCTGCCATCGACATAAGAAGCGCCATCATCATGGGCTTATTTTTGCCCGCAGCCTTTATCATGTCTCGAACGGCAATTTTTTCGGTATGAGTGGAAAAACGCTCTTTTGAGTTTTTGAACAGCGTTAAATAAGCCGCTGATGTTATTATACCCACAAATATCGACATTGCAAAGTAAACATATTTTTCCGGAATAAAAGACTGGAATATCGTAAGCAATCCCACCGGGAGCAAACTACCTACCGAACCTACCGTAACGTAGAACGACAGAAGCGAGGCTCTCTCGTCGCTGTTCGGCGTAGCAACACTCATAAGCCCCATGGCAGGCACATCGGTAAGCGTATATGCCATACCGAAAATTATGTAAGAAACTGCGGCAAATATCATTTTAAACATTGTAGGCGCTCCGGTCAAGGGCATAAACAGTACTATGGTGGTGAAAAGCATCAAAAACGAACCTACCAAAACATAAGGCCTCATTTTACCGTATTTCGTGCTTGTTCTGTCTACTATTACACCCATCATAGGGTCGTTTAAGGCATCCCAGACCCTTGCGACTATCATAAGCATCATGACGAAAGCCGACGGAATTATAAGTATGTCGGTAAAAAAATACATAAGGTACGATTGGGTTATGCCGGCTACCATATAGCTGCCGACTGCCGCAAATCCGTAGGAGGCTTTTTCCTTTTTAGAGATGTATTTTTCCATATTTTCTCCTTTTTTTGCAGTTCATCTTTATTTTTTATTTTATAAAAAAATTATATTCGTCGAAAACACGTTGTAACAATCAAGACTTCGTTAAATCTTTGTAAACTTGTGTAAAAGCTTTGCTTTGTAACATATTGAATAAGCCGACATAAGATGTTATTGAAGCTATGGTCGGCGGGAACAGGGCATCGGTTTTTCCCGTCGGCTGTATAATCGGCGATTTAAAGGCAAAATCACATTCGGTCGCCGAAATAATTACAGGAGGAATTTTTATGGCAGAAACAAAATCATGCTGTAACGACAAGGTATCCGGCAAAATTCGCGAAGCCGTGTGCATAGACACTAACCGAGTTTACGACTCTTGTGCGGATAAGGATTGTCTTGCGGACTTGAGGGTGTATTTTCCGCCGCAGTACCAGCAAACAATAGACAGGGCGACTAATGTAAGATGCAGGGGCTGTGAGATACTTAACGTCTTTATCGATGTGGAGAGAGTGCCGTTTAACCGCGGCTTTTACTCGGTTGACATCACATTTTTCTTCAAGGTAACGCTTGACGCATATTCCGTTGCGGCGGCTCCGCCCGAAACGGTGTGCGGATTTACCACATTTTCAAAAAAATGCATACTCTACGGCAGCGAGGGCAAGGTAAGGGGATACTCCTCAGAGTTCCGTGCGGACTCGGGCGACAGGCAAATCATTCCGCAAAACACAAATCCGAGAGCAAAAATACAGGTCGCCGATCCTATTTGCCTTGAAGCAAGGCTCTGCCGCCCGTGCGACTGCTGCGACTGTCTCGGAGACATCACATTTTTCTTCAAGGGAACGCTTGACGTCCCGTCGAAAAAGCCGTTGCGGTTACAATAGGTATTTTCACGATAGTTCAGCTTGAGCGCGACGTCCAGATGCTGATACCGGCATATGACTTCTGCATACCCGATAAGGAATGCAGCTGTGACACGGACGATCCGTGCGAGGCCTTCAGGAAAATACAGTTCCCCGTGGACGAATTTTTCCCGCCCAACGAGACTAAGCTTCAGCCCGGCGTAAGCACCGCGACGTGCTGCGGATGTGAACGCAGCGAATAGGCAAAACAAAGAAGCCGATCCTATACGGTTCGGCTTCCTTGACTTTTTAGATTTGTAATGCTAAAATTCCATTGTTGTAAACATGATGTATTTTTCGTGTAAAGAGGGTAAATTTGTGAACGTATACGATTTTGACAACACCATATATGACGGTGAGAGCGGATTTGACATTTTTATGTTCTATCTTAAAAAGGATCCGAAAGAAATTGCCAAGCTCATACCGCGTTTCGGCGAGGCGTTCATACGCTACAAAAGAGGTGCAATAAAAACCGACGAGGTTATCGAACAATACGGCGATATGCTCACCGACTACTGCGTGAAAATCAAGGACATTCACAAGGACATCACAGAGTTTTGGGACGAGCACGAAAAGAAAATCAAAAACTTCTATGCCAAGATTCAAGCTCCCGACGACGTAATAGTTTCGGCCTGCCCCGAAATCATACTCGAGGAAATATGCAAAAGAATCGGCGTAAAAAACTACATCGGCAGCGTTGTGGATATGGAAAACGGAATCATAGAGCGTGTTTGCTACAAGGAAAACAAGATAGCGGCATTTAAAAGCATTTACGGCGACATGCCTATTGACAGTTTCTACACCGATTCCATGAGTGACAAACCGATGATGGACCTCGCAAATAACGCTTATTTGGTTTCGGGCGACCACATTGAGCTTGTAAAGAATGACGGCGTATGGTTGGGCGAGCCGAAAACGGGCTTGTTCAAATAATAAGTTAAGCAAAAAGCAGTAAATCAGCTTTGATTTACTGCTTTTTATGTTTTTACATTGACACTATATAACGCTTGATTTTTTCGAGATAATCAATATCGACAAGGGCGTCCAGCTGCGTTCCGTTCTCCTTATAGCTTTCGGAATACACGACTCCCGTTTTTCGAAGTTCTCCGAGTATATGTCCCTCGCTGAACGGGACTAACAATATCGCTCTCGCCTTGGTTTTCGGCAGCGAGGCCTCAATAACCTCAAGCAGCCTGTCGATCCCCTCGTTTTTAACTGCACTTATCATAACGGTTTTGCCGATTACCGGCATATCGTATGCGTTTTGTAGCTTGTCGCACTTATTCATTACCGATATAACCGGTATATTATCCGCTCCGAGCTCCTTTAAGACGGACGATGTAACGCTCAGATGCTCGGCACACTCGTCGCTTGACGCATCACAGACGTTTAGTATAAGGTCGGCGTTTTTCGCCTCTTCGAGAGTTGATTTGAAAGCATCGACAAGCTGATGCGGCAAACGCCTTACAAGCCCTACCGTATCAACGAGCATAACCTCTCGCTTTGACGGCAGCGTAAGCCTCCTTGCAGTCGGGTCGAGCGTAGCAAAAAGCTTGTCCTCCGACAGCACGCCCGCACTTGTAAGAGTGTTCATAAGAGTCGATTTTCCGGCATTGGTGTACCCGACTATGGCAACGGTGATTACACCGTCCTTTTTTCGCCTTGAACGAATGAGGTCGCGTCGCTTTTCAACCCTCTTAAGCTCCTCGGACAACGAATGTATCCTGCGTCTTATATGGCGTTTATCGCTCTCGAGCTTGCTCTCGCCCGGACCTCTTGTGCCGATTCCGCCGCCGAGACGCGACATACTCTTGCCTCTGCCCGACAAAAACGGAAGCGAATATTTAAGCTGTGCCAGTTCCACCTGCAATTTACCCTCGCTCGACCTTGCCCTTGCGGCAAAAATATCGAGTATGAGCATGGTTCTGTCAACAACTCTTGTATCGGTTTTTGTCTCTATATTGTTAATTTGCGACGGTGTAAGCTCGCTGTCTGCTATAATAAGGTCTATATCGTTATTTCGACAAAAGGCGGCAACCTCCGCCATTCTGCCGCTGCCGATATATGTTGCCGGCGACGGAGCTTCAAGCTTTTGTATCACCGTTCCGATTATCTCGGCTCCCGCGGTTTCCGAGAGAAGAGCCAATTCCTCCATAGATATTTCAGCGTTGTATTCGCCCGTGTCCACACCTATCAAAAGTGCTCTTTCGGGACTTTGACTGTTTTCATAAAACTCCATAATTCGCCTTTACAGTTTGTTCTGATTTAAAAATGACAGCGCCTTTATAAATCCGGCGTTGCACTTCGCATAATAATACTTATAAGAATCGCAGTAGTAATTTTTGCCTATAATACCGCTTTCCGAGGATCTGTCGCGGCGGCAGCCGTTGCGGCAAACACAATAGAATGGACAAGCTTTGCATTCGTCGGGAACATTTTGCGAATCCTTTATAAATTTAACCGCGGTTTCGCTGTTTCGCATTTCCTCAAACGTATTTTTGCCTATTTCGCCTATCTTATATCCGTCGAGCACATAAAAATCGCACGGGTACACACTCTTGTCGGCCTCTATGACATACTGAATGTTACAGCAGCCGAACGCGCTGCACATTTCGGGAGGTCTGCCGAGCATCACGGACAGCTGATTGTCTATATGGCGTATGCTTATGTAATTTCCCTTCAAAAGGTCGGAAAGCCAAAGATTAAATATCTTTACGAGAAACTCGGCATAGTCCTTGGGCGACAGGCTGTATGCGCTCTCGCCGCGTTCCGATGAAAACGGCTCAAGGCACGGAATAAACTGCAAATATCTGAAGCCCTGCTTTTTCAAAAAATTATATATTTTCTCGGCGGAGCGTGCATTTTTGCCCGTAACGACCGAGAGCACATTATACGCCGCCCCTTGACGATCCAAAGCATCCGCCGCCTTTATTACCCTGTTAAATGTGCCCTTGCCGCTCACATCGACGCGGTTGAGGTCGTTTATCTGTGCCGGGCCATCAAGCGACAAACCTACAAGATAGTTGTTCTTTTTAAAGAATTTTGCCCAGTCGTCATCAATCAAAAGGCCGTTGGTCTGTATGCTGTGGTGGAATGTGAGCCCTTTTTTTGCATATTTCTTTTCGATTTCCGCAAAGCCCTTGTAAAAATCAAGCCCCGCAAGCGTAGGCTCTCCGCCCTGAAACAAAAACGTACAGCTACCGCTTGCGTATTCCGCGGCACTTTTAATTATCTCCTCGGCGTCCGACAGCGACATCATACCGCAAAAAGCAGTTTCGCGGCAATTTGCCTCATCCTTATAAAAACAGTATTTGCAATTCATATTGCACGCCGAAGAAGCCGGCTTTAAAAGAACACTTACATGTGGCATTTTCTACCTCCGCAGCTTTATGTAATATTTATTATATTAGCACACTCGTCTCGGAAACTCAAATTTTTCTCTTCGGGATGACAACGTGATGACAAAACAATCAGTATGTGATATTATGACATAAGAATAAAGAAGGAGCAGTAAAATGAGTAGGATTATAAATAAACTGATTCGTAAAATCAGCGGCAGTGAGCTTGCGCAAAAGCAAAATGCGAGCATAATAAAGAACGGCAAGCCGAATGAAAAAATAATCCCGTTTTTGCGACAGACAGCGGCGGACGGCTGCGTATTGCTGAAAAACAACGGGGCTTTGCCCATAAACGGCAAGGATAATGTCGCGCTGTTCGGCAGAGTGCAAAACGACAGCTTTTTTGTCGGCAACGGCTCGGGTGGAGACGTATGCGCGCCTTATAAAATCAGCTTTGCCGACGGCATAGAAAACGGACAAATACATATAAACGAAGATCTCAGAAAAATTTATAACGAGTGGTGCGGCAAGCGCAAAAACATACCCGATCCCGGCTTTTGGGGACATTGGCCGAGATTTTATCCGGAAATGCCGCTTAAAAACAACATTGTAAAAAGTGCATCCGAAAAGAGCAATAAGGCCGTGGTATTCATAGGCAGAAGCGCCGGAGAGGATCGCGAAAACGTTCTCGAAAAGGGCAGTTATTACCTCACGAGCAGAGAAAAGGAGATGTTAGACCTTGTCACGGCTTATTTTGACGACGTCATTTTGGTTCTCAATATAGGCAGTCTTATTGATTTTGAAGAGATAGATGCATATAAGGATAAAATAGGCTCGATACTTATAGCTTGGCAAGGCGGTATGGAGAGCGGAAACGCGCTTTCGGATATACTCTCCGGTGAAGTCACTCCGAGCGGAAAGCTCAGCGATACAATCGCAAAACGATATGAGGACTACCCGAGCAGCGGCAACTTCGGCGCAAAGGAATACAACAACTATGTTGAGGACATCTTTGTGGGTTACCGCTATTTTGAAACCTTCGCCCCCGAAAAGGTGCTGTATGAATTCGGATTCGGTCTGTCTTATACAAATTTTAAAATCGAAACGGAAAAAGCGAACTATTCCGAAGGCAAAACAGAATTCAATGTTAAGGTGACGAATATCGGCTCGGTGCCCGGCAGAGAGACGGTTCAATTTTATGTTTCCGCTCCGAACGGCAAGCTCGGAAAAGCAAAAAAATCACTCGTTGCTTTTCACAAAACAGAGCTTTTATCCCCCGGCGACCGTGAAACCTTCGTAACGGTGATTTCAAATGACGGCTTTGCTTCTTACGACGACTCCGGCAAGGCTGGACACAAGAGCTGCTATATACTCGAAAGCGGAATTTACGATTTTTATGTAGGCAACAGCGTACGAAACTGTGAAAAGGCGTATAGCTTTACACTTGAAAGCACGGTTGTAACCGCCGAGCTATCCGAAGTTATGGCGGTCAGCGAAAACCGCACGTTTGAACGCTTTGCCGCTGTTTGCGACGGCGACAAAATCGCTCTGTCAAAGGAAAAAGTGCCTGTTCGCACCGTGAGTCTGAAAAATCGAATACTCTCTTCTCTGCCGGACGGAAAAGAAATCAGCGGTGACAAAGGCTATAAGCTCTCCGATGTAAAGGCAGGCAAAGTAAAGCTTCAAGACTTTACAGCTCAGCTTTCTCTCAACGAGCTCGAAGCAATCTCACGAGGCGAGGGACCTATGAACAGCTCACTCGGAGCAAAGGGTAACGCGGGTGCTTTCGGCGGCGTTTTAAAGTCGCTCCACCCAGGTCACAAAGTGCAATCAAGCAATTTTTGACCTGGGGGGAGAGGATGAAAAC
>OGKU01001221.1_pt1 | contig 13415 bp, 10 predicted proteins | sample 1572611 | NCBI WGS metagenome assembly OGKU01 (sample SAMEA2581886, study PRJEB24529) | metagenome | biome: Human gut stool | place: China | collected 2011 | reverse complement strand
AGGATTCAGCTGTAAGTTTGTTCTTATATCTGGATTCTGTTTTCAAAAATAAGCAAACTCGCCCGATTATGGATGGATTCAGGAAAAATAATGTAAACTATTGGGTTTTCAGGGAGATACGCAGCATTATTCCGCATTTGTAAACGTGTGCTTTGAAGCTGTTTTTTGAATAGTTAAGCGGAAAAATTGCTACCTATCCGTTGCCCATTCCAGTTGTATGGAGTTGTTTGAAAATCCTTTTTGCTCCGACCATAAAGAACGCAGTTTTATCATTTTGGCTTAGCGAAGGTACTTATTTTTTTTGAGATATGAAAAATATAGGTTCCGGAAGTCAATGGTGATAGCTTTGTCTATGTTTGACGATATTTTACATGCCGATGATTAACTCTGTCTCCGTTAATTTTGCAAACAATGGAACAGATTATGAATCAAACAGATGTAAAGGTTTCGTTCTACCTTAAAAAGAGCGAGACGGATGCCAAGGGAAATTGTCCCGTAATGGCACGGCTTATTGTCGGCAAGTACTCTGAAACAGCATTCAGTGTTAAGCTTCGTGTGCCACAGTCTTTGTGGTTATCTGGACGTGCCTGTGGGAAAAGCGCTGCGGCCCGAGACATAAATAACAGGCTGGATGAAATACGTACAGCTGCTTTCAGTATCTATGCGGAACAATCCGCAAACCGTGAAGTTGTTACTGCAGAAGAAGTAAAACACCAGCTTTTGGGAATGGCTTCGGAACAGGAAACCTTGTTAAGCTATTTCAGGCTTTTCATGAGAAATTTCGAGAAACGTGTTGGGATTAACCGGACGGAAAGCAGCTTGAACGGTTATCGAAATTCCTATGATCATCTGGTTCGTTTCTTACAGTCACAATACAAGTTGTCAGACATTCCTTTTGCAGCATTAGACCGTTCTTTCATTGAAAAATTCGATTTGCATTTGCGTACGGAATGTCATTTGGCTCCAGGAACGATTGTAAATCTTACTGTAAGGCTGAAAACAATTGTCGGAGAAGCGATTGCGGACGGTATCATTACAGCGTTTCCTTTTGTGGGTTATGAACCGACGCATCCGCAACCGGAACAAAAATATCTTACAACAGAGGAATTGAACAGAATCATGACCACCCCTTTGCATAGTCGCACCCTTTATCATGTACGGGATTTGTTTTTGTTTTCCTGCTATACTGGTATTCCTTATAGCGATATGTGTATGCTGACAAATGAGAATCTTTCCCTTGCTGAAGATGGCATTTGGTGGATTAGGAGTTCACGCAAGAAAACCGGTGTAGATTTTGAAATACCGCTTATGGAATTGCCGCTTCATATCATTGAAAAGTACCGGGATGTGGCTCCTGAGGGAAAGCTTCTTCCTATGTATTCCAACAGTTCGTTGAACCATTATTTGAAACAGATAGCCGTACTCTGTGGCATAGAACGCAAGCTGGTCTTCCACGTGGCCCGTCATACCTATGCGACCGAAATCACCCTTTCCCATGGTGTACCACTTGAAACGGTCAGCAAGATGTTGGGACACAGCAGAATTGGTACTACACAGCTTTATGCAAAGGTTACAGACAATAAGATAGATACAGATACAAAAGCATTGGATAAAAAAATTGCTGAGAGGTTTTCTGTAGTTATTTGATAATGGCAAAAAATAGGATTATGAAAAGAAATACTGATAATATGGAAATCAAACGTCGCAGTACATTTGCGATATTGTTTTATATAAACCGTACCAAAATCCGTAAAGACGGAACATGTCAGCTGCTGTGCAAGATAAGCATAGATGCCAAATGGGAACAGATAGGAACGAAAGTGTCTGTCAATCCTGCCGTTTGGAATCCGGAAAAGGGACGGGCTGACGGCCGCAGTGAGAATGCTATTACCGTCAACCGGGCCATTGATGATCTGACAAAAGAAATCAAGGAGCATTATAGGCGGATTAAGAACAGTCTGGGATTTATTACGGCAGAGCAGGTAAAGAATGCTGTGATGGGAGTCGGTCAGAAACCGCTAACTCTGCTGGCTCTTTTCAGAGAGCATAACGAGGAGTTCAAGAAGCGTATCGGGGTGGATCGGATAAAGGAAAGTTATGATTCCTACTTGCGCTCATATAAGCACCTTTCTGCTTTTGTGCAGGAAAAACGTGGTATAGAGGATGTTCTTTTACGGAATCTTGATCGTGTTTTTTATGATGACTTTGAACTGTTTCTCAGGACGAACAGGAACTTAAGTCCGAAGACAGTACATGAACACCTTTATAGACTGAAGAAGATGACTATGAGGGCTGTCAGTCAGGGAACAATACGCCGCGATCCTTACTGTCGTCTTCATCCGGAATTACCCAAACGGAAAAGTCGTCATCTGAAATTGGAAGATCTGAAGACACTGCTTACAACCCCGGTCGAGAAGCCACAGCTTCAGTTTGTCCGAGACATGTTCATTTTCTCCACCTTTACCGGACTTGCCTATGCAGATTTGAAAAGACTGACTGTTAATGATATTATACAATCTGAGGATGGTTCGTGGTGGATTCATATCCAACGTCAGAAAACAGGGACATTGTCTTCTGTACGGCTGTTGGATATTCCGTTGAAGATAATTGAAAAGTATCGGGAACAGCGTCATGATGACAAGGTTTTCAATTTATACAAGCGTGAGTATTTCATTATGCTTACCCGTAAGTTAGGTGAGGTATACGGTTTTGAACTCACATTCCATAAGGCGCGACACAATTTCGGAACTCATATAACTCTTTCAATGGGCATTCCAATTGAAACGGTCGGTAAAATGATGGGCCATATGCGAATTGAAACTACGCAGCTTTATGCTAAAGTCACCGACAAGAAAGTAGATGAAGACATGAAACGTCTGAAGGCAGCTGGTCTAAGCCAAACATCCGGCTTATATGAGGAGGATATTATAGTAAGGAAACAGAGACGAAAATCCCAAAGCCAGCTATCAGAAAATAAAGAAACGACCTTGTAACGAGGCCGTTTCTTTTGCATTGTTTCATACCCATCGCTGTTCTTCCCTGCATCTTTTATATGCGTCGTCAAGAACTTTCTGTATGTCTGACTCTTTGTAAAGGGCTTTTCCCTGCACAAGGTAGTAAGGTATCACACCGAGGGTCCGGTATTCCTGCAAGGTACGCCGGCTTACTTTCAACAGCTTTGAAAGTTCCTCGTCCGTGAGGAAATAATCACTGTGGAATGCGGGTCTCGGAGCCGTCCTTATTGCGTCTATCATACGCTCCATGTTTTCCAGCCCTTTGAAAATAGTATCAATCCGCTGGTCCTTTCTGTCTATAAGATCGTAACTCATGGCTTTCTTTTTTGTGGGTGATAACTTGATTCCAACATGTTTTGCACATCTTCCGGCTTGTAGAAGAACTTGTTCTTGACCCGGGTGAAAGGCAACAGCCCTTTCTCACGATATACCTGAAGCGTTCTCTTTGATATGCGGAGAATCCCGCATACCTCCTGATTGTCCATCCATTTTTTCAGTCCTGCATCTTTGCCCGGATTGCATATACCTGTGACTTTTTTCTCTATCATGCTGAATCGGACAACCAGTTCGTCAAATGTCCGTTTGTCTATACATATAATTTCCATACTGCCGTTTTGTTAGAATTGAATACCGAGTTCCTTTTTAATTTTTGCCGGAAGTACCTTTCCTTTCCTGCTCAGGAAGTCCTGGACTTCCGAAGCCTTGTAATAGGTACGTCCGTCAATCATGTAGTAGGTGACGAGTTTCTTCTGGCGGTAGCGTGCAAGTGTACGCTTGGTAACACCAAGGAGCTCGCACATATCCTGGTTGTCAAGCAGCTTGTCACCCTCAAGAGCGGCCGTCTGCCTGTTCATGCGGTTCAGCCTGTCATCTATCCTGTCAAACCGTTCCATTATCTGATGGAGCATCATCTGGAATGTCTCCCTGTTTATCTGTATCATAATGAATTCTGTTTTTAGTGTAATAATTCCATTTTTTACACCGTGTTGCGCAACAGGTTTCATTATGATATAGGCCAAAACATAGACCAACGGAACATATCGCCACATAAAAGCATGACAAGTCATTGAGTAATAGGAAAATAAAAAATCAGCCCCATAAAAATGAGACTGATGGAAGTATTGCAAATGCAATATGTTGCAATGCCTTATTGCAATGCCTTATTGCAATGTCTTGCAATAAACCAGGCGACAAATTCCGTTTTTGAATGTTTTGGATTTTACGGTTTTCCACTCTCCACGTGGCAGATGTTTTGAGACGGATTTATGGTTCGGACGAGTGGAAGGAAACAGGAAAATGATCATTTCATCTATGAGATGATAAACTGAGAGACCACGCAAAAGTTCTATGCTTTCTTCGTCATGTATCTCGGCTTGATAAAGGATGGATGGGTCTGACATGTCTTTCTCGCACATGAAATCCACAAGCGGATAACCCGGATAGAGCCGGCGGGTACATTTGTCGCGCCCGTATGAGAATCCGTCCTTGTCGTCTCTCATCCATTGTAATAAGGGGTCGTCTTCCGCCGGAATGGAACCGTCTAATGTCATTGCTATCAGAACCTGTAATTTGGCCATACCTTTTTTCCTCTAAATGAAAAGCGTGAAACTCACGCACTATCAGGTAGAGGCTCTGGTAAGCCCATTGTAGAATCATGCATGAGCTCACGCTATAGGACATAGCATAAGCTACACACAAAAGCCTCTACAATATCAATTTACCAGATTTCTACCTGAGACGTCTTGCGACTTATGTTGTAATGTTCGGCAAGGCTTAAAGCAATGCCGATATTTTCTCCTTATGTTGTGACTGTCATTCCTATATTACAAAGATTTCCAATCATATGCAAATGTAGGCATTTTATTCCAAACAGAAATATGGAATGACGGTTATTTGTCATTCAATCCATATTTTTTCATTTTCCGATATAGTGTGGACGGATCAATATGCAGTATGCCTGCTGCTTGTTTGCGACTCCCATGGCTGGTTTTCAATGCCTGTATTATCGAGTGTTTCTCTTCCGCATCGTTTTCAGGAAAAAGATTGATTTCCTCGGTCGCCGCTTCCTGTTTGATATTCAGGTCGGCGGTTTCAATGAGCGGCTGTTTAGCCATAAGTACCGCCCTTCTTATCCTGTTATGCAGTTCCCGTACGTTCCCAGGCCAGCGGTAAGAGAGAAGCAATTGTTCCGCTTCAGAACTGAAGCCTTCTGTCGGTCTTTTCAGTTCTCCGGAAAACTTTTTTCTGAAATGATGAGCCAAAGACAGAATGTCATCGGGGCATTCATGCAAGGAAGGCAGGACAATCTCAAATTCGCATAGCCGGTGGTATAGGTCTTCCCTGAACCGTTTTTCTTGTATTGCAAGTTGGAGATCTTCATTGGTGGCGGCTACAATTCTTACATTAGCCCGCTTTTCTTTGTTACCACCTATTGGGATGTATGTGCCTTCTTGCAAAACCCGCAGCAGCATGGCTTGGACGTCCAGGGACAAGATCCCTATTTCATCCAGAAAGAGTGTTCCGCCTTTTGCCACTTCAAAATATCCGTCCTTGTTGGCGTCGGCACCGGTAAATGTTCCCTTTATGTGCCCGAAAAAGAGGGAGGGTGCAAGCTCCTTGGGTATGACTCCACAATTCACGGCGACAAACGGCATATCCTTCCGCTCTCCTATATAGTGGATACGCTGTGCAACCGATTCTTTTCCGGCACCGTTAGGACCAAGTATAAGCACAGAAATGTCAAATGGGGCGACTGTACTGACCAGATGTTCGACCTCCTGCATCTGAAGGCTGTTTCTGGGGAGCAAATCCTTGTTCTTGTCGCATATCACAGATTTGGGACGGAAAATATCTTTCAGTTGTCTTTGCAATTCGTCCATCTGTACCGGTTTTGCCAGATAGTCTTTGGCTCCCAGTTTTATGGCTTGTACAGCATCCGGTACTGAGGCATATCCGGTCATGATAATGAAAGGGATATCCATCCGTTCCTTCCGCATCCATTCGAGCAAAGATATACCGTCCCCTTCCGGCAGGCGTACGTCGGACAGCACAAGGTCGAAACTTTCTTTCTTGAGCAGTTTTCGTGCCCCAGGTTCATCTATTGTTATCTCTGCTTCATAACCGGATTTTTCCAACCTTTTTTTCTGTTGCCCGGCAAGCATGATGTTGTCTTCAACTATCAGTATTCTGTATTTCATTCATGTTTTCATTTAATTATGTCCGTCCATTTACGATAATCGGCTTTTTGTCTCAGATATCAGCCGGTCTATTCTTCTGACAATTCTTTCCACATCATTGCGGAATGCTGACTCATCCGTATCTTCCACATACTCTTCATAGCTGTACGATTCCAGCTCATGGGCTATTCCCAATTGCTCCCACATCGGGTACATCCTGTGCAGAGTTTCCCATATCCGCTTCCGGTCGAGCTTTTCCTGACTCAAAGAATCCAGCAAGTCAGAACTGTTCCTATTGGATTCCTCTATAAGAGTCTCCAAAGTCCAGCGTTCGTCTCCTGTAGTGACATACAGAGCCTCGAAATCTGGAGAATGATTATCCATTGTTCTGTCCTGTCCAATGAGTGACGAGAGAAATTCGAGCAGGTCCCTTGTATAGAACGGTTTGTGGATACAGCCGGCAAATCCGGCTTGAATATAGCGGTCTGCATCGCCGTCGTTACGGGCGGTCATTGCAGCTATGGGAATTGTCCGTGAATTTCCTATGTTGGAAAGGCGTAGCAGATGCAACAGGTCAAAACCTCCCGTACCACGCATCTGTATATCGGTCAGCAATAGGTCGTATTCTCCGGTTCTCAATGCCTTGACCACTTCCTGTGCATTGGTACAGGCTCGGCATGAGATACCGTTCCGTTCCATCATTTCAACTGTGTTGCGCAATTGTATCGGATCGTCATCGACTACAAGAACCCGCCGAGGAAGTCTGAGGTTTCCCGTATAAGTTTCTGGCTTGTCTCTTGCAGGCTCATTGGTCTGCCTAAGCGGAATTTCCACCTTGAATTCGCTGCCTTTACCGATCTGGCTCGAAACAGAGAGTCTTCCTCCGAACAGGTTCACCAGCCCTTTCGTAATGGAAAGTCCCAGTCCGAAGCCTTCTGAATCCAAATCAGGAGCAGCCCGTTCAAAGGGCTGAAAAATGCGTTGTGTTGTGTTCTCGCCCATTCCTATCCCCGTATCTTTGACCTTTACTGAAAGAGTATCTTCTTCATAACTTGCCAGAAATTTGATATAACCTGTACGGGTGAATTTTACAGCATTCTCCAGAATGTTGACCACTATCTGCCTTATGCGGTCTGCATCGCCAAGGACGGTGATGCCGCACCCCATAAAAGCCTTGTCAAACATCAATCCTTTGTCGTTCGCCTTGCGTGTGTATTCTTCAGCGATACTTTCCAGAAAGGATTCAAGATGGAAAGGAATTTCGTTCAGGGTTTCTTTAGCATCGTCCAGACGGGAGAGGTCAAGCAGGCTGTTGGCAAGCCGGGTGATATGACGGGATGATTCAAGGATGTTTCCGAGATAGGCATTGCGGCGTTTCCGGTCACGAGTATCCATGGCCAGTTCAGCACTGCCACTGATGGCATTGAGAGGTCCTCGTATGTCATGGGAAAGTGTGATGATTATTTTCTTGCGCATGTCGGAGAGTGTACGGTTTTGTGTTGCCGTATCTTCCAGTTCAGCCTTGTCCCTTTCCCTGCGGTTAAGGTCACGCATGATGATAAGGTGCGAAATGATGAGCAGGATGATGGCCATGCCGATTACTCCTGCCATTAAAAAGAACGACATTTTCTCTGCTTCTGCCATTTTTAACTCTCTTTGTGAGAAGGCAGTCTGTGCCTGTTCGTCAAGGTCGTTTATCAGCTTGTTCAATGTCCTGTTCAATTCCCTGTTGCGCATACGCAGGCTGTCGGCATAAATGTCCATTTCGTTCGCCTGTCTTTGATGTATTGCTATCAGGCTGTCGCTGAAATCATGAAGTTCTTTTTGGGATGGCATTACTTGTATTTCTTCTTTTTTCCCGAAGAATCCTGCAATCCCTTTTTTCTTTTGTTCTATGGTACGGATATGTGTTGCACGCCTCGCCACTTCCGGCAACTGGTTTACCAGCACGCTGTCCGCTTCAGTTCGCCGTTCAAACATTTCCATTATGTGCAGCAGGTGTGTCTCCTTTTCGGCAAGCAGAGCACGAAGAGTGTCTATCTGTTCCGGGCGTACATATTCACGGCAGTGTCGTTTAAGCGAGTTCAACAAACTGTCGGCTTGAAGTCGGTGGTTACGATAGTACAGATAGTCCGCTTTGTTCCAATTTACCACACCCTCACCCAATGTGGCGAGCCCCGTAATACGGCGATGAGCCGTGTTGATACCACGACGTACAAGGTTTATGTTTGCCGTCTCTGCCTCAATTTCGCGCATCCGCTGCCGTTCATATATCAAAATGGCGGCCATGCTACCGATGACCGCCATAAGTATGGCATAGCCGAAAAATATTTTATATCGCAGCGACACTGTTTGTTGATGAAAAATATAATTGGTTAACTAAATATCAATATCATAGGATAGTGATCCCCACCCATCATATGATATCTTAGTACACATGTTCTTAGCTGTAATCTGCTATCGATAAGGAAATAATCTAATTCTCGACCTGAAAAATGTGTTGGCATACCACAACAAGCAAAATTAGCACTATTTCCCGGCCTACTCCTGGTACCTGTGGTCATTATTCTTAAATATTCTGATAATTCGCTTGGCGTTGAATTCATATCTCCGCCAATGATGAAAGGAGATACTGCATGACGTACTAAATCTCTTATATCTCCTACAGCACCAGACCCAGATTCGCAATGAAGGGTATAAATGTTACATCCATTATAATTTAAACAAATTGCAGATCGGCCTGTTCCTGATATCAGATAATGTATTGATGCTACAAAATTCAAATCCGCAATGATACAAGTATTACATCTACAATTATAAGCACCTGCATGTTCTACCACAACATAGTGGTAGATACCACTATGTTGTGCAGGCAGTATGAAATTACCACATTCTTGTATCATAACGACATTACATTGTTCTGTTGTTAATAGATGATTCAATATATTTAATTTAATAGCATCATTAAGAGGATTTCCTTGGGAATTCCATGTACAAATTTTCATATGGCTGTTTTTAGATGTTTGATGCATTTATTATGTTTTCATAATAATTATTATCAAATTTGAACGGGACTTTATCCATCCCGTTCTATATGTTTATACTCTATTTACTGCTTTCTGTATTTATAGGCTCGATACAGGAAGCCATTATATCCATCAGTTTTGACAGACCTTCGGTCTGTGGTTGCTGGCTGGCCGAAACATGTATCTGGTATTTTGCCGTTTGGTTGGTCATGCGGGTGTTCTCGCGGGCGGTCGTGACTTTGCCGCTGATTTCCGCATTTATAAACCAATGTTTTGCAGAAGCTTTTGCCTCTACTTCTGCGTTGGTAGTGCTTTTTACGTTTGATGTATCGGTAACCTCCATCTGGAAATCGACATCCACGCGATCTATGAGCAGGGAAGGAATAGGCACCAATCCTATAAACGGAGCCTTGACACTTTGTGACATTGTTGTCATTTTTCCATCCTGCTGTATCGGTCTTTCGACATCGAATTCCAATATACGCGCTTTATTGCCGCTTTTACCATCAAATGCAATTTGCTGGTAGAAATTCCATGCTGTCGCTGCCAATTCCTGTTGTGCTTCGGCTGCTGCAATAAGTGGAGCTGCAATAAGTTCCCGCATGGGAAGCCCCTTGAATTTGTCAGTCACGTTTGAATCTGCTTTAAGAACTGGAGAAGTTTCTCTGTTTTGAGTCTCTTCCAATGCAGCGGAGATAATTTCTTTCGCCTGTCCGCTTACATTTTCATTCAAGTTTTCCGCATTTTCTTGTTGCCCTTGGTTCTTTATTTCTTCTGCCATAACATTTGAATTTTAAAATTGTTAGATATTTTTTACAAAATCGTCAATAATTCGGGAAATGCTCTCCGGAGTCTCCTGAACCTTAAAATTGACGCAAACCTCCATGACATCATCCGCATCCGGTTTTATGTTGCTCATCTGCATCTGGAGATTGGCTCTGTGCGGACTGGATAACAGCAAGTTGTTTTCCGGGATCTGTGATTCCACGCTTCCGACCTTCGCCTTGAACTTTATCTGCACATTATCCATTGCAAGATAATGATGGGATATCAAGGCTATAAGTGGAATATCAATAGTCTTGTCTCCAACCATGATTTTTTTCGATTGGAACGTATTTGCGTTATTTGCATTTGTTCCTTCAAAAAGTCTGGTCAGATTTTGTATCTGATGATTCTGTAATGTATCTTGTGCACAGTTTACGGCGTACTGCAAACCATTCATAATATCAGAGAATGAATTGGTTTGAACACTGTCCGGCTCATCGTCATTATTTTTCTTGCCTCTGTGAAAAAGTCCCATGTTTTTAATTTAATTACTTGATTTGTTGTCTTTAATGAGCACCAATCTTGACAATGTCCGGCTTACAGCTTCCATATTTACACTGGAGTCTATATTATTATTGACAATGCCTTGATGCCAAAACCAATATGGTGGATTCTCCGTGTGTTCCATCACGTCCTCCTTTCTTTATTGGGGTTATACTTCGGTTCTTTCCGTTGCGGACGGAACTTTTTCCGCCCGACGTTTACTGCTTCCTCAAGGTGGGCAATGCTCCGGTGAGTTCGTAACGCCACTCTGAACCTGCGTTCTGCAAGGCGGTGTTCATGGCATCGACGGCTTTCTGCCAGGTAACGCTGGTGCCGTCCACCTTCGTAGCTTCGGGGGCGGTGCCTACCTTTTTGTAGCCGATGCCTTGTTCCTGATTGTTCTTCCAATAGCAGGCGGTCACGGTGGTGGAGTTATATCCACAAAAGCCGCCGATATACACATTGACGGTGCTACTACCTGTACTGGTTACGTTGCCCGTGGCATAGCAGGCAAGGATGCGGCTTCCTCCGTTGAATCCCACCGCACCGCCGACATCGATATTATTTTGGGAGGCTATTTCTAAGGTCACGTTGCCCGTGGCATAGCAAGCGGTCATGGTGGCATTCGAATTCGTCTGACCTGCCACGCCGCCGACATCGACCATTCCCTTCACTGTGGCAGATGAACTGCATCCGGTGATGGAACCGCCCCATTGAGCACCCACCACACCGCCGACGTACACCGTGCCGCTGACGCTGCCCGACACCGAGCAGTTTTCAATAGTGCCCCGGCTAAATCCTGCCACGCCGCCAGCCTGGCTCGACCCGTTATTGCTTGTTATCAGTACGCCCTCCATCACCACGTTCTTCACCGTACCGGCATTACCGATATAGCCGAACAGACCCGCATATTTGTCATTTGTCGTAACGGTCAGCCCCGTGATGGTATGGCCGCCGCCGTCAAAGGTGCCCGTGTATGAGTTTTTGAAGCTTGTGCCTATCGGCGTCCAGCCTTTGCCCGTGAGGTCAATGTTTTTGTCGAGGGTAATGTTAATGTCGGTCTTACCTCCGTTCACTAAATCGGCTACATGCATCAGGCCATCGGCGGATGTCACGGTGTAGCTGCCGTTGCCCTCTATGGTATATCCCGGGTCTTTTGCCGCAGTGAGGGAGACTGTGTAGGTATATTCACCGCCCGCCTGCCAGTCGGTAGCATTCTTCATCTTATAAACGAAGGTCTTGCCGTTAGTGAAGGTGCTGGTAATGAAGGTCGTGCCAGCTGCCACACTTTGCGGGGCTACAAGAGCGGTGTAGGTGTTGCTGCCCTTGTCATACGGGGTGATTTCGGCTGGGTTGTCGCCTTCGGTGGAGAGCCCCGTCAGCTGCACGGATGCCAGCCCCTCGGTGTAGTCCGTCAGAACGATGGTCACTCGCGCCGTGCGGTGGGTGAAGCGGAGCGTGGGGCTACCGTAGGTCACCGTCTGTCCGTCGGCTACGATGAGGTCGCTGCCCTCAAAGTCTTTCTGGGCACTTTGGTTGGCTTTTACCTTCACAGCAGGCGGAGCTGTCTCGTCAGCGGTGTAGGGCCACCACGCCGTAACGGTGATGTCTTTGTGGTTGGTCCAGTAGTACGGGTCGGTGGAGGTCAGCGTGGCGCTGGTGGGGTCGGCGGTGGAGGGCGTCACGTTGTACGTCTTCACCGTGCCGTCCATCAGGACTGCCACGCTCTGCACACCCTCCCAGTCGCCGTCCACGGTGGAACGGGTATTGGCGATGGCTGTCGCAGCGGGGTTCAGCCCCGTGGCGGTAAAGACGATGGGTGTGCCTTCCGCCCCTTCCGGCAGGAAGCCCGCTTCGTCCTGCGTGCAGGCGGCAATGCCGAGCAGCAGGGCTATGGCTGCAGATGTATGGATGATTGTTCGTTTCATGATGCGTGTTGTTTAGGGTTCGTTATTGTTTCTTTTGCAATACGGGCAGACCGTCGGTGCCGAGTACCCACTGGTAGTCGCCAGCGGTGAGGGCGGTGTTCATGCCGTCGACGGCTGTCTGCCATTTCACTGTCGCGCCGTCCACCTTCGTGGCATCTACCTTTTCTCCATGATTATGGAATACTCCTTGCCCGACATTGCCTCCCCAATAACAGGAAGTTATAATTTTGTAGTTATAACGCACTATAGCTCCGGATTCATACTCTTTCAATGTGCCGTCGAACCAGCAAGCGGTGATTCTGCCATAATTTAAATCGGCTATACCACAAGTTCTACCATATGCAGAAATTTTTCCCGTCACAGAGCAGGCAATGATTTGGCCATTATTTTGCTCCACTATTCCAGCTGCTGATCCACTATTGCCATACAGATTCACATCTATGAGTTGTAAGTTCTTTATCACTCCACGTTCATTTAATAATCCAAAAAGTTCAGTAGTCTCTGCTGAAAAGTTTAATCCCGTAATGCGGTGTCCCTGCCCATTAAAGACGCCGGAGTAGCCTGGCCATGTGCCTATCCGTGTCCATTCCCTACCCGTCAGGTCGATGTCGGCGGTGAGGGTGCAATTTATCGATTCATCTTTTTGTACGGCTTTGTTCCATGCCAGCAAGCCGTCGGCGTTATAGACCGTGTAACTGCCGTCGTTCTGTATAGAATAACCCAAATCCTCAGCCTCACCGCTCTCGCTGCCACCGTCAGCCCAGTCACCGATAGTGCAGCCATCTAATGTCAGGCCAGTGGCGTTCACCTTAACGGTATATTTATAGCGACTGCCTGCTGCCAACACGACGTTGTTCTGCGGACGGAAGTAGAAGGTGCCGCTGCCGAGTTCCACCCGGATGAACTGCTTGCCTGCCGCAACGGTCTGCGGGGCGGTCAGTGCCTCGTAGGTGTTGCCGCTTG
>OGKU01001214.1_pt1 | contig 13498 bp, 9 predicted proteins | sample 1572611 | NCBI WGS metagenome assembly OGKU01 (sample SAMEA2581886, study PRJEB24529) | metagenome | biome: Human gut stool | place: China | collected 2011 | reverse complement strand
TGAACTCCGAATCACGCTTGCCCTTGTTGAACGACTTGCGTTCCCCTTCGAGCGATGCGATCCGCTTTTCCAGTTTCGCCTTGTCCAACAGGTCGGTATTGCCGGAGAGCAACGCCATGTATTCCGAGAAATTCATGCCCGATTTTTCGTCCATTGCCCCCTCGTCGATGGTACGCGCACCCATCGCACCGCTTTTGAGCTGGCTTATGAAAGTCTGCTTGCAGTGCAGGAGGTTGAACTTGTAGCTGTCCAGTGACTTCTCCACCGCGTAGATGATTACATCCACGTTGTTCCCGGCGAAATGTTTGGCAATCTCATTACCTGCCCTAACTCCGCGTCCGTCACGCTGTTGCAAGTCGGACGGTCGCCACGGCGTATCGAGATGATGGATAGCCACACACCGTTTCTGGGCGTTCACACCCGTTCCGAGCATAGAGGTAGAGCCGAACAGCACACGTACCGTCCCGGCATTCATGGCGTCTATCACCGCCTTGCGCGCCTTGTCGGCCTTGCACTCCTGTATGAAACGAACCTCATGGCCGGGGATGCCGTAGTCCTCCATCAGTTTGCGCTTGATTTCGGAATAGACGTTCCAGCCGTCGCCCGGCTGATAGGTGCCAAGGTCGGAAAATACAAACTGCGTACCCTTCTGCGAGTCGTACCTGCGGTAATACTCCGCAATCGTCTTGGCGCAGTGGCTCGCCTTGTTGTCGGGGTGGTCCTCATAATGCGGGTCTATCATGCGCATGTCAAGAGCCATCTTGCGGGCATAGTCGGTGGCGATGAGCATCTTCGCCTTTTCCTCCGTTTCAGAAAGTGCCGCTCTGCCCAGCAGCGTGGCATCGCCCGTCTTGGCGAACTGCATCAGCTTCTGTATGAAGTCCTCCTGCTCGGGCGTGGGCGGTATGTGGTGAAGTACCTCGTTCTTGTGCGGACGGTCCACACCCACGTCCTCCGCCGTGCGGTAGTCGGTAATCTCGTTGTAGAAGGCGGCAAGTTCTGGCACCTTGATGAAGTAGCGGAAACGCTCCTTCTGCACCACGTTGTTCGTCACGTTGAACTCGAAGTCGGTGGTCTTCTTGGCGAAGATGGCCGCCCAGGCATCGAAGCAGCGGATGTCCTGCCGCTCCAGCTCCTTCGGACGGAGGTACTTGAAGAGCAGGTACAGCTCCGTGAGCGAGTTGCTGATGGTGGTGCCGGAGAGGAACGTCGCACCGAGGTCCTTGCCCGTGCGCTCCTGTATGGTGCGGATGGCGAAGAGCATGTTCAGGGCTTTCTGACTGCCTTCCGAGTTGCCCAAGCCCGCCACCCGGTCGTGACGGGTGTTGAAGGTGAGGTTCTTGAACTGGTGGCTCTCATCGACAAACAGGTGGTCGATGCCCATCTGGCGGAAATCCACCACGTCATCGGTGCGTGAGCTGATGGCGTGCTCCACCTTCTGCAGCTTCGCTTCCAGGTTGAGCTTGCGCTTCTCCAGTCCTTTGAGCATGGCCCGCGAGATGTCCTTGCCCTGCGCCCGGAGCACTTCGAGGCTCTCCTCCACAGAGTCAAGCTCCGCCTGCAGGATGCGTTGCTGCAACTCGGGCGACTGGGGTATCTTGCCGAACTGGTCGTGCGACATGATGACGCAGTCGTAGTCGTTGTTCTTGATGTTGTTGAAGAAGCGCACACGGTTGGCGGTCGAAAAGTCCTTCTCCGAAGCGTACAGAATACGTGCGTTGGGATATGCCGCCTGATAGGTGGCGGCTATCTCCGCCACATTGGCTTTCAGCCCAATAATCATCGGCTTGTGGGCGAGGCCCAGCCGTTTCATCTCGTGCGCCGCCATGCACATTATCAGCGTCTTGCCCGTTCCCACCTCGTGGTCGCATATCCCGCCGCCGTTCTGCTTGAGCATCCACACGCAGTCCTTCTGCGAGGGATAGATGTCCTTCACGCCTCGGCTTGCCAGCCCCTTGAGATCAAGGTCGGGGAAGGTTTGGTGCGAGCCGTCGTACTTCGGACGCACGAAACAGTTGAACTTGCGGTTGTACATCGTCACGAGCCGTTCCTTGAACTCCGGCGACTGCTCTTCGAGCCATTCGGAGAAGCCGTTACGTATCTCGTCAATCTTGGCGTTGGCGAGCTGTATGCCCTCGGCATCGCGCACCTTGATGTCGTTGCCGTTCTCGTCCTCACCGATGCACTTCATCATGTCGGGACAGGTGTTGTGCAGGGCGTGCTTCAGCAGGCTCATGCCGTCGTAGTGGCGGTAGTAGCCCTTCACGCAGAACTCGTCCCAGATCTTGATGTTCTTGCGGTCACACACGGCGGAGAACTCGTCCATGCCGGGGGCATAGGCAATGCGGACATCGGTCTCGTAGAGGTGGCTCATGTAGGCGGAGTAGATGCCCGTGGGTATCCACCGTTCGCCGAAGTTGAAGTCGAGTTCCTCGAAGGTGATGCGCTGCGGAGCTGCATCCTGCAATGCCTGCAACGACTCTTTAGCCTCCGCCAGATGCTCATGATCCCCGTTATCGGCAATCCATGCCTCGATTCGCTCCGCCTTGTCGATGACATTCCCGGCAATGAAGCGGTCGCTGATTTCGTAATTGTCCGACAAGGGGTTGAAATAGACCCTGCCGTGGAGGGCAGCGAGCAGTTCCTCCTCGGTGGTGTCAGTGAGCGAGCGCATGTAGTCGATATGAACCGTGCCGTACCTGTTGAGCGAGGCGGACAGGGCTTCCTCCGGAGAGTTGGCCTGCACGACCTCATCCATAGAGAAGGACACGGGACGCTCGAAGATGTCGGCCTTGACGAACTGCCCGTTCTCCTCACGCTCCAAGGAAAGGATGTCGCGTCCTGCGGCATCCATCAGCAGCAGTTTCACGTTCTGCTTGGCGTTGAGGTGGCCGTAGCGCAGGACAAACTCGTCGTAGTAGGTGTTGAGGTAGCCTCGCTGCGGCTTGTTCTCCTCGTGGTGCTCCGCCTCATAGCTGTACAGACGCTCGTAGGCATCACGCAGGGAGATGTAGAGCATCAGCTTCTCTTTCTGAAATCCATTGAGGTCAGCGGGATGGAACATCGCTCCGTAGGGCGTGAGGTCTTTCAGATAGCCCACGTTTCTTGACGCATCGAGCACGATGGAGCCTTCACGGTGATGGGGCTCCAGCGTGCGGTCATAAGGATGCGGGGTAAGGTCAAGCGTTTGCTGCTCCTTTTTGGCAGGGGCATTGGCTGTACCTTGGAGCAATCCATTTCCATGGGGCTGCGCAGCTTTATCTACAGTCAGCTCTGCCTCTGTATGTTTCGGCTCTACCTCGGGCAACGGCTTTATCTCTCCCATAGGAGGAATAAAGGCCGGATTGAGCGTATCTGCCACGCCCAGTCTCTTCAACTGCTCCTGACGATGGCGTTCCGCTTCCTGACGCAATGCCACACGCTTCTCTGGGGTCAATGTCATCATGGTCTCGTAGAAGCCGTTGATAGGCGGGTTGTCCTCCCAGTTGATGTCCGCATAGATGTCGCCCGGCAAAGTCTTCTTTTCTTCTTTGGGGGCATCGCCTGCATTTTTCTGTGAAGACCGCCATGATTCACCGTCCTGCTTCTTCGGTTTCTCCGCACGGACAGGTGTGGGGTGACTCCCCTTTTGTGCCTGTTTGGCGACAGCAGACTTCTTTTTATTTTTCGGGACAGGCTTCTCTTGCGGAACGGTGTACTCCCATAGGTCGAAAAGGGTAAGCTGTACCGCCTTCCCCTCAGCAGAATGATCTATTGAGGGTTGTTCTTTCGGTGACTCTGTAATTGTAGGGACTTCTTCCGATATCTTGGTTTCCTTGGTCGCAGACGGAATGGCTTGGGCTGGTATCTCCTCCGCCATACCCTTATAGCGTGCCACGTCCAAACGTGCAGCCAAATCGGCATCAATCCGCTTACGCAAATCCTCGGCGATTCCCGTCACACTGCCCTCATGCAGATAGACCATCGCAGGTTTCCCGTATGGGTCGGTGTCCAGTTTGGCACTGGTGTGTATGACCAATTCGGGATGTGCCAGCAGGTAGCGGTTGGTTGTCACATGGGTATGGTTGTCCTTCACCGTCTGCGTCAGCAGCTGGTCATCTTCCGACAGTTCTTCCTTGCGACTGTTCTTCTGGAGGATAATCAGGTCGCAGCCCACCTCGGTATTGGCATTCTCGGTGAAGAGGTTGTTGGGCATACGCACCACCGACAGCAGGTCAGCGTTCCTCATCATCAGGAAGCGGGTGCCGTTGTTGCTCTCGCTGTCGAGCACACCCTGCGAGGTGAGGAAGGCGACGATGCCGCCGTCACGCACGGCATCGAGTCCTTTCAGGAAGAAATAGTTGTGAATCTTCTTCGCCGCTGTCCGGTGCATGAGGGAACGCTTCTCGTACTCCGCATCGAATACGGCGATGTCGCCGAAGGGAATGTTGGACAGGGCAAGGTCGAAATGGCCGTTGAAGGGCTTTTCTATTTTCTCAAAACCTTCTATACGCACTTTCCGGTCGGGATGAAGAAGGCGGAGCATCCTGCCCGTCAGCAGGTCCTTCTCGAAAGCCATCACATCGGCTTGGGGTGCGAAGTGCAGCATGGAATCTACAAACGCTCCCATGCCTGCCGATGGTTCCAGCAACCGTACGGGCATGATGCCGTGCCCTACAAGCACGCCTGCGAGGGTATCTGTGATTTCCTTCGGGGTATAGAAGGCCGTGAGCACGGAGCCTTTCAGCGAATCGACATAACGCTTGTACTCCATCTCGTTACGGCTGTTCTCACGGATAAGGCGGTGGAGTTCCGCCGTGGGTGCAAAGAGTTCGAGGTCGGATTTCGCCCAGTGGACGGCATCCGTCAGTTCCTTGGCGGGATTCAGGATGCACTTCAAGCCTCCGAAGCCGCAGTACCTACGCAGTATGTCGCGCTCGGCCTCGGTAGGGGTACGCCCTTCCCGGTCAAGGAGGAATGCCGTCCGTATCGCCTCGATGTTGTCCCTCAGTCGCTGCTTGCGGTTAAACGCCATACTCGGCCAGATAGAGTACAACAGCTCCCGTCAGCTCGCTGTACAGCAGGTCATAGTCCAACGACTGGGCAAAATGGTCGTCAGACAGGTCGTAGATGGAGAACACGCTGTCCACTAAAGGCAGCAACTTCTTGGAAAGGGCTTCTTGCTGCGTTTCGGGGATTTCATAGGAAAACTCGTTCGTGATGACCTCACACAGGATGGCGTATCTGGAGTGGTGCAGCCCTTTCAGCAGGGTCTGCATCGCCAGTTCCTGCGCTCCCTCGATGGGATAGCCCTCACGGCGTGCCTGCTCGTAGGCGGTTGCGGCCAGGTCGGCACGGGTCTCGATGAAGGAGGCATCGCCGGCCTGCTCAAAACGGTTCTCTTGAAGGTGCTTTTGCAGATAGAGGTGGTAGTACGAGAGCTCTTTCCGCTTCTTTTCGTTCTTGTTCATGTCTATTCTTGGATTATAGTGGTGAATACTAAAGTCGGGATAGAAGAAAAAAAGCACTCCGGGTATCCCTCCCGAAGTGCCACCACTAAATCCAAAGTAAATCAGTCCGGTCTTAGAAGAACAAGAACGAAAACGATTCAACTTTGATTCAGTGGCGAAGGTACTCATTTATTTCCTCTTCGGGGAATGTTTTCCCTTGTTTTTCACTTCGGGGAATACAAATACCGTGTTGAAGTTGGCATCAAAGGCGATAATGGCATCGAAACTCTTGCCTTGCTTGCTCTTGAAGCCTTTCAGCAGGGAGGTCTTCCCGGTGGTGAGCAGTTCCTTGATTTCCTCGTCCTTCAGGTCGCGGTTGGCTTTCTGACGGAACACGGGCAGACCGCATTCTGGATTGTCGCAACGCACCACCTTGCCGTAGAACTGCATCTGCCCTTTGCCGCACTTGGGACAGGTGCAGCCGGAGGGCTTGTGCCCGAAGATCTTGTCGCAGGAGAGCAGTTCGGCGGTGATTTCCGTGGTGTATCGCTCTATCTCCTCATGGAAGGCGGAGGCTTCCTTCTCCCCATGCTCGATGCGTGCCAGCTCACGTTCCCATTCGCCCGTGAGGGCGGCATCGGCAATGCGCATCCCTTTCACCACGGAGTAGAGGGCCAGTCCCTTCTCGGTAGGCACGAGCGATTTCTTGCAACGCTGTACGTAGCCGCGGGCAAAGAGGGTCTCGATGATGGCGGCACGGGTGGCGGGAGTGCCGATGCCACATTCCTTCATGGCCTGACGCACCTCCTCGTCCTCTACGTCCTTGCCTGCCGTCTCCATCGCTGAGAGCAGGGAGGCTTCGGTATGCAGGGGTTTTGGCTTGGTCTTGCCCTCGGTGAGACTGACGCCGCATACGGCAAGGGTGTCGCCGCTCTTCCAATGCGGCAATACCTGCTCCTCGCTCTCTTCGCCCAGCACGGCACGCCATCCCGCCTGACGGATGACGCAGCCCTTGGCGGCAAACTCCGCCTCGCCACTGAGAGCGGTGACGGTAGTGAGTTCCTTGACGCACTTGTCGGAGAAGGCTTCCACCATGCGCCCGGCTATCATCTGATAGATGGTGTTGTCCTCCTTGGAGAGAAAGAGGGGCTTCTCGCCCGTGACGAGCAGGGCGTGGTGGTCGGTCACCTTGTTGCCGTCCACGCTGCGGCGGGTCAGCCTGTCCCTGTGGGGCACCTTGCCGATCCATTCGGGATAGCCGCCCAGGAAGGCGAGCAGCTTGGGGATTTCGGCAAAGACATCTTCGGGGATGTAGCGGCTGCCGGTGCGCGGATAAGTGATGAGCTTCTTCTCGTAGAGCTTCTGCGCTATCTCCAGTGTCTTCTCCGCCGTGAAGCCGTGCTTGGCGTTGGCTTCCTTCTGCAGGGTGGTGAGGTCGTAGAGCAGCGGCGTTTCCTCCACCTTCTCCTTGCACTCCACCTTGGTGACAAACAGGGAGGGCTGCGCTTTTACCTTATTATATATATGCTCCGCAGGGGATTTCTCCTTCCATTTCTCCAAAGAAGAGAACTTCACCGTCTGTTCCCCTGTGCCTTCCACAGACAGATGCACCTGCCAAAAGGCTTCGGGTGTGAAGCGCTTGTGCTCCCAGTAGCGGGCGCACACCATGGCCAGCGTGGGTGTCTGCACACGTCCGAGGGAGTAGGTGCCCCTGCCTGCGGCGATGGTCATGGCCTGCGTGGCGTTGATGCCCACCAGCCAGTCGGCCTCACTGCGTGCCTTGGCGGCATGGTAGAGGCGGTCGTAGCGGTTGCCCTCTTCGAGGTGGCGCAGCCCCTCGCGGATGGCCTTGTCGGTGAGGGAGCTGATCCACAGGCGCACGAAGGGCGTGCGGCAGTTCAGGTAGCTGTAGAGGTAGCGGAAGATGAGCTCGCCCTCGCGTCCGGCATCGGTGGCCACCACAATCTGTTCGCTCTCGCTGAAGAGCCTGCCCACGATGCGTATCTGCGTGACGACACTGGGGTCGGGCTTGTAGCCCTTCTCCGTCTTGGTGTGACGGGGTTGCAGGGTGAAGGTGTCGGGCAGGATGGGCAGGTGCTCACGGGCGAAGCCGTGGATGCCGTAGCCTTCGGGCATGGTGAGTTGAACCAGGTGCCCGTAGGCCCAGGTGACGGCATATCCGTTGCCAGAAAAATAACCTTCTTCTCTCTTGGTCGCACCCACGATGCGGGCTATCTCACGTGCCACGGAGGGCTTCTCTGCGATAATCGTCTTCATACTGATTTACTTTTTTCTGTTTTTACCTATTGTTTCTATTCTCATGTTTGGGATAATTGTGGATTCAGTGGTGGCACTCAGGCTCATACCTTCATGCCTTTGCTCTTGCGTTTCTCCTGCTTCTGCTGGATGTCGTCCTTCGGGGCAGTCTGTCCCTTCTGCAGCGGCTCGTTGACATTCTTGGTCGCTTCGTTGGTCTTGCCCTGACTGTTGACGGCCACCTGCGTGCGGCTCTCGTTTGCCGGAGCTACCTTCTGGGCGTTATCGGGATTGGTGTCGTAGCGGTAGGGACGGCCTTTGTCGGGATTGAAGCGGAGGTACATGGTGGAGGGTACGCCCTTGTCGTCGGGCACATTCTCCAGCTTGACGGTCTTGCCTGCCACATAGTCGGCTTTCTGCTCCTCGGTGAAGGGCACGCCCTTCCATTTGGTGATGGGGCGGATACTGCCGTCCTTGTTGGTCCATGTGTTGCGGCGTTGCTTGCCGGGTTCCTGTTGCGGTGCTGCCTGCGCTACCTTCGTGGATTCCTTGTTGCTCTGTTCTTCTACGGTACGGGGCGACTTGCCTGTGCCGGGCACGAACTCCACGCCACGTTGCTCCACATTCACCTGAAGGGTGGTGACGAACTTGCGGCCGTCGTTGCGCTCGATGAGCTTGTCCTTGACGGGCAGTCCGGCACGGAGCATCTCTTGCTCCTGTGGGGTGATCTCCGTCTTGCCGATGCGTTCGGGGATGCGGATGCGGGCGGCGGGCATATCGGTAATCTCGTTGGTCTTGCGGTCGATGCTGATGAAGGAGGGGGTTATCTCACCCGTGGCCTTGTCCACCAAGTCCACGATTCTGCCGAGGTTGCCAGTCTCCTTCAGGGCTTTCTTCTCCTCCGGGGTGAACTTGTGACCCTTGTACTCATCGAGCTTCTGCTCCTTGCGGATGAAGTGGGGAACGAGACGCACGTTGCCGTCGTCGTCCTTGCGGAAGGAGAGGCGGGCATCGAGGCTGAACGACTCTCCTCCGAAGTTGGGCGTGACACGCACGAGGTCGGACTTGCCGTAGTTGAGCATCTTCTGCAGGTCGCCGGACTGCTCCAGCTCCTCACGCTTCACGCCCCAGTTCTTTTCCAAAGCCTGCCAGTCGATGCGGCTTTCGTCAATGGGCTGGTAACCTTGCCTTTGCTTGTTCTCCTGTTTGTTCTCCTGTGCATTCTGCTGCACGTTTTCCTGTTTTTGTTCCATGTTCTCTTGTTTTTGGGGTTCTACATTGTTTGTCTGATTCTGTTCCTGCTTCTTATCTTCCTGCGCCTTCTGCTCCTGCGCCACCTGTTTTTCGTAGGCAGAGGTGTCCACTTTGTGGGGCGCGAGCAGTTCGGCATTGGCCACTGGGTCTTTCAGCAGTTCCTTCATCACGCCGAGCAGGTTCTCCGCCTGGTCTGCCGCAATACGGTAGAAACCGAATCGGCTGGGTTCCTTGCACTGCCGGAAGAAGTTGCGGAAGAAATTGTCGAGCACGTCGCCGTTCTTGTCGAACTGGAGGAAATCCTGTGCATTCTCCATCTTTGGCGGTGTGCGTTTGGGAGTGCCGTCCGCCTGTAGTCCGGCCACTACGCTGATTTCGCCCGTCTTTTCATCACGGACTATCAGCACGTCTTTTTCGTTTTTTTTCTTTGCCATCTTGATTGACTTTTAATTGTGAAACATTGATTGTTATCGGATGCGGGCCTTGTAGTCCGCCATCTTTTCTTTCTGGAAACAGTCGATATGCTCCGAGAGGAACTTCTCCACGTCCGACTCCTTGTAGTAGGTCTTCTGCCGGAGCATGAGGTAGGGCAGGATGCCCAACGTGCGGTAGCGTTGCAGCGACCGCTTGCTCACCTGCAGCATCAGGCAGAGGTCCTGGTTGTCGTAGAGGCGTTCGCCGTTGTACAACTTGTACTCCGTGCCTTCCTCCTGATTCGCCGACTGCCGTTGGCTGCGGTATAGCAGATCGTCGAGTATCTTCTCGTGTCTGTCGAGCCGCTCCATGAGGAGGTGGAACAGCCGCTCTATCTTGTACGTATCCATTTTCTTGCCGTTTTTATGTTTTCTTGCCAGTCCTTACCATATACTGTCTGTGCAGCTCACCGATGCGCTCTGCGTTGCCGCTCATGGAGCACTCCTTCATCATGCGCTCCACATCCGTGAGGCGGTAGCGGCAGGTACGCCCCATCAGCGAGAAGGGGATGCGCCCCTCGTCACGATAGCGTTGCAGGGTGCGCAGACTGATGCCGAGCATGGCGGTCACCTCCTTGCTGTTCAACCACCGTTCCTGTGGTTGAACGGTCAGTCTGTCCTCATACCTGCGAATATGCTCCGCTATCTTCTCAATGTGCCCGACCAGTTCCTGAAAGGCGGCACTTTCCATCATTATTACGTTCATAATCAATACTATTTTTCTTGTTTCTGCTGCAAAATTACAGGGTATGGAAAGGGTGAACTTATGACTCATATATGACTCATAGAAGATTTTCTTGCAATTGGCTTTGGATGGCTCAACCAACGGTTCCACATGCTGCCACCTGCGCTGGAAATGAGTGGTTTTAGGAGGTCGCGGCGTAACTTTGCACCGCTAATCACAGCAACACTCAGAATCATGGAAGTAGTAATCATTGAAAGAAAGGCGTTCGAAGCACTGATGGCGGATGTCTCGTCGCTGACGGAGAAGGTGAACCGTCTGTGCGGTCGTGAGAGCGACAGGCGCATGGCGAAGTGGATGGACAACGAGGAGGTGTGCAGGCTGCTGCGCCTCAGTCCGAGAACCTTGCAAACAATGCGGGACAAGGGATTGATTGCCTGCTCGCAGATTGGCAAGAAGTTTTATTACCGCAGGGAGGACGTGAAAAGCCTCGTCACTCATAGTAAGGAGGGCTATCTATGAAGCAGGAGATTCTCACGCTGGAGCAAGGGCAGGTGGCGGAGATGCTCCTCTCGCTGAAAAGCTGCCATCGCAGGATAAACCGCTTCCTGCAGGGCTATACCCCTCCGCTGAACGGTGACCGTTACCTGACGGACAAGGAGGTGGCGGAAGCATTGAAGGTGAGCCGCCGCACCTTGCAGAACTTGCGCAACAACCGTGTGCTGCCGTTCATCCTGCTTGGCGGTAAGGCTCTCTATCGGGAGTATGACATACAGCGGTTGCTGGAGGCTAACTACCGAAAGGCGGATGTATAGCATGTATGGGGACGAAAAAGACGGACGGGCAACCCTGATGATAGGATTGTCCGTCCGTCTTTTCGTTTGTGATGTCTGTCAGCCCTTTCAGTTATTCCCGAAAGTCCACAGGGGAATGATGATAGCCTGGCGTGTTTCTCTTTCCCTTTCTTTGGTCACTGTCTCTTTCAGCCACTTGCGGAAGGCGTGGGCATAGAAGGTGTTAGTCCGATAGGCCAAGGCGACGATGATGTCCCAGTGGTAGATGTCCACGGAACAGCCGTCCGCCATGCGGATATACTTGCACGCCTCATAGTCCACCAGCACACCCGTCTTGCGGATGGCCTTTATCTCCCTGCCTATGGTGGCGGCAGGGAGGTTAAACAGGTCTGCTATCTCGGCGAGGGTCATCCACACCTCTTCCTGCGGGTTGCCCTCCATGCGCACCTGGCCGTGCTCGTCTATTCTGATAGTTCTTCTCATGACGTTCCGTGTTAGATGGTCTGACAAATGAACTGCTCCATGGACTCTATCTGCTTGGACAGGCGTTCCATGTCGTTGCTTACCTTCTCGGCGGTTATTTTCGCATAGATCTGCGTGCTGCGGATGCTGGTGTGGCCCATCATTTTTGACAGCGTCTCAATCGGCACGCCGTTGGAAAGGCAGATGGTAGTGGCATACGAGTGACGGCTCTGGTGCCAGGTGATGTTCTTGTTGATGCCGCAAAGTTTGGCGACTGCCTTGATGCCGTATCTACAATGGGGATAGCAGGGGACGGGCAACAGCCGTCCGCCGTCCGCCATGCCGCTGTACTTCTCAATGATGTGCCGTGGTACGTCGAGCAGGCGGATGTTCGACTCCACACCGGTTTTCTGGCGGTTGGTCTTTATCCACAGGTGGCCGTCGAAGGAGGTCTGCAGGTTCTCCTCCGTCAGGTTGTACATGTCACGCCAACTCAGACCAGTGAAGCAGCAGAAGATAAAGAGGTCCCGGATGAGTTCATAGATTTTCTTCTTGAACGTACCGTTGATGAGTGCCGTAATCTCCTCCTTGGTTAGGAAGCCACGCTTGGTCTCCTCCTTCGTGATGTGGTAGGCATAGAAAGGGTCACGCGCCAGCCAGCCGTTGTTGATGGCGGTGAAGATGATGCTGCGGAAGGGCATCATATACGACCACACGGTGTTGGTGCAGTGGTTCTTCTCCGTGCGGAGGAACAGCTCGAAGTCGGTGATGAAGGCGGGTGTCAGCTCTCGCAGGGCGATGTCGCTCATCTTGTAGCGTTGCTTGATGAACTCCGACAGGTGGTTATATACCACGCAGTATTTCCAGTAACTGCGCTCGCTTTTCATCTTACCCACCTGCTTCGCATAGTCCTCGTTATGTTGCTTGAACACGGCCAGCAGGGTCTTGTGGTTCTGTCCCATGCCCAGATAGGCGTTGCGCACCTTCTCCGCCGTGACATACCCGTCGGTGTCACACACCTCCTGATACGCCTTGTTGATGCCAAGCCGTATCTTGTCCAGCACACGGTTGCCCTCCTGTGCCACGAGACTGCGACCTGTCAACTTGCCCAGTTCCACATTCCACATTTTCTCCTCCACGTCCAGCTTGCTGCTGAACTGTGATACCTTTCCGTTCACCGTGATGCGGCACATCACGGGAATCATTCCGTTCTTTTTCGGCGCGTTGCGCTTGAGGTAGAACAACACCCTGAAAGTGCTTCTGCTCATACTCTACATTGTTTTTGTTTGCAAAATTATTCCATGTAGAGCTGAAAGGCTGTAAGCAAACCGCAGCACATCGGCGCAATCACATCCGCTTCACGTCTTTTTTGTCCTTTTCCCGCAGGCAACATCAGATATTACCCTAATTTTGCCTCCCGAAACGCTGTATTTCGATAGTTTACAGCCATTTCCTCACGGGCTTTTCAGACCTCCTCGCCAGCGAAAAGAGTAACGGGATAGTAACGAAACTCTTGCTTCAACTGACTTTTCTGTGGCATCTGTTGTCTGCACAGAGAATCCAACTAAATCAATTAATCCGCTCATTCTCACAGATTTTTCATCATTCTGCCCTCATTCTCAGTTTTTTGTTGTATCTTTGCAACAGTTGGATATAAGAAAGGTAAACCCTCAAATTAGGGCTTACGTAAATCATCTGCATATTCCTCAGCCGACATATTTCCGCCCCAATCGCCTTCGTAACAAGCAAAAGGATCTTCTGTTTCAATATTCTATTCCTTTGTATACGTATTTCTGATGGAATTTGTCAGTTTTGCAATCAAATCCAGTTTTTCATCTACACTGAGTGAAGACAATACACTCATATACATATCTGTTACCGGAATTAAATTAGCACATATTTAATTCTGCCAACAGGTTATTTTAATACCGATATGTTTGGAAGTTCTCCCCCTTATCGGTAACTTTGCCGCATCACCTTTTCTGTAAAGTCCGGCATCCAATTTTACCGGTTTCGGTAAAGCGGAAAGGCTAATGGAATATAAGCTATGGGAAATTGGAGTGAACAACAGGAAGTGAGGAAAGAGGTTAAAGAGGGATATTCAGTAAATGTCTCTAAAAAATAAGATGGCATATGAAGATGATAGGG
>OGKU01001204.1_pt1 | contig 13572 bp, 13 predicted proteins | sample 1572611 | NCBI WGS metagenome assembly OGKU01 (sample SAMEA2581886, study PRJEB24529) | metagenome | biome: Human gut stool | place: China | collected 2011 | reverse complement strand
TAAATATTGATGACGGAAACAACAACATAAACGATTATGATGATTTTGTAGATGCTGTTTCAAATGAAAACAAAATATTCAGCACAAGAGTGAATATGAAAGCCTTGTGCTTTCCGAATTTATCGGCAAAAACAAATGTAACAGAAGAAAAAGCGACACAGGAGAGAAGAATTTGAAAAAGTACAAAACAGTTGAAATTCAAAAGAATGTACTGCAATGAACCGGTAATTGTCGCAAAAATGTAGTTAATATCATTATTGTAATAGTTATGATACTGACAGATATATAAAGAATTGTAGAAATCGTCAGCACTGTCATAGGAAAATGCAGTAACACCTATAATCAAAGCCATAATAACAATATTAATTGCCAAAGCAAAGAAGGTCTTGCTTTTTAGTGCGTTTAATATTTTATCTTTCATAATAACTCCTCTGCATTATCTTTCTTGTTTAAAAATCACTTTCTTGCTCTTCTTTCGTTAATCAAAAGCTGAAGATTCTTCTGTTCGTAAGTATTAAATTTAACATTCTTCTCAAATTCTTCGGGTGTATATTTGCCCTCATACCATGACTGCGAGTTAAAGTATGCATTAAGGCTTGCATCTTTAAAAATTCTGCCTCGTCTTGCATAAATCTCATTAATTGCAAGCTGTAAGTCGTTATCACTCAAAGCGCTTACCTGTGCGTTGCTGAGATATGAAGAATCGCTGTTAGGGAAGATAAATCCGCCGTTATTATTAGTGTTTGTATTGCTTGATGACTGTGCATTTGAACTCTGTGAATTTGCATTGCCCGATGAGCTGTTCTTACTATTTGATGACTGCTGAGCCTGTGTTGCAGGAGCTTCTGTTTCTCTCTGAATCTGTCCGCTTGAGATAACAAGTTTAACAACTGTACCCGTACTTGCACTTGTGTCACCTTCCGGAGTCTGGGAGATAATATATCCTTCCGGATAATCATAGCTGTATTCATAGTCAGAAATTTCAACGGTAAAGCCAGCCTGTTCAAGAAGCTTCTTACCGTAACTGTAACCGTAACCGACAACAGGAACAACATTGTTATATGAAGAAGGTGTTGTAACCTGTTCCGTTGTAGCAGGAATTGTAGTAGACATCGCCGTACTTGGCGCCTGTGTGGTTACTTCGGCAGATGTTGCAGTTTCGGCTGTAGTAGTTTTATTGTCAGTAGATGAATTTGACAAGCCGTTATAAACGCAGAAACCGATAAATCCGAGTGCGGCTGCAATTACAACGGCACAAAGAATAATGATAAATTTATTCTTCTTTTTCTTTACATTTTCTTTATTATCTTCTTCATCTGCATATCCGAATTCATTGTCATCATCTTCAAAGCCGTTATCGTCAAAGTCGTTTTTTTCTTCAATTTTTTTAGTATCGTCAGCTTTATTGTCTGTACGCTTAACAGACGGCTCGTCCTCAAAGAAATCACCGTAGTCCTTGCTTGATTCATTGCTTGTAAGAACATTTTTATGGTCTGCACCGGAGTAATCGTCAAACACTTCAACGCTTGTAACAGGGGGAAGAACTTCCGGAGCTACTTCACTGTTGCTTGAAACATCTTCAAATTCTTCAGCTTTTTTATCTGTAACAGTTTGTTCTTTCTTGTCATCTTCACTTGATACGGAACTGATATCTTCAAATTCAGGCTGTTTTTCTTCTGATACTTCGTCAGTTTTAGCCTCGGAATTTTCAGGCTCATCAACTGCATCTGTAACATCAACAACCTCAAATCCGCCGTTTTCATCAGCATCAGACTCACTGACTTCATCTGAATCTACAGGAGCATTACCGTCAACAGGCAGGGATTCTTCACCGGCTAAAACTTCGGCAATGCCAAGCTGTTCGCCGCCTTTAAATTCATTATCAAGAACAGCGTCCTCAACTGTCTGAACCTCATCCTTATCGTCAAAATTATCCTGCGGTTCAGTCGGCTCTGTATCCTCAAATTCATCATAGTCATATTCTTCAAATACATTTCCGTCAAAATCCGTGTTTTCCGGAACAACAACATCGGGATTCGGAACAGGGGAGGATGTACCTATTTCAGTTTTGATAGATGTGAGAGCATTTTTTATGTTGCTTGCATTCTTCCAGCGGTTTGCATTATTCGGCTGACATGCAATTACAATAACACTCTTGAGTTTTTCGTCACCCTCTGACGGAGCGGTAACAGCCTTGCCCGAAAATCTTTCTTCACAGGCATTCTTTCTGTCGCATGAATCACTTTCAAACGGAATTTTACCGCCGTTGCACATTGCATACATAATTATTCCGACAGAATAAATGTCGGTTGTATAGTCAACATTTTCCTGCTTGTAAACCTCGGGCGCAACAAATGAGGTATCCGTAATCTTGCCTTCAAAATCTGTAAATCCGCCGATTTTATACCTTCCGTCAGCAGTTACAAAAATATTCTTTGGCGAAATATTACCGTGAAAAATATTCTTTGCTTCCAAAGTTTCAAGCATTTCACTCATCTGAATACCAAAGTCAACAACTTCACTTTCGGTGAAAGTTTTGGTTTTCATAAGTTCTTCAAGACTTGTGAGTTCTTCTGTAAATATGTACAAATCACAGGTTTTTTTGTTCTGATTATCCTGAACATAAACATCCAGATAGTTTGAAATACCGTCAAGCTCCTTAACCGATTCAATAAAATCAGCCTCTTCGGTGAAATACTCGGCATGTTCATCGGTATAATTGCTTTTGCCGACAAATGCGTGTCTGAGAATCGCATTCTGAGCAGTATTTTTATCAATCTTTCTTGATACCTTGTAAACTTCACAGCCGTTGTCTTCCCCAACAAATGAAGTAACCTTCCAATCCCTTAAATCTGCCGGCAATTTAATCGTTTTTGCCATACTAACACTCCTTAAATATTTCCTTATTTTTCATATTATATCTAAATCAAGGTCATTAACCCTCACTATCTCATTCTCCGGATTATTGTACCATATTACGAGCTGTTTTACCAGAGATATTTCAATTTTTTAAAAAATAATTCTAATTTGTAATTAAATCTGACATAAAAACAGCAGTCCGCCTAAACGAACTGCCGAAAACATAAATTCAGTAAAATTTATCTGATTTTTATCTTTTCCTTTTTGTTGACTCCGATAATTCCGCCTATTCCTCCACCGAAAACGGATGACATCAGTTTTAGCAGGGTTAATATCGTTATAGGCTCACCGTTAAAAATCAATGCAATAGAGGTTATGACAAGAAAAATAAAAAATCCTGTCAGCGAACCTACCGCAAGTCCTGCACTTCCTGTAATTCTTGATGATATTATTCCCGACATCAGCGTTGCAACACCGACCATGCCGACCGTGCAGTAATCAAGTATATCGGCAGAAATTACTCCCGATGACATCATCACGGCTGCAAGCAAACACATCAAAATTACCAGTATGAGTATTCCGCATACTGATGAAAACAAAACAGCCTTTGCAAGTAGTTTTTTATCAGACATAAAACAACCCCCGAATATATTCTGTTACAAATATATTCGGGGGAAAGAACATTCATTCAAAAAGTTATTCTTTTGTAGCTTTAGTTTCGTCAGAATCTTTCTTCTTGCCAAAACCGAAGAAGCCTTTCTTTTCAGGCTGACCTGCCTGCTGTGGCTGTTCCTTAACTGTGTCAACAGTAGAAATAAACTTCATCTTAACTCTGTCGGAGCCTGTTTCAATGATGATAGCGTCCTCGTCGTCCTTAATGGCAACTACTCTGCCCATAATTCCGCCGATTGTTGTAATTTCATCACCGATCTCAAGAGAGTTACGAAGCTGAGCTTCTTCTTTTTTCTTCTTTGAGTTAGGTCTGATGAGGAAGAAATAGAGAGCTGCAAAAATAGCAACATAGAAGAGAATCATAAAAATCATACTTGATGACTGATTTCCGCCGCTTGCACTTGCTTCTGCAACTACAGGTAAAAAGTTTGTCATTTTCGTCATTCCTTTCATACAATGTATTGATTATATCAGTTTTAATCACATCTTGCAAGTATTTTTTCTGTTTTGAAAAAATATTAGATACGCACGCCTAAAATGTTGCGATATTTCTCGTAAAATTCCATATATGTGCCGTTATCAAGCTGAGTTCTGATAACTTCCATAAGATTATTGTAAAAATAGAGGTTGTGCAAAACAGCAAGTCGCATTCCGAGCATCTCACCGCTCTTGAGAAGATGTCTTATGTATGCCCTTGAAAAGTTTCGGCAAACAGGGCAGTCACAATGCTCGTCAATCGGAGATTCATCTGTTTCATATTTTGCATTATTGATGTTACGCACTCCGTCCCAAGTGAAGAGCTGACCGTGCCTTGCGTTTCTGCTCGGCATAACACAGTCAAAAAGATCAACGCCTCTTGCAACGCTTTCAAGAATATTCACGGGAGTTCCGACTCCCATAAGATATCTGATTTTATCTTTCGGAGCAAACGGCTCAACCTCTTCAATGATATGGTACATCGTTTCTGCAGGCTCACCCACGGCAAGACCTCCGATTGCATAGCCGTCAAGATTAAGCTCTGCAATTTCTTTCATATGATTGACGCGCAAATCGTCATAGATACCGCCCTGATTTATGCCGAACAGCATCTGGTTTTTATTTATGGTATCATCAAGACTGTTGAGCCTTTTCATCTCTGTAACGCATCTTTTAAGCCATCTTGTGGTTCTTTCAACGCTGTTTTTTGTATATTCATATGGAGAAGGGTTTTCAACGCATTCGTCAAATGCCATCGCAATTGTAGATGCAAGATTTGACTGGATTCTCATTCTCTCCTCGGGTCCCATAAAAATTTTGCGGCCGTCAATGTGAGAATTGAAGTAAACGCCTTCTTCTTTAATATTTCTCAACTTTGCAAGAGAGAACACCTGAAATCCGCCGCTGTCGGTAAGGATAGGACCGTTCCACCTTGTAAATTTGTGAAGTCCGCCCATTTGCTTAACCTTTTCATCACCCGGACGAAGATGCAGATGATAGGTGTTGCAAAGCTGAACCTGACATTTTATATTCTTTAAATCAAGCGCAGAAACAGCACCCTTGATTGCACCGCATGTTGCAACATTCATAAAGGCGGGAGTCTGAACCGTACCGTGAACCGTAACGAATTCGCCCCGTCTTGCGCTGCCTTCCTTTTTAATTACCTTAAACATAAATCCTTAAAATCCTCCTATGATATGAACATAGCGTCGCCGAAAGAGAAGAATCTGTACTTTTCCTTTACAGCTTCTTTGTATGCATTCATAATAAAATCATATCCCGCAAAAGCGGATACAAGCATAATGAGTGTACTTTCGGGAAGATGAAAGTTAGTAATAAGTCCGTCAAGCACCTTAAATTCAAATCCGGGATAAATAAAAATATCCGTAAATCCCTCACAGGGCTTGATTTCTCCGTACATTGCCGCAACACTTTCAAGCGTTCTGCAGGATGTTGTGCCGACTGCAATAACCCGTCCGCCGTTTTTCTTAGTTTCATTTATTAGCTTTGCGGTTTCTTCGGGGACTTCATAATGTTCGCTGTGCATTTTATGCTTTGTAACATCGTCAACCTTAACCGGTCTGAATGTACCGAGTCCCACATGAAGTGTAACATACGCAATCTTTACACCTTTAGCCTTGATTCTGTCCATAAGCTCGGTTGTAAAGTGAAGCCCTGCCGTCGGAGCTGCCGCTGAACCGAGTTCATGGCTGTAAACCGTCTGATAGCGTTCCTTATCCTTAAGCTCGGCTGTAATATAAGGAGGAAGAGGCATCTGACCGATTTTGTCAAGAGTAGCAAAAAAATTCTCTTCACAGTCAAAATCAACTATTCTGTTGCCGTCATCCTTAACATCAACAACTGTTGCACGCAAAATGCCGTTGCCGAATGAAAATTTTGTGCCGACTTTTGCTTTTTTACCCGGCTTGCAAAGTGTTTCCCAACGGTTGTTCGCAACCTGCTTCAAAAGCAGAAATTCAACTTTTGCACCTGTTTCGTCTTTGATACCGTAAATTCTTGCAGGCAAAACTCTTGAATCGTTGGCAACAAGAAGGTCACCCTCGTTAAGATAATCAATAATGTCATAAAAATGTTTATGCTCCAGAGTTTGTTTTTCTCTGTCAAGCACAAGCAGTCTTGAACTGTCTCTCGGTTCAAGCGGAGTCTGTGCGATAAGCTCTTTAGGCAAATCGTAATAAAAATCACTAGTTTTCATTTTATTTCCTTTCAAGAACTAAAATTGCTTTTTAAAAGCTGTTCTGTCAAAAATCTTCGTAAAACACAAGTATTTGTCCTGTAAAATTCTCAAAATAATTGACATTACCCTTTTAAAATGATATATTATCTTATTATGAGCAGTTTGCATAATCGACAAACAGTCGTGTTTTCAGACATCTCTTCATATAATATAATATTTGTTTGAATAAGGCAACCGCTTTTTTAAAATTTGTTTAATTCGGAGGAATTATTATGAAAAAGTATAAAGTCGGTATTATCGGCGCTACCGGTATGGTAGGTCAGCGTTTTACACTTCTTCTTGAGAATCACCCGTGGTTTGAGGTTACTGTTCTTGCCGCAAGTAAGAGAAGTGCAGGCAAAACATACGGTGAAACAGTTGAAGGCAGATGGCATATGACTGCTCCTCTTCCTGAGAAGTACAAGGATATGGTTATCGTTGACGCTGAAAATGTTGAAGAGGTTGCATCACAGGTTGATTTCTGTTTCTGCGCAGTTAATATGAAGAAGGATGAAATCCGTGATCTCGAAGACAGATATGCAAAGGCAGAGTGTCCTATCGTATCAAACAACAGTGCTCATCGTTTTACAGATGATGTTCCTATGGTTATTCCTGAAATTAACGCCGATCACATTAAGATTATTGACGCTCAGAGAAAGCGTCTCGGCACAAAAAGAGGCTTTGTTGCAGTCAAGTCCAATTGCTCACTTCAGAGCTATGTTCCTGCAATTCATCCTTTAAAGGCACTCGGCGTTGACAAGGTTCTCGCTTGCACATATCAGGCAATTTCAGGCGCAGGCAAAACATTCAAGACATGGCCTGAAATGGTAGATAATGTTATTCCTTACATCGGCGGTGAGGAAGAGAAGTCAGAGCAGGAGCCGCTTAAAATCTGGGGTAAGATTGAAGGCGACAAGATTGTTAAAACCGACGATATTTCAATCACATCACAGTGCATCCGTGTTCCCGTATCAGACGGTCACACAGCAGCTGTATTTATGTCATTTAAGGACGGCGTAAAGAAACCTACTGTCGAAGAAATTATTGACATTTGGTCAAACTACAGCGGCAGAGCTCAGGAGCTCAATCTTCCGAGTGCGCCAAAGCATTTTCTCCACTACTTCACAGAACCCGACCGTCCGCAGATTAAATCTGAAAGAAATCTTGAAAACGGTATGGCAGTATCGGTTGGCAGATTAAGACCCGATACTCAATATGATTACAAGTTCGTTTGTATGTCACACAACACATTAAGAGGCGCAGCAGGCGGTGCAGTTCTTCTTGCAGAGCTCCTTTGTGCTGAGGGCTACATGGACTGATTACTTACGGAGGTAAATTATGTCTAACCACATTTTTACAGGCTCAGGTGTTGCACTTATCACTCCTATGAAGTCTGACGGAAGCGTAAACTACGATGTTCTCGGCGATCTCGTAGAATTTCATGTTCAAAACGGTACCGACGCAATTATTGTATGCGGTACAACAGGTGAGGCGGCAACTCTTTCGGAAAAAGAGCATTGCGAAACAATTTCTTTCGTTGCAGAAAAGACAAACGGCAGAATTCCTGTTATTGCAGGTACAGGCAGTAACGATACCTCAACAGCCGTTATGCTCTCAAAGTCTGCCGCAAGCACAGGCGTTGACGCACTTCTCTGCGTAACTCCTTACTACAATAAAACATCTCAGCAGGGTCTTGTAAGACACTTCAATGTTGTTGCAGATTCGGTTGATATTCCGATTATTCTTTACAATGTTCCGTCAAGAACCGGCTGTAACATCAAGCCAAAGACTTATCAGGAGCTTTGCAAGCATCCTAACATCGTTGCCGCAAAAGAGGCAAGCGGCGACATCTCTCAGGTTGCTCTCATTCGTTCACTTTGCGGTGACAATCTTGACATCTACTCAGGTAACGATGACCAGACTGTTCCTTTCATGTCACTCGGTGCTCTCGGTGTTATCTCTGTATTCGCAAACATCTGCCCAAAAGAAATGCATGACATCTGTCAGCTTTGTCTTGACAATGACTTTGCAGAGGCACAGAAGCTTAACTTCCACTATCTTGAGCTTATGCATATGCTCTTCAGCGATGTTAACCCGATCCCCGTAAAGACTGCCATGAATCTCTTCGGCTATGAAGCAGGCGAATGCAGACTTCCGCTCGTTCCCATGAGCGTTCAGGGTTACCATGACCTCAAGGATTGCATGGAGAAGTATGACCTTTTAAGCAAGAAGGTTAAATAATCAACCTTTTATTCGTTTAAAATTCAAGAAGTTTAAAGGGGAATAAAAAATGGTAAATACAGCAATAGTCGGTTGTAACGGTAAAATGGGTTGCTTTGTGGCACAGGCTGTTCAGAGCCGTGAGGATTGCAATGTTTTGTTCGGTGTTGACGCATTCGGTGAAAGTAATTATGATTTTAATGTTTTCAAGACTTTTGACGAGGCAACCGAAACACCTGATGTAATCATTGATTTTTCAAATCCTGCAGCTCTTGACGGTATGCTTTCGTATGCAGTTGATAACAAAGTACCTTGTGTTATCTGCACAACAGGCTTTTCTAAAGATCAGATTGCAAAAATCGAAGATGCGGCAAAGACAATTCCTGTTTTCTATTCAGGTAATATGTCACTCGGCATCAATCTTCTTATTGAGCTTTCAAAAGAGGCTGCAAAAATCCTCGGAAACCAGTTCGATATTGAAATCGTTGAAAAGCATCATAATCTCAAGCTCGACGCTCCGAGCGGAACAGCTCTTATGATTGCAGACGGAATTTCGGAACAGCTTGACGAAGATCCTCAGTATGTCTATGACAGACACAGCTACCGCAGAAAGCGTTCAAAGAACGAAATCGGTATTCATTCCGTAAGAGGCGGCACTATTGTAGGCGAACACGAAGTTATCTTTGCAGGTCACGATGAGGTTGTAACAATCTCTCATCAGGCTCAGTCAAAAGAAGTTTTCGCTGTCGGTGCTGTTAATGCGGCAGTATTTCTTAAAGATCAGAAAGCAGGTATGTACAACATGGGCAACCTTCTTTCTGAAAAAATGAACTGAAAAATAACACCTTTAAGCACGGCATAAAAGCCGTGCTTTCTTTTATGTCCAAACTTTGCCTGCCGTCATAATATGTAGTGTGATATATTGTTTTGAGATGTCACAAAGATTTAACAAAGGGTGGAAGTTATGGAAAATAATTTAATAATATTCGGCTCGGTAACTCTTGCCATGAAGAGCCGTAACCTACTTTTAAAAAACAATATTAAATCAGGGCTTGTGAGAACTCCTATACACCTCAATCGAAAATCATGCGGATACAGCCTTTATGTCCCGGGAAATTTTGAAAGGGCATTGGAAATTATCAGGAGTAACGGTATTGCTGTCAAAGGAACAGCCGCTGTTGATACCTTATGATATATTTTGACAACGGTGCAACCACCTTTCCGAAACCCTTATCCGTAAGAAAAGCGATTAACGAAGCTATGTCCGACTACGGAGCAAATCCGGGAAGAAGCGGTCACAAAATGTCGGTGAAATCATCTGAAATAATGTATTCCTGCCGAGATAATGCCGCAAAACTTTTTGGCTCGGAAAATCCCGAAAATATAATATTCACGCTTAACTGCACAACGGCTTTAAACACAGTTATTAAAGGCATATTAAAACAGGGCGACCATGCCGTAATCTCATCACTTGAGCACAATGCTGTCGTCAGACCGCTTGAAACACTCAAGAAAAATAAGATTGAATACTCTGTTGCCGAATGTGTCCCTTATGATGATGAGCAAACAATCGAGAATTTCAGAAAACAATTCAAATCTAACACAAAACTTGTAATCTGTACCCATGCTTCAAATGTATTCGGCATCAAACTTCCGATAGAAAGAATAGGTGCTCTTTGCAGATTAAACGGCATCCTTTTTTGTGTAGATGCCGCACAAAGTGCAGGAACAGCAGACATCAACCTTTCTGACAGTTGCATTGATTTTCTCTGCACCGCAGGTCACAAAGGGCTTTACGGACCGATGGGAACAGGCTTGCTTATTATAAACAGCGAAACAACTCCGGACAGTCTTATTCAGGGAGGAACTGGAAGTGATTCCGCAAACCTCAATCAGCCTGAAATTCTCCCCGATAAGTACGAAAGCGGAACGCCGAATCTTCCGGGAATAGCAGGGCTTAATGCAGGAATAAAGTTTGTCCTGAACAAAAAAACAGACAGAATATATAATTCCGAGTTAGGTCTTGCACGAATGCTCTACAAAAGGCTTGAAAAAGCGGAAAATGTAATATTATACACCAAAATGCCTGAGAAAAGTCACAGCGTTCCTGTAATTTCCTTTAATATCAAAAATACCGAAAGCGAAACGGTTGCAAAAATTCTTAATGACAGCTACAATATTGCCGTAAGAGCAGGACTCCATTGTGCGCCACTTGCACACAAAAGCTTCGGCACTCAGGATACAGGAACCGTAAGAGCTGTTGTATCGGCATTTACAACAAAAAATGATGTTGTATATTTTGCAAATGCCGTAAATCGTATTTCTAAGAACAACAAACAGAAAAAAACAATTTAAAAAGGTTGCAATTAATAACAAAAGTATGTTAGAATAATAACGAGGAATTTAAAAATAAAGGAAGGAGAAAGCAGATTGGAAATATTTAACAGCATTCTTTCCATTATCAAGACTATACAGCTAAGAGATATTGTCGATATTCTTGCAATTGCACTGTTGATTTTCGGACTGTTCAAGCTTATTCAGGAAACAAGAGCAGTTCAGCTTCTCAAAGGTGTAATTATGCTCCTGATAGTGTATTTTCTTTCGTCTCTGTTTGGTCTTGTTATGCTTTCATCCCTGTTGCGAACATTTTTCGAGGCAGCAGTTGTTGTTATTGCTATCATCTTTCAGCCGGAAATCAGAAAGGCTCTTGAACAGATGGGACGCAACAACACCTATAAAAAATATATAAAAATATTTACTAAGCACCACAAAGGTGATGAATGGAAAAAGGCTGTAGAAAAGTCAATCGTAGATGCGGCTGACACAGCAGTTCTTTTCTCTCGTTCAAAAACAGGTGCTTTGCTTGTGTTTGAAAGAGAAACCATGCTTTCCGATATAGCCGCTACAGGCACAATTATTGATGCCGAAACATCAGTAGCTCTGTTCGGCAATATATTTTTTAACAAAGCACCATTGCATGACGGTGCAAGCATTATCCGTGACGGAAAACTTTTTGCAGCAGGATGTATTTTACCGCTCACATCAAACCTTAATGTAGATATCAATCTCGGTACACGACACAGAGCAGGACTCGGTATCAGTGAACAAAGCGACGCTGTTGTCCTTATAGTAAGTGAAGAAACAGGTGTAATTTCTCTTGCGGTAAACGGTATTTTGCTCCGTGAGTTTACAAGAGAAGAACTAATCAAAAAGCTTGAACAGTTTCTCATCTATGATCGTGGCTATGACGATGATGAACCGCCGAAAAAGTTTTTTCAGAAGAACCCGAAAAGTTCAAAAAGAGAGAAGGCTGAAAAATGAAAAAGAAAAAACTCTCTCTCAACAAACTGTTTCAGAATAACAAATTTCTGATTATACTCGCCCTTGTAATCTCAACAATAACATGGGTTTATATGAGTATGGGTACAACAAATGATACAACCGTAACAATAAGCAATATTCCCATTCAGATTGAATTGCCTGACCAGCTTGATAACAACGGGTTGCAGGTATTCCGTGATACGAAGCAGACTGCCACGGTAACCGTAACAGGCAGCAGAGCCGTTCTCGGTTCTATCGGAACGAAGGATATTACTGTCACGGGTGCTACAAACGGAATTGACTCGGCAGGAACTTATCAGCTTTCGCTTTCAGCCGTAAAAGCCAACCCGAGTGCCAACTTTCAGATTATCTCAACCGTTACGCCGTCAAATGTCAATGTAATTGTTGATTATCAGCGTGAAACAAGTTTTCCGATTCAGGAAAATGTTGTTTACAAGGTTGCCGACGGATACTATGCGTCAACTTCTCTTGCATCAAAGAATATCACAATCTCAGGACCTCAAACAGAGATTGCCAAAATTGCAAAGGTTTCGGCATCGGCAGAACTTGACAGTACACTAAATGAGCCGACCTCAACGACCGCAAATATTGTGCTTTATGATAAAACAGGAAACAAAATTTCTACCGAGCTTCTTACAATGGAGTTTACGGATGTTGAGGCTACAATTTCCGTTCTCCCCGAAAAGACGGTAAATGTAATTCCTGAGTTTATTAACAAACCCAAAGGTCTTGATTTAAACGATGATATGCTTACGGTTGAGCCTTCAAAGATTCTGCTTGCAGGTCCAAAAGAAGTGCTTGACAAGACTGACAGCGTAAAGCTTGAGTCAATCGATTTTGCAACACTTTCAAACAAGCGTTATGAGTACGATACGCAGGGAATAAACATCCCGAGTGACTGCAAAAATATCAGTAACTCAACCTCCGCAAAGCTTGTACTTGACCTCAGCGGCCTGTCCAAGAAAACCTTTACCGTTGATTCATTCAAAGTAAGCGGTCTTTCTTCAAAATACAAAGCCGATGTAACACAGACAAGTATGAATATTACCGTAATCGGCAGTGAAGAAGAACTTAAAAGCCTTAAAAGCTCAGATATTGAAGGTGTAATTGACACCTCGGATCAGAGTGGAACAGTAGGCTCGGTTCAGATGCCTGTTACTTTCAAACTCAGCGGTACTGACACCTGTTGGGTAAGCGGAAGCTACAAGGCAAATATTACAATCAGCGAAAAATAACCCATAAAAACCGCAGGCATTTTGATGTCTGCGGTTTAGTTTATTTGTATTAAATTACATTCTGATTCGATTTGAACTGCCTCGCCTTACAAAAGCTTTGTTCATATCGTCAGTATTGTGATATCTCACACTCTGTACAAGACCAAGACTAATGAGCGTACTCAAAGCAGAAGTACCTCCCGAACTGAACAAAGGAAGGGTTATTCCGACTACGGGAAGAAATCCAAGCACCATTCCTATATTTACAATTGTTTGCGACGCTATCATTGAAAACACACCGTAGCAGATATACTTGCCTTCAAATTCACTTGAATTTTTTGCATTCAAAATCACTTTTAATATAATAAAAAACAAAATCAGCAAAAGCGCCATGCATCCGACAAATCCGAGTTCCTCTCCTGCAACGGTAAAGATAAAATCGTTTTCCTGTTCGGGGACGATTGAATGTTCAACACGCTGTCCGTTAAAAAGTCCGCTTCCGAAAGCTTCGCCGCTTGCAATTGAAACCTTTCCCTGATACTGTTGCCAACC
>OGKU01001200.1_pt1 | contig 13696 bp, 9 predicted proteins | sample 1572611 | NCBI WGS metagenome assembly OGKU01 (sample SAMEA2581886, study PRJEB24529) | metagenome | biome: Human gut stool | place: China | collected 2011 | reverse complement strand
TCCGGATGGCGTCGCCGAGCCGCTCCTTGGGGAGGTTCATCAGCACGTATTTCATGCCGCGGCTGTCGAGGATCGAGTTGAGGCGGAAGGTCAGCTGCTCCGTTTCGCGGCGCTTGTCGCTGTCAAGCCCCGGGCAGGCGATGAGCACCGCCTCGGAAAAGAGGACCTTCTCGACCTCGACCAGCCCGTTGGAGATGAGCGTGCCGCCCGAGGAGACGATGTCGAAGATGCCGTCGGCCATGCCTACCGCCGGGGCGATCTCCACGGAGCCTTCGATGGTGTGGATCTCGGCCTCGATCCCCTTCTCGGCGAAGTAGCGGGCGAGGATGTTGGGGTAGGAGGTGGCGACGCGCCGGCCGCGGAAGAACGCGAGGCCTTCGTAGGCGGTCGTTTTGGGTACGGCCAGCGAGAGGCGGCAGCCTCCGAACCCGAGGTCCATGATCTGCTCGACGGGGAAACCCTTCTCGGCGACCTCGTTCAGCCCCACGATGCCCAGGTCGGCGACCCCCATCGAGACGGCCTGCGGGATGTCGTCGTCGCGCAGGTAGAGGACTTCCAGCGGAAACCCTTCCGCGCGGGAGATGAGTTTGCGCTTGCTCTCGGCAACGCGGATGCCTGCTTCGGAAAGCAGGTCGATGCTCTGTTCGTTCAGTCGGCCCTTGGCCTGGATGGCTATTCGTAACATATTCGGTGTGTGTTTGATTGTTTGCTTCTTTCGGACACCCACCTGCGGTTCGGCACGCAAAAAAGCCCACCCGCAGGGGGTGAGCTTCATGTATTCTATAATAACCTGTTACATATACATAATCGACCTACCCCTCGGTAAAGTGGTGATGGTGATGATGGATATGGTTGAAAATCGTCATTCGTCCGGTTGTTGGAGGCAAATATAGGGTTTCTGCGGGAAAAAACAAAATCCGGCCCGGATTTTTTTGCATCCGGCGGATTGATTATAGCCGCCGCAGGCGCGCGGAAGGGAAACGGAGCGCGAAGTTGCGGTTTTTAAGAGTTTTTAGTATATTTACGGCCTGCATCTAGTGAAAACGGTCCGTGCGGTGCGCAGGGGCCGTATGGGCGGCCTTCCGGATTGTAACCTGTTCGTCCGGGACCCGCAGCGCGGACCTTTCATTTAAAACGAAAAGACAATGTGTGACCCTATTCAGTCGATTGCGACCCGTTTGCGCGGGCTGCGCGAAGCGCTTGAACTGACCCAGGAGGAGGTGGCTGCGAGCTGCAACCTTCCGGTCGGACAGTACAGGGAGATGGAGAGCGGCACGGCCGATTTTTCGGTGAACGTGCTGCAAACCATATCCCGCCATTACGGGATCAGCCTCGATGTGCTGATGTTCGGCGAGGAGCCGAAGATGAACGCCTATTTCATCACCCGCGCCGGAAAGGGCGTGTCGGTCGAACGGCAGAAGGCCTACAAGTACGAGGCGCTGGCGGCGGGATTCCGCGACCGGAAGATCGACCCCTTCATCGTGACGGTCGAGCCGGCTGCGGACGACGCCCCGATGCACCTGAACTGCCACCCCGGGCAGGAGATGAACTACGTGCTGGAGGGCCGCCTGCTGATCGGGCTGAACGGCAAGGAGATCGTGCTGAACACGGGCGACAGCCTCTATTTCGATTCGGGCCTGCCGCACGGGATGAAAGCCCTCGACGGCAAAACGGTGCGGTTTCTGGCCATAATAATGTAACGGCAGCATGGTAGAGCGATTTTTATCCCAGACCTCCTTCGTCTCGCAGGAGGATTACCGGAAGAACCTGCACATACGGGTTCCGGAGAATTTCAATTTCGGCTACGACGTGGTGGACGCATACGCCGCCGAGCAGCCCGGCAAGGAGGCGCTGCTGTGGACCGACGACCAGGGCGCCGAAATCCGGTTCACCTTTGCCGACATCAAGCGCGAAAGCGACCGCACGGCCTCGTATTTCCAGAGCCTCGGCATCGGAAAGGGCGATGTGGTGATGCTGATCCTCAAGCGCCGCTACGAGTTCTGGTTCTCGATTCTGGCGCTGCACAAGCTGGGCGCGGTGGTGATCCCGGCGACCCACCTGCTGACCAAAAAGGACGTTGTCTACCGCTGCAATACGGCCGGGATCAAGGCCATCGTCGCGGCGGGCGAGCGGGTGATCACCGATCACATCGCGGCGGCCATGCCCGAAAGCCCCACCACCGAACTGCTCGTCAGCGTGGGTCCCGAGGTCCCCGAAGGGTTTCTCGATTTCCACGCCGGCATCGAAAAGGCGGCTCCTTTCGTGCGCCCGGAGCGGGTGAACGCCAACGACGACGTGATGATGATGTATTTCACCTCGGGGACGACCGGCGAGCCGAAGATGGTGGCCCACGACTTCACCTATCCGCTGGGGCATATCACCACGGGGCTGCTGTGGCACAACCTCCACGAAGGCAGCCTGCACCTGACGATCGCCGACACGGGGTGGGCCAAGGCCGCGTGGGGCAAACTCTACGGGCAGTGGCTGGCCGGGGCCTGCCTGTTCGTCTACGACCATGAGAAGTTCACGCCCGCGGACATGCTGCGCAAGATCGAGCAGTACCGCATCACGTCGCTGTGCGCGCCTCCGACGGTCTACCGCTTCCTGATCCGCGAGGATCTCACCAAATACGACCTCTCGTCGCTGGAGTACTGCACCACGGCGGGCGAGGCGCTGAACGGAGCCGTGTACGACACCTTCCTGCGCCTGACGGGCATCCGTCTGATGGAGGGCTTCGGGCAGACCGAGACGACGCTGACGCTGGCCACGTTCCCGTGGATGAAGTCCAAACCCGGGAGCATGGGCGTCCCCAATCCCCAGTACCGGATCGACCTGGTGACCCCCGACGGCCGTTCGGCCGAGGACGGCGAGCAGGGGCAGATCGTGATCCGCACCGACGGGGGCAAGCCCCTCGGTCTGTTCAAGGGTTACTACCTGAACGATGAGCTGACCCGCGAGGCGTGGCACGACGGGGTGTATTATACGGGCGACGTGGCGTGGCGCGACGAGGACGGCTACTACTGGTTCGTGGGGCGTGCCGACGACGTGATCAAGAGTTCGGGCTACCGCATCGGTCCGTTCGAGGTGGAGAGCGCCCTGATGACCCACCCGGCGGTGGTGGAGTGCGCCATTACGGGCGTTCCCGACGAGATTCGCGGCCAGGTCGTCAAGGCGACGATCGTGCTCGCCGAGGCCTACCGCGGGCAGGCCGGGGAGGCGCTCGTCAGGGAGTTGCAGGACCATGTGAAGCGCATCACGGCTCCTTATAAATACCCGCGCGTGATCGAGTTCGTGGAGTCGCTGCCCAAGACCATCAGCGGCAAGATCCGCCGCAAGGAGATCCGCAGCGGCGACGAAGGGAAATAATCCGGCCGCAGGCCGGCGGGGAGAGGGACCGTGCGGAGGGCGCGGTCCCTCTCTCTCTTTGCGGCTGCCGCTCCGGGGCCGCGTCGCGGGATTTTAACGGAACCGTATATTGCGGTTCTGAAAAAGTTTCCTAATTTTGTCTTGTGAAAGCCTGAACATGCCCGGACGTGGAGAAGAAAAAAGAACTTGAGAATTTGCTTGTTTCCGTAAGCGAGAACGACGATTACGCTTTCCGGGTTTTCTATGATCTCTATTACCGGAGCGTTTTCCGGTTCGCCTACTATTTTCTGCGCAACAGGGAGGCCTGCGGCGAGGTCGTGAGCAACGTCTTCGTCGCCGTCTGGAAGTCCCGCGTCGCGCTGCGGAGGATCGAAAACATCGACGCCTACCTCTACGTCGTCGCGCGCAACGAGGCGAACCGGTATCTGAAGGAGTCCCGTACGCGCCGCCGCTGCCTCTCGTTCGAGGAGATTCCCATCTCGCTGATCGACCGAAATTCCCCCCCCCCACAGCGAAGACGCTCCCGATAGCCGGTTGATAGAGGCCGAAGTCGAGGAGCTGGGGCGCCGTCTCATAAACGATTTGCCCGAACGCTGCCGCACGGTGTTTCTGCTCAACCGGCAGGAGGGGCTGTCGTCGCGCGAGATCGCCGAGGCGCTGTCGCTCTCCGAGAGCACGGTGCGGGTCCAGATCAAGATCGCCGTCGACAGGATCGTGGCCGGCATACGCACGCATTATCCCGACCTGAAGCTGGTTTCCCTGCTGCTGTTCCTCTTCACGGCGCGTTTCTGACGCCTGCCGGAATGAAAAAAATGAAAAAAAGCCGCGGTTCCCTTAAACGGAACCGCGGCTTTCGCACTCTATATGTGTATACGACCAAAAAGGAGAAATCATGCAATATCAGCATACGAAGAGGGAGCCGGAGATGGCGGAACTGATCGAAGGTTCGGAGCGCGACCGCCGCAGGCTGGCGGAGCTGCTGGACGGCATCCGGGTGGGACCCGGAGTCGACGCCATGGCCGACGGAATGCGGGAGGCGGTGTGGGCCGACGTGCGCTCGCGCATCCGCCGCCGGGGAATCCGGATGCGGATCGTCCGCTACGCCGCGGCTGCGGCCGTGATGGCGGGCGTCGTCTGCGGCAGCTGGTTCATGGGCGGACGCCGGACCGAAAGCCGTCTGGTCGCCGCGGCGCAGCCGGTGAGCGTCTCGACGCCTCTGGGCGTGAAGTCCGACGTGGTGCTGCCCGACGGTTCGCGGGTGCGGCTCAACGGCGGCACGCGCATCGTCTATCCCGCGCTGTTCGGCGACGAACGCCGCGTGGAGGTCGACGGCGAGGCCTATTTCGAGGTCGAGCACGACGCCCGCAGGCCCTTCGTCGTCGTCACGGGACAGGTCGTCTCGACGGTGCTCGGAACGACTTTCAACGTGCACGCCTATTCCGAGGACGAGAATTACCAGATCACGCTGGCGACGGGCAGCCTGCTGGTGGACGGCGGTCCCGAGTCGCGGAGCGTGCGGCTGCGTCCCGGCGAGCAGGGATTCTTCGAGAGGACCTCCGGGCTGCTGTCGCTGCGCAGGGTGAACGTCGAGCAGGTGCTCTCGTGGCAGGAGGACAGGCTCTACTTCCGGGCCGAACCCCTGGCGTCGATCGCCCGGAGCCTCGAAAGGCAGTTCAACGTCGACATCACGATCCCCGACGAACGGCTGCGCAGGATCTGTTTCACGGGTGAGTTCGTCGACGGCGAGAACATCCACGAAATCATGCGGATCATCTCGGCCGACAGCCGTATCCTCTGCCGCAGCCGCAAGAACCATTTCGAGCTTTACAGAAACCGATAGAGATTCACGATTTTTTTCACTACAACCTAAATTTCAATCCTTATGAGTAACAATTCTACCAGCAGAAGGTCCTTCCGGGACCTTTTCGGCCAGCGGATGCTGTGCAGACTGAGCGGATTGCTGACCCTGTGTTGGTTCACGGTGGCGGCCCAGGCTCTTTACGCGCAGAATCCCGTGATTTCGTTGACGCTGAAGAACGCCACCGTGCGCGAGGTGATCGAAGCGGTCAAGACGCAGAGCGGCTACTCGTTCTGGTATCGGGAGAGCGAGATCGACCTCCGGAAGCGCGTTTCGGTCGAGGCGCACGATCAGAACGTCCTGAAACTGCTCGACGGCGTGCTCGCCGACCAGGGAATTCTGGCCAAACTCGAAGGCCGCCACATCGTGCTTTACAAATCCGACCCGGCAGGCCGGGGCCGGGAATACCAGCTGAAGGGCCGCGTCGAGACCGAGGCCGGCGATCCGATCGTGGGGGCGAACGTGCTGGTCGAGGGCACGACGAACGGCATGGTGACCAATTCGAAGGGCGAATTCGCCCTGAACGTGACTGCGGGCGCGCGGCTCAGCGTGTCGTTCATCGGCTACGACGCGGCGCAGGTCGAAGTGGGCAACCGGACGCATCTGACCGTGGTGCTGAAGGAGAATAACCAGCTCCTCGACGACGTGGTGGTGATCGGATACGGCGTGCAGAAGAAGGTCAACCTGACCGGCTCGGTCGCCGTGCGCCAGATGTCGGAGATCGAGAACCAGCCCATGACGCACGCCTCGCAGGCGCTCTATTCGATGCCCGGCGTCTACATCAACCAGGCTTCGTCGAAGCCCGGCAGCGACGGCGCGACGATCCGCATACGCGGCGTCGGCACGATGAGCAGTTCCAGCCCCATGGTGCTGGTCGACGGCATGGAGTATTCGCTCAACGAGCTGAATCCCGGCGACATCGAGACGATCTCGGTGCTGAAGGACGCTTCGGCCTCGATCTACGGTTCCAAGGCCGCCAACGGCGTCATCCTCATCACCACGAAGCAGGCCAAGAAGGGCGCACCGGTGGTGAAGTTGAGCGCCAACTTCGGCATTCAGTCGGCGACCTACGTGCCCGACGTGGTGACCGACCCGATTCAGTATATGAACATGCGCAACCAGGCCGAACTGAACGAAGGCAAGCTGACGGTGACCTACAACCGCGACGACATCCTCGAATACGAGGAGGGCATGAAGCACGACAAGTACATCTATCCCGCCTCCGATTGGTACGACCTCTGCTACCAGAACGGTTTTCTCCAGCAGTACAACGCCCGCGTTTCGGGCGGCACGGACAAGATCTCCTACTCGCTGGGCGGCGGTTACATGAACCAGCGCGGCATCATGGTCGCCAACGACGACGCGGAACGCTTCTCGTGGGACATGAAGATCAACGCGCAGGTGACCAAGCGCCTGAAGGTGGGCATCAGCCTGCTGGGCAACCTGCGCTACAACACCGACCCGATCTACGGCGTATCGACGACGGTCAACGTCATCAACCGCGCCCTGCCGATCTTCGGCACGCAGCTGCCCGACGGCAAGTGGCTCTCGACGTGGCTCTCGACCCCCGGGCGCAACAACCCCGAGAATCCGCTCATGGAGCTGCACGAGGGCAACACCAAACGTCAGCTTCACCGCATTCTGGGGCGCATCAACATCGGCTACGACCTGCCGTGGGGCATCAAGTACAACGCCAACCTGGGCTACGTGAAGGTCGACCACTATTCGAAGGACTTCAAGCACGCGATGTACACCTACAATCCCAAAACTCTTGAGCGGAAGAACTTCAGCGCCTACGTTTCGGCCAAGGACTGGGACAACAACGCGATCAACTACACTTTCTACAACACCCTTTCGTGGGGCAAGAGCTTCGGCGGCAACCACAACTTCAACGTGATGGTCGGCACGGAGTACAAGCGTTACGACGGCAAGAACTTCCAGGCCAAGAAACGCGACTACTTCAACAACCAGCTCACCGCCCTGTCGGTCGGCGCCACGATGGAGGATATTTCGGGCGGATCGTCGCTCGAACTGCTCTTCTCCTACTTCGGGCGAATCACCTACGACTACAAGGAGAAAGACCTGTTCGTCGTGACGACGCGTTGCGACGGTTCGTCGAAATTCGCCAAGGGCAACCGATGGGCCTTCTTCCCCGCCGTGTCGGTCGGGTGGCGCATCGACAAGGAGAATTTCATGCAGAACGTCCGGGCGGTCGACGTGCTCAAGCTCCGCGGCTCGGTCGGCGAGATGGGCAACCAGGCCATCGGCAACTACGAGTACCTGATGGCCGTGCTGGCGAACAAGAGCTACAATTACAGCTTCGGCGACGTGCTGTCGGGCGGCGCGGCGATCAAGGATTTCGTCGACGAGAACATCTCGTGGGAGACCACCCGCACCTACAACCTCGGACTGGATTTCGAGGCCTTCGACCACCGCCTGCTGTTCAGCGTCGACCTCTATAAGAAACGCACCGAAGGCATCCTGCGCGACGTGAAGATTCCGGCGCAGATCGGCAACCTGAACGGCCCGAAGCAGAACATCGGCGTGGTGGCCAACGACGGCGTCGAGCTGAACCTCCAGTGGCGGAGCGCGGTCAAGAATTTCCATTACAGCCTCGGCGGCAACTTCTGCTACAACAAGAACATCGTCGTCGACCTCGACGGGCAGGAGTACATCAAGACCTTCAACATCATCCGCGAGGGCGAACCCATCGACGCGTGGTATCTCTACCAGGCCGACGGCTTCTACAACAGTTACGAGGAGATCGCCAATTCGGTGACCGTCGGCAGCGGCGTGAAGCCCGGGTACATCCGCTACAAGAATCTCAACAACGACGACAAGATCGACAACGACGACCGCGCCGTCTGCGGCAACCTCACGCCGAGCATCACCTACGCCTTCAACTTCTCGCTGGGATGGAAGGGACTCGAACTTTCGGCGCAGTTCCAGGGCGTCGCCGACGTGAAGACCTATCTTTCGGGCAACCTCGCAGCCCCGTTCTGGAACGGAGCGGGCGTGCTGAAGGAGTGGGCGACCGACGCGTGGACCCCCGAGAACCACAACTCCCGCCTGCCGATCCTCCACACCGCCACGGGCGCGCCCGAGATGCACGACTACAAGAACACGCAGTGGCTCTACGATGCGTCGTACCTGCGCTGCAAGCAGCTGCAACTCTCGTACACCCTCCCCAAGAGGTGGATTTCGAAGCTCGGAATGAGCCAGTGCCAGATCTTCGTCAACGGCGAGAACCTCTTCACGATCTCCCCGCTGAAGATGTTCGACCCCGAGATCGACCTTTCGTCGACCAACCTGATGCAGTATCCTTCGCTGCGGACGATCAACTTCGGCTTCAACATTACTTTCTAATCGCTTCAAATACGGAAAAACATGAAAAAAACAGTAATCGGATTGATGCTTTGCGGTGCGGCGGCGCTGGCCTCCTGCAACCTCGACACCATTCCCACCGACAAATATACGGTCGAGACGTTCTGGGAAACCGAAGAAGGAACCGAGGCCGCCATGACCGGCTGTTACAACATACTGACCAACAGCGCGCTGTTCGGAGACTCGGCGCCGCTGCTCGAAGAGACCTGCACGCCCAACGCCTATAATTACAACAACGCGGGCGGATACAATGTCATCGCCCAGGGGACCCACACGGCCAACAGCTCGGGCATCATCGCCAACCGCTGGAAAAAGTGCTACGAGGGCATCGGACGCTGCAACACCCATCTCAACCGCCTGCCTGCCGCCGTCGTGGCCGACGACCGCAGGGTGCAGATGGAGGGCGAGGCCAAGTTCCTCCGCGCGCTCTATTACTACATGCTGGTGACCTATTACAACGGCGTGCCGCTGATCCTCGAAGAGCCTGTCTATGCGCACGGTTCGCTGCCCCGCGCCTCGCGCGAGGAGGTGGTGCGGGCGATTCTCGACGATCTGAACGACATCATCGACCGTGAACTGCTCGACTGGCAGTGGACCAAAGCCGCCGACCAGGGGCGCGCCACGCGCGGCGCGGCGATGGCCCTCAAGGCCCGTCTGCTGCTTTTCGAGGCCAGCAAGCTGGTCAACCCCTCGAACGACGCCGCGAAATGGCAGGCTGCGGCCGATGCGGCCAAAGCCGTGATCGAAAAGGAGGCCCAGGCGGGCTACGACCTGTTCGGCGACTACCGGAAACTCTTCCTGCCGGCGAACGAGCACAGCTGCGAGTGCGTCTTCAACATCGAATTCTCGAAGACCAAGAACACGGCCGTCAATTCGTTCAACGTTTACAGCGTCCAGTACCGCAACAACGCACCGCTGCTCGATCTGGTGATGGACTACCGGACGACGACCGACGGTGCGGCCACGATGGGCAAGTACGACAACCTCGATCCGCGTTTCGCGGCGACGAATTTCTATCCCGGGAGCACGTCCCTCGGTAAGGCCAACTGCCCGGCCGGGGAGGTGTGCGAAGCCCGTGAACTGGCACACCGGAAACTCACGATCTACGACGCGCAGAAGCGCGATTCGGACGACAGCAACGGCGAGACCAACTACATGTTCATCCGCTACGCCGACGTGCTGCTGATGTTCGCCGAGGCGCAGAACGAGGTCGACGCCACGCCCTCCGATGCCGTTTACGACGCCGTGAACCGCGTGCGCGGCCGCGTCGGCATGCCCACCTATGCCTACGGTTCGAAGAGCCAGTCCGAAATGCGCGAGATCATCCGCCACGAGCGCCGCGTCGAATTCGCCGGCGAGGGGCTTTATTATAACGACATCCGCCGCTGGATGACCGCCGAGCTGGTGATGAACGCCGTGATTCAGGACTATGCGGGCACGGACATCGCCGTCCGGGCGTTCGACCCCGACCGCGACTACTGGTGGCCCGTTCCGGCGGACCAGATCCTGCTGAACAAGAAACTCGAACAGAATCCCAATTATTAATCCGACAACCGCTAACTGGCAATTATGAAAAAATATCTGTGGATACTGGCTGCCGCATTTCTCCTTCAGGCTTGCAGCAAAGACGAGGAGGAGGGACCTTACGTTCCCTGGCGGCCGGGCGACGACAAGGAGGAGACGATCGACCTGGACAAGGCCACGAAGGTGATGATTCTGACCGAGCAGGCCAAGAACCGGATCGTGATGATCGACCAGCCGACGGGAAAGGTCGCCTGGGAGTGGACGGCCGCCGACAGCGGGCTTTCGGCTGCGGAACAGGCGTGGTTCGATCTGCCCGACGAGGCCAAACCGGTCTACAACCGTACGTGCGTGCTCGTCACGGCTTCGGGCGGCGGCGTGGCGCTGATCCGCATTGCGGACAAGAAGGCGATGTTCTACGCCAAGCCGGGCGGAAACCCCCACTCGGCCGAGGTGCTGCCCGACGGGAATGTCGTCGTGGCGTCGAGCACGGGCAACCTGTTGAGCGTCTACGTGTACAATGGCGCCGACAGCTACGTTTCCAGACCCGCCTTCACCATGCCGGTCCATTCGGCCCACAACGTGGTCTGGGACCGGAAGCGCGGCTGCCTCTGGACGGCGACGGGCGCCCAGCTGCTCAAGCTCGCCTACAACGGGAAGCGTACGGCTCCGGAACTGACGCAGGTGCGCTCTTACGATATGGCGGCGGGGAATACCGATGCCCACGACCTGGCGCCCGTCTGCGGGGAGGATGCGATGTATGTATCGACGAATCAGCATGTCTACAAGTTCGACTGTGCGGCGGAGAAGTTCCTCGACGTGCAGATCTTCCAGCAGAACACCATCAAGAGCATTTCGACGGGTCCGGAGGGGTATTCCACGATCGTCATGCGCCCCACGTCGGGCGGGAGCAACTGGTGGTCGGCCGAGGTGTGCGACATGAAGGGCAACCGGCTGTTCAACCGCGCGGGCTACCAGATTTACAAGGCCCGCTGGTATGTGGAGAATCCGTTCGGGTATCCCGAGGTTCACACTTTGTAAAACTTAAAATGCAAAAACGATGAAAAACATCCGAAAATACATGATGGCCGCGGCATGCATGACCGCCGCTGCGGCGCTGGTCGCCTGCACCGAGGCCGTGAAACGCGACACCGAGGAGGAAATCCAGGAGATGACCGTTCCCAAGAAACCCGGACCGATCACGAAGGTGCCGGCAACGCTCACCTGCAACGGCGGCGAAGAGTTCACCTTCTCGGTTTCGAAGGTTCAGTGGGCCGAGACCTACGAATGGACGATCGCCGAGCAGGAGAAGTCGAAAATCTCGATCATCGACGGTCAGGGAACCAACGTCATCACCGTTAGGGTGGTCAACGACGACGTGGTGATTCCCGCCCAGTCGGTGTCGGTGGTGGCCAAAAACGAACTGGGTGCGAGCAAGGTGCGCGAGTATTTCGCGGCGATCACCGTGTCGGTCCCCATCGAGCTGCCGGGCTATACGATCAAGAAGTACGGCAAACGCTGGTGGATGACCGAGAACTGCCACGAAGCGGGCGAGGACGGCAATCTGGGCGTTGCGCCCGACCTGACGGCTTTCTCGGTTGCGGGGTTGGAGGCGTCGCATTTGCAGCGGTTGAACGACGCAAAGGGCCGTTACTACACCTGGTATGAGGCGATGACCGGCATATCGGGCTGTACGGCGGAGCAGTGTCCCTATGTGCAGAATTACGAAGGGGTGGACGACGTGGGCAACGCCTTCAAACTCGACGGTACGGAGGAGGGCGAGTTCGGCGTCCAGATACGCGGCTGCTGTCCCGAAGGCTGGGACGTGGCCAACGCCAACAACTGGTGGGACATGCTGATGGCTATCAAAAGCGAGTATGCCATTCCCGACGATTTCGCGCAGGGCGGATACACCTTCTCCGGCGGCCACGACGGGAAACCCGAGAATGCCATTACGAAGGCCGGATTCTACAAGTCGGGCTGCACGGTCAAGAATACGGGCAACGTCGGCGCATGGCTGCGCGGCGGCAACGGCCGTATCGTTGACGGCGGTATTTGGAATCAGGCGAATATGACGCTCACGGACGCCGGGGAACCCCTCCTGCAATTCGTCGACGGGGCCGAAAGCATCGGTTTCGGCTGGTATCCGCTGGGCTATCAGAAGGCCGACGGCAGTTTCAACAGCGGCGCGCTGGGCAAATGGGGCTACGTGTGGTTCATCGGGCAGACCAACGCCTCGACGGCCCGTTCGCTGGTCATCAGCGGTACGAGTCTGAACCTTCAGACCAAGACCAATCAGGAGGCGGCCAAGGATATTTATCTGAACGTCCGCTGCGTGAAAAACTACACCAAATAACCGGAAGCGATGAAAAAAAGAATTCTGTTTACGGCAGCGGCGCTGGTGTGCGCCGCCAACCTGACGGCCCAGTGTCTCGGCGTCGGAAGCTCGACCAGCAGCATGAGCCCCGAGGAGATGGCCGCCGCCGCGAAGGCCGGCGTGGAGTATGTCGAAATCGGCATCAGCGGCCGCGGGACCGTGGCTGAAATCCGCGAGAAGGCGCTGCACGCCAAACGCATGGCCGACGAGGCCGGTCTGAAGGTCTGGTCGTGCCACCTCCCGTTCTCCCGCAAGCTGGACATCTCGGTGCTGAACGACAGCGCCCGCATGGCCAACCTCGAATTCCTGACCGAAATGATCGCGATCTGCGGCGAAGTGGGACCGGAGAAACTGGTGCTGCATCCCAGTTCCGAACCGATTGCGGACGGGGAGCGCGAGCAGCGTATCCGGAACAGCATCGCTTCGATCGGCATATTGCGCAGGGAGGCGGCGCGGATCGGCGCGCAGCTGTGCATCGAGGATCTGCCCCGCACGTGCCTCGGGCGGAACTCGGCCGAGTTGCTGCGCATCATCGCCCCTTATCCCGAGGTGAAAATCTGTTTCGACACGAACCACCTGCTTTCGGAGGACCTGCTGCACTTCGTCGAGGCGTGCGGCGACCGGATTGCGACCGTCCATGTCTCGGATTACGACATGGTCGATGAGCGTCACTGGCTTCCGGGCAAGGGTCGGATCGACTGGCCCGCGCTGTACGGGGCGCTGATGAAGGCCGGTTACAAGGGCGTCTTCATGTACGAACTGAAACGCGGCGAGGGATCGTTCGGCGAAATGGTCGCCATCTACGAAAAGCTGGCCTCCGACGCGGCGAAGCTGGAATAACGCCGCTCCCGAAGAGTGCGAAAAAAGAGGTTACGGCAATTCGTAACCTCTTTTTCTGTGGGCCCAGAGGGGCATGATCCCACGACCTTCGGATTATGAGTCCGCTGCTCTGACCAACTGAGCTATGGGCCCGGTCCTGCGCCCCGGGGGCGCTTTCGTGGCGCAAAGATAGAAAAAGTATTCAGATTGCGCAACCCCGAGGTGCTTCGGGTGCGAAAAAATTTGCACGCGGGCTTGTTTGTTGCGAATTAATTCGTACCTTTGTCGCGCTTAAGCATTAATTAAAAACAAAAACAACGAAATGAAAAAGGGTATTCATACGGAGAATTATCGTTTGGTGGCGTTCAAGG
>OGKU01001185.1_pt1 | contig 13914 bp, 10 predicted proteins | sample 1572611 | NCBI WGS metagenome assembly OGKU01 (sample SAMEA2581886, study PRJEB24529) | metagenome | biome: Human gut stool | place: China | collected 2011 | reverse complement strand
TTTTAAGGTTACCATTATTGGCTATTGTATTGTGCATGGCGGGATGAATGAATATTTATTAGCATGGGGAAATAGAGAAAAAATAAATCGAGCAATTGAATGATTGATGAATAATGCTAAAAAGAGAATGGAGATAGGACGAATATCACAAAGTTTGTCAAAAGAATATTTGTTGATTCAAATGAAGAATATTTTTCTTTCTTATGAGATTGCTTGTTGAATATGATAAAATTAGATTTATGAAAATATTATATTTTGGTCCAATTTCAAAAAAAGGACAGGCGAGTATAGGAGGATATGAAGCTGCTAATAGAAAGAATATAGATAGTTTGTTGAAAAGGGGGGTTGAAGTAGTAGAGTTCCCTAATCCGGTTATTAATAGACATTTGGGAAACTTTGGGAAAATAGCATATATAAAGTTATTTTTTTTGCCATTGAGCCTTTGGAAGTATCGTCATGAGAAAGATGTGATATTGCATATAACTCCATTGTATGGTAATCTGTTGGTTCCGGCATTATTTACAGTGTTTGTAGCTAAGAAACTTAGTATTCCAGTATTAGTTGATATTCGTGCTGGTTCATTAATATATTATTACCAGACTAAGGGGAAGAAATATCAGCGTCAAATGAAAGAGATGTTGGATAGAGCAGACATGTTAACAGTTGAAGGTTCAGTATATATCCAACAGATAAAAAGTGTAATTGGTGTAGATAAACCTACCTATTACTTTCCTAATCTTGCTAATGTTTCCAATTTTCCAGTTATAAACAAGCCGAAGGATAAATTTAATATTCTGTATTTTGGACGATTGACAAAAGCTAAAGGGATAGATATTGTGATTAATACAATTAAGATGCTTGATGATAGGTTCAAACTGTATGTTGCAGGTGCATTTGGCAGCGATTGCAATAAAGGAATGTTAAATGATAACAAGATTGCCTATTTGGGTTTTTTGCCCCCCTCTGAACTTCAACAGATTTTGTCAGATATGCATTTCTTTATTTTTCCAACTAGGCATATTGGTGAAGGGCAGTCAAATTCTCTGATAGAAGCGATGTCTGCAGGACTAATACCAGTCGTGTCTGCACAAGGATTTAATGAAGAAGTTACCGGAAATCATGGATTTGTAATACCATTAGATGGAACTGCTGTAGATTATAAAAATGCTATTTTGAAATTAGTATCTGGTGATATTGCAAAGATGAGTGCGGCTTGTCAGAATCATATTCGTGAACATCATAATGTAGATGTGGAAATAACAAAGTTGATAACGATTTATAGGAGATTGCTATGTCAGTGATATTCTGTGGTGATTTGGTCCTTCCATATCATACAGATGTGGATTATAGCGCGATACTACCTTTGTTTAAGAATCATAGAACGATTGTCAATTTCGAAGGTTCTATTTTAAAAGACGAAAAAGAAACAACGCTTTACAGATGGAATGATAAGTTTTCGTTGTACTCTTGTCCTAAAGTGCTGAACGTGCTTAAGGATTTGAATGTTGAAGTCGTTTCACTTTGTAATAATCATATACTGGATTATCAACATGATATAAATGAAACTATCGATATACTTAAGAAGTACAACATAGAATCATGGGGTTTAAAAAATCACGATGTATGGAAGAGTAAATTAAATGGTAAGCCTTTGTTTGTGATTACGTTTGCGACATTTTCCAATGAGCACAGTTTGCCATTATTTTCTCCATTAAAAGTTATTGAAGAAATAAAAGAAATCAGACAGCAGAATAAAGATAGTTACATTGTTGTCTTTCCTCATTGGGGCATTGAGAAATTTTACTATCCAGAACCGGCTGACAGGAGTTTGGCTCATAGGATGATAGATGCGGGAGTAGACCTGATTGTAGGGCATCACCCCCATGTAATACAACCTATTGAAATATATAAAGGGAAACATATATTCTATTCTCTGGGCAATTTTATATTGCCGCAGACTTTTTATGCAGATAAGAAACTTGTGTATAGACAACAGGAAGTGAATAATGAATTTATCGTAAAATGGGATGGAATAAATGTCAATATATATTCTCTTTATTTTGATGTGGAAAATAATGTATTGCGTCCGAATTTAGACTATGATATACAAAAGGATTATAGCTTGTTTGCTACTGAGTATGATTGGTGGACATATTGTAGGGTGTTTTGCTCGAAATCTTCTCTTTTGAATATAGCTTTTCGTACTAGATTTTTTACCAATGATTTTGGAGAACGAATTAATTGGATACAGCGGAACCTATTTCGAATAATAAGGAAAGTGATGATTAGAATGGGGATTCACAATCCCTATTAAAAATAGCAAGAAATGAGAAAATACATAAAGGAATCCTTGAAGTATCTTTTGCGTACTCGTCTATTTATTCATAAATATATGGATGAAATTGATGCTATGTATGACATGACACCAGAAGAGCTGAGAAGGAGGAACGAGAGGCGGTTCTTGGAAATATTCAGAAAAGTGTATTTTAGATCTGAATATTATCGGAGGTTATGCCTTGCAAAAGGTGTTAAGTCAGCCGACGAAATACAACATCTGGAAGATATAATAAAATTACCGATTCTTACTAAAGATATGTTGAAAGCTCATGGTAAGGAGTTACTGACTCGTTCAAAACGAGGATTGATGAAGAATCATACAAGCGGAACAACGGGAACCCCGCTCACCGTGTTTCAAGATTGGGCATCGGTATGGCGAGAACAGGCTTATTTTGTTTGTTATCGGAAACGTTGTGGGTATAACTATGGTGAACCAATGGTTTCTTTGCGTGGGAACTTGGGGAGAAGTGATATATCGCTTAAAGTACATGTGAGTAATACGCTTTTTCTTTCCAGTTATAACATAAATGAACATACGGCAATGACTTATTATCAATTGATAAAGCAACATCATGCCAAAGCGATAGAAGGATATCCAAGTTCACTTTATAATTTAGCTCTTGTCTTACATGATAAGGGATTAGAATGTCATATTCCGGTAGCATTTACTTCTTCGGAGACATTGCATGATTATCAGCGGATGTTGATTGAAAAGGTGTTCAATACTCAAATTTATGATCATTATGGTACTACGGAGCGAACGATCCGCTTAGAGGAATCTTTTGATCATGACGGATATTTTGAAGATCCCGGTTATGGTATAGAAGAATATTATGATGATTATGTGATTTCAACATCGCTTATTAATGATGTGTTTCCACTCATACGATATAAAACAACAGATTGTATTGTTCCAAAGCAAGATTGCTTTCCATTACATTCGTATGATGCAACGATAGAAAGTATTGAAGGGCGTGCTGCATCCAATATTGTTGGTAAGGATGGAACCCGTTATAGTGATGCTGCTCTTACGTTTATTTTTAAGGATGTGTCGAATGTCAGAAAGGCACAGTTTATTCAGAATGAACTTGGAAAAGTTACATTGAATATTGTGCCAGATAGGGATTTTAAACAATCGGAACAGAATATAATCCTTAGTCTGATAGATGAAAAAATGGGTTTAAGAAATATAGATGTGGATATCCAACTTATCAATGAGGCTGAGTTGAAATATACAAAACGCAATAAACTAGCTTTAGTCATTAGTAATTTATAAATCTCAATTCAAATAATCATGAACATTAGTATTTTTGGTCTCGGCTACGTAGGATGCGTAGGCGCGGCGTGTTGTGCCAAGCTTGGTCACAAGGTGATTGGTGTGGACGTAAACGAGAACAAGGTCCGTCTGATGAACGAGGGTAAACCAACCATTATCGAGGAAGGTATTGCCGAATTGTGTAAGGAAGCCCACGACAAAGGACTGATGTCGGCTACAACTGTAGCAGCTGAAGCTGTTGCTCAAACAGAGGTGTCGTTTATTGTAGTGGGTACCCCTTCGAGCAAAGAAGGACATTTGAACCTAAATTATATCTATACAGTAGCTGGGCGTATCGGGAAGGCTTTGAAGAAAAAGTTTGCTGGTGAAAACGCCCCCCAAAACATGCACTTGATTGCCATTCGTTCTACTGTACTTCCGGGAACAAACCAAAAGGTGAGTGAGATTATCGAACAGGAAAGTGGTTTAAAAAGGGGAGTACACTTCACTGTAGTGAGCAATCCAGAGTTTCTGCGTGAGGGGACGAGTGTGGAGGACTATTTTAACCCGCCATTGACTTTGATTGGCACTGACTCTGAATACGCGGAGCAAGTGTTCCGTGAAATGTATAAAGATATTCACGCTGAGTTTATTTGCACTGATATAAAGGTGGCTGAGATGATGAAGTATGTCAACAATACATATCATGCTTTGAAAATTGTGTTTGGTAATGAGGTGGGTAATATCTGTAAAGGACTGGATATTGATTCACATAAGGTGATGGAGATTTTTTGCAAAGATAAACAGTTGAATATTTCTCCATACTATTTTAAACCGGGATTTGCGTATGGCGGTTCTTGTCTGCCGAAGGATATGAAGGCGTTGAAGACGCTGGCGCATGATTTGTATGTGGATGTGCCTGTTATTAACAGTATTTTCCAAAGCAACGAGATACAGAAGCGCAATGCTGTGCAAACGATTATGAGCAAGGGACACCGTAATATCGGTATCTTGGGACTGAGTTTCAAGGCGGGCACCGATGATTTGCGATGTTCTCCTATCGTGGATGTGGTGGAAAACTTACTAGGGAAGGGGTTCAATATCCGTATTTACGATCGTAATGTAAAAGTGAGTGAATTGACTGGCACAAACAAGGACTTTATTATGGCAAAAATTCCGCATTTGCAGCATTTTGTGACAGATGACTTGGATGTTGTGTGCAGAAACAGTGATGTGTTGGTAGTTACTAATAAAGAGAAGGATTTTGCAGATGTGTTGAAAAATTATCCAAAGAAGATTGTAATCGACTTGGTACGTCAATGGAAAGAGGTGGATTACAATGGTCAATATGAGGGTCTTTCTTGGGGTAATATTAATACTAATGAGGGACAGAATATGGAGTATGTGGAGGATTTTAAACAGACAGAGTTTTAATGAGCAAATGGACTTGGTATGTGAATCGATTGAAAGCTATGAACCTGCAGGAGGTAGTCTGGAGGTTGGAGCAGAAAAAGATTCAAATGAAAGAGAAAAGAAGATTTGGTGGTTATAAAGTGGCTGTGTCTTCTTTTCGTTTCAACAAGACGCTGGAAAAATTGAGGTTTGACTGTGATGCATTAGGGATTTACTTTGGTAATCGTAATTATAGTCTAAATACTTCTATTCATCTGCTCGGTGGGTATGATTATAATTCTTATAAGAAGGATTGGACCGTTGGTTTTCAAACGAAGAACTGCTGGGGTGACGAGTTTAGCTACCATTTGAACTATAAACAACGGGATGATATTGGAGACGCACGTACCAATTGGGAACTGAACCGGCATTTTCAGTTTGCTTTGTTGGCAAAGGCCTATTTCGTGAGTGGTGATCGGCAGTATGCTGACTCGTTGGAGGAGTTGTTTACTGATTGGAATGAGAAGAATAGTTTTTTACATGGTATTTCATGGACAAGCGCAATGGAGGTCGCCATCCGCTGTATTCAGTGGACTATTGCTCTTAGTTTTCTTCAAAAAAAAGGTGATATTCTATATGGAGAATTGATGGAGAATATGGAGACGGGTATTGTAAACATGACGGATTATCTTTGCAATCACTACTCACGCTTTTCATCGGCTAATAATCATTTGTTAGTAGAAGCAGCTGCTATTGCTCTGTCAGGGTTTGTTTTTCATCATCAGGCGTGGCAGAAACTAGCTGTTGGCATACTGTCGGAGGAATTGCCAAAGCAAAATTATAAAGATGGCGTAAATAAGGAATTGTCTCTGCATTACCAGACATTTGGCATGGAGGCTTACGGTATCGTAGGGTGTTGTATGTTACATAATGGCGTATGTCTACCTGATGGATGGAAAGAATGGTTAGGGAGGATGTGTGAGTTTGTAAGTCACTGTTGTTGGTGTGAACAGGCAGTATGTGAATTTGGAGATAATGATGAGGGGAAGATTGTGGACTTGGTTGGGGAACATATCGATCATTATAATTATGTGTTACAGTTGCTTTCATTGGTATTAGGGATGCGCTATCATAGTTTTGAAAAGGTGACCGAAAATGTAGGTTGGTGGTTTAGTTCTGAGTCGATTGACCGGATAAAATCTTTGCCTATATATGACAATTCTCGAAGCCGTTGCTTTAGTGAAGGTGGTAACTCTTTTTTGAGAAGTAGCGATGGAAGTATATTGATAGGTATCGACCATGCGGCACTGGGATTTGGCACTATTGCTGCTCACGGACATGCGGATGCACTGAGTTTTCAGATACTGAAAGACGGAAAAAGAATCTTCACCGATCCAGGTACTTATATCTACCATTGTCAGATAGAGGAAAGAAATATTTTCCGTCGGACTGATCACCACAATACGGTGATGATCAATGGGGAAGAGCAATCGCAGGTTTTGGGGGCTTTTCTTTGGGGGAAGAAGGCGGAAACGAAACTGTTGTCGTATTCGTTCCAAGAAGATGTAGACGAACTTACGGCTAGTGTTACAGGGTTGTGTAGTGTGGTGCACACGCGTACATTTCGTTTTGGACGATCTGAGGGGGTACTACTGATTAACGACCGTTTCGATAAGGATTGCGATTGGACGGCATCTTTCGTGATAGCAAGGGATTATGAACTGTCGGTGTCAGATTGTAGGGTAACATGTGATGCATTTACATTGGAGTCGTGTGAAGGAGAAATACGAATAGAGGATATTTTTGTATCGGAGCAATATGGTATAAAAGAAAAATCCAAAGTAATCAGGATCAGAAGTCACTCGAAAAGTAACGATATCAAAATTAGTATCAATTTATTATAGAATATCATTATATCTTATGGATAGAAAAATTTTGATTGTCGTAGAGAACCTACCGGTTCCCTTCGATACACGTGTATGGCAAGAAGCTACTACACTGGCTGCAAACGGGTATACTGTGTCAGTGATTTGTCCTATTGGTAAAGGTTATGACAAAGAATATGAATTTTTACAAGGAGTACATGTTTATCGCCACAAATTGCCGAAAGATGGCAATGGAGCTTTGGGATATGCACGAGAATATGGGACTGCTCTGTGGCATGAATATCGTTTGGCTAGGAAGTGTTATAAAGAGGTTGGATTTGATTGCATTCATGGTTGTAATCCGCCTGATGATATTTGGATGATTGCTCGTCTGTTTAAGAAAAAGGGAGTGGACTATATTTTCGATCATCACGACATTTGCCCAGAATTATATGAAGCAAAATTTGGAAAGACTACAGGTATGTTCTATAAAAGTCAGCTATGGCTGGAACGTCAAACTTACAAACATTGCAAATTTGCTTTTGTTACCAATGAAAGCTATAAGAAAATAGCCATTGAACGTGGGGGGATGAAAGCGGAAGATGTATTTGTTTTGCGTAGTGGTCCGAAACTGGAGCGGTTGAAGATACAAGAACCGAAATCAGAAATAAAACGTGGAAAGAAATTCATGGTGGGTTATCTAGGTGTGATTGGACAGCAGGAAGGCATTGAGTATTTACTGAAAGCTGCAAAATATGTCAAGGAGTTACCAGAACGTAACGATGTGTTTTGGGGAATTGTTGGAGGCGGTCCTGACTTGGAACGTATGAAAAAGCTCTGTCATGAAATGGGACTTGATGATATTGTCGAATTTACAGGTCGCGTACCGGATCAGAAATTACTTGACTATCTGAATACTGCTGATGTGTGTGTTAACTGCGACGAGTACAATGCCATGAATGACAAGAGTACCATGAATAAGGTGCTTGAATATATGGCATTGGGTAAACCTTTAGTGCAGTTTGATCTGACTGAAGGCCGATATTCAGCACAGGATGCTTCACTTTATGCCGAGCACAATAATGCGAATGATATGGCAAGGAAAATTCTAGAATTGCTTGATAATCCAGAAAAACGTAAATGGATGGGTGAGTATGGGCGTAATCGTGTAATCAATGAATTGGGATGGGAACATACTAGTAAAGCTTTGCTTGAAGGATATGACAGATACTTTAGAAGTAGGGGGAAATAGAGATGATAAATGCGATAAGATTATATAGGATTGCCCGTTGGCTGTATTTGCATCATATTCCTTTTTTACCAAAATTATTGCAGCTTATTACTTTTCTAATGTATAACTGTTCTGTTAGTTATAAAATGTCAATTGGGAGAGGGAGCTTTTTCAACCATGCTGGCATAGGAGTACTGATAAATCCCAAAGTTGTCATTGGTAAGAATTGTAAAATAGGTAACAATGTGTCGATTGTGGGGCAAGGTCCTTATAAGGAATGTCCTAGGATAGGTAATAATGTCTATATAGGTTCGGGTGTCGTGATACAAGGTCCCGTAATCATAGAAGACAACGTAATTATTGCTCCTAATGCGGTGGTGAATAAGAGCGTGCATACTAATATGATAGTAGGTGGCATTCCTGCAAAGATTATTGGCGATGTGACAAAATTGGATTATGATATTTTTGCAAATGAATCGTGGAAAGAGGGGCACAAGCCATTTTTGACATGATAATATTTGCCTATTGTAAGCATTTGATTTGAATATCTTAAAACCCTAAGTTTTACTATTGTAATTTGAGACGATAGTATTATGGCTAATTTACATCAATCATAGGAAACATTTATGCAAGAAGTCCAACGTTTCAACAAAGTCCTAAAATCTTTGGTCCTTTTGGGGGATCTTATTTTGCTGAACCTGCTTTTATGGGGATTTAATTTGTTTCTGGGTACCCGTTTCTGGTGTATTCATTGTGGTTCTATCTTTCAGGGTATGACTCTTATCACTCTGTGCTATTTGCTTTGTAACATGCATTCAGGTGTTATTCTCCATCGCCCTGTGGTACGTTCAGAACAGATCATGATCCGTGTTTTACGTAACATGGTTCCTTTTGTCTTTTTATCGGTTTGTACGTTGCTTGTTTTTCATTTTCATTTTTCTCATTCCCGCTATTTCGGACTGTTTTATGTTGCACTGATAATTGTCATTATTAGCTACCGCTTAATTTCCCGTCACTTACTGGAGATTTATCGAAAAAAGGGCGGAAATGTCCGCAAGGTAGTATTGGTTGGGAGCCATGAGAATATGCAGGAACTTTATCATGCGATGACGGATGATCCTACGTCCGGTTATCGTGTAATGGGGTATTTCGAGGATTTTCCTTCGGACCGTTATCCGCAGGATGTTCCATATTTGGGACAACCCAATGAAGTAAGTGTTTTTTTAGAAAAACATGCGGGAGAGATTAATCAGCTTTATTGTAGTCTTCCTTCTGTGCGCAGTGCGGAGATTGTTCCCATCATTAATTACTGTGAAAACCATTTGGTCCGTTTTTTTAGTGTTCCTAATGTCCGTAATTATTTGAAGCGTAGAATGCATTTTGAATTATTGGGGAATGTTCCTGTACTTTCCATTCGTTGTGAGCCATTGGAATCACTGGAGAATCGTATTATCAAGCGTGCTTTTGATGTTGTTTGTTCAGGGTTATTTCTTATTACGGTTTTTCCGTTCGTTTATATATTCTTTGGAATTGCGATCAAGCTAAGTTCTCCCGGTCCTGTCTTTTTTAAGCAGAAACGTAGTGGTGAAGATGGGCGTGAGTTCTGGTGTTACAAGTTTCGTTCAATGAAGGTTAATGCGCAATGTGATACTCTTCAGGCTACGGAAAATGATCCTCGTAAAACACGTATCGGAGAGATAATGAGGAAGACTAGTGTGGATGAATTACCGCAATTCATTAATGTGTTGAAGGGTGATATGTCCATTGTTGGCCCCCGTCCACACATGTTGAAGCATACGGAGGAATATTCTAATTTGATAAACAAGTTTATGGTTCGTCATTTTGTAAAACCTGGAATAACGGGTTGGGCGCAGGTGACGGGTTATCGTGGTGAGACGAAAGAGCTTTGGCAGATGGAGGGGCGTGTGCAGCGTGATATCTGGTATATAGAGCATTGGACTTTTTTATTGGACTTATATATTATGTATAAGACGGTGTATAATGCCATACATGGAGAAAAAGAAGCATATTAAAAAATAAAACTTAGGAATTAAAGGGCGTTTAATTATGAATTTAAGAATTATGATGAGAAGACTAAACAAGAGAAATTTGTGGCTATTATTGTTGCCATTCCTATTGGCTGCCTGTCAGTCTTATAAAAAGGTTCCTTATTTCCAGAATGTGGAAGTTGTGAACGAGATAGAACAACAGGAAAAGTTGTATGATGCCAAGATCATGCCCAAGGATTTGTTGACTATTGTGGTATCGTGTACTAATCCTGAACTTGCGATACCTTTTAATCTGACAGTTGCCAGCAATGCCGGAATAGCTGTGAGTACTTCGTCTTATGTGACTACGCAACCTGTATTACAACCTTATCTGGTAGATAATGAAGGAAACATAAATTTTCCGGTGTTAGGAGAATTGAAGTTAGGAGGCTTAACGAAAAGGGAAGCAGAACAGCTGATTATAGATAAATTGAAGCCTTATATGAAGGAGACTCCCATTGTAACGGTCCGTATGGTAAATTATAAAATATCTGTTATCGGTGAGGTTACCCGTCCCGGAACTTTTACTATTTCCAATGAGAAGGTAAATTTGTTGGAGGCATTGGCCATGGCTGGTGATATGACAGTATACGGTCTTCGTGATAATGTGAAGTTGATTCGTGAAGACGCAAACGGCAAACAGCAGATTGTAACCTTGGATTTGAACAAGGCCGAAACCATTCTTTCACCTTACTATTGGTTGCAACAGAACGATATTGTTTATGTAACTCCCAATAAAGCAAAGGCTCGAAATTCAGATGTAGGCAACAGTACCAGTCTTTGGTTCTCTGCCACCTCTATCTTGGTGTCCATCGTCAGCCTATTAGTAAATATTTTAAAATAATGATTTGCAATGAAAGAAACAGATTTCAACGAAGCACAAGAATCTAAGGAAGAAAATATAGACGTCAAGGAACTACTGTTTAAGTATTTGATCCACTGGCCTTGGTTTGTGGGGGCGGTTGTGGCGTGTTTGATTGCGGCATGGGCCTATCTTTATACATCCACTCCCGTATATAATATTTCCGCTACGGTTTTAATAAAGGATGATAAGAAAGGTGGTAGTGCCGGAATGCTTTCCGGGTTGGAGAGTCTGGGGTTGGATGGTATGATTTCTTCTTCGCAGAATATTGATAACGAGATTGAAGTTCTCCGTTCAAAGACTATTGTCAAAGAGGTGGTTGAAGATTTGGGACTCTATATTTCTTATGCAGACAAGGATGAGTTTCCTTCCAAAAACTTGTATAAGACTTCACCAGTACAAGTGAGTCTGACTCCGCAGGAAGCTGACCTGTTGGAGAAACCGATGATTGTAGAGATGACATTACAACCACAAGGAAGTCTGGATGTGAATGTGAAGATAGGTGATGATGAATATCAGAAACATTTCGAAAAGTTACCGGCGGTTTTTCCTACCGATAAAGGGACATTGGCTTTTTTCCTGACGCCGGACTCGGTATTATCTTCTAAAAGAACATCGGAAGAAACTACAGATTCGGAAAAGACTACACGTAATATTACGGCAACAATTAATAAGCCTTTGGCTGTGGCGAAATGGTGTTGCAAGAATATGACTATTGAGCCCACTTCCAAAACTACTTCTGTAGCTGTCATATCATTGAAAAACTCAAATGTGCAGCGAGGCAAAGATTTTATCAATAAATTATTGGAGATGTATAATATCAATACGAATAATGATAAGAATGAAGTGGCACAGAAAACTGCAGAATTTATCAATGAACGTATTGGCATAATCTCCAAAGAATTGGGTAGCACGGAAAAGGATCTGGAGAGTTTTAAACGTGGGGCAGGTATTACGGATTTGACCAGTGATGCTCAGATCGCTTTAACTGGTAGTGCTGAATATGAAAAGAAGCGTGTGGAGAATCAAACCCAGATTAATTTGCTGCAGGATTTGCAGAAATATATGCAGAATGAAGGTTATGAGGTTCTGCCCAGTAATATCGGATTGCAGGATTTGAATCTTGCGGCTGCCATTAATCGTTATAATGATGTGCTTGTTGAGAGAAAACGTTTGCTGCGTACGTCAACGGAGAATAATCCTACCATTATAAACCTGGATACCAGCATTAGTGCAATGAAAGAGAATGTGCAAGTTTCTTTAGACAGGGTGTTGCGTGGATTATATATCACAAAGGCTGATTTGGATCGTGAAGCGAACCGTTATTCCCGTCGCATTAGTGAGGCACCTGGGCAGGAACGTGAGTTTGTGAGTATTGCGCGTCAGCAGGAAATTAAGGCCGGACTCTATTTGATGCTTCTTCAGAAACGTGAGGAAAATGCTATAACTCTGGCTGCTACAGCCAATAATGCGAAGATTATAGATGAAGCTATAGCAGATGATGCTCCTGTGGCTCCTAGAAGTAAAATTACTTATTTGATCGCTTTGATATTGGGAGTCGGAATTCCGGTAGGGGTTATATATTTGCTTGAATTAACCAAATTCAAGATTGAAGGTCGTGCAGATGTAGAAAAACTTACTAGTGCACCTATTGTCGGTGATATCCCATTGACTGATGAAAAGCAGGGTGCTATTGCTGTATTTGAGAATCAAAACAACCTGATGAGTGAAACTTTTCGCAATGTCCGAACGAATCTTCAGTTTATGCTTGGAAATGGCAAGAAGGTGATTTTAGTTACTTCCACAGTCAGTGGTGAAGGTAAATCTTTTATCTCTGGTAATCTTGCTATCAGTCTTTCTTTATTAGGGAAGAAGGTAGTAATAGTTGGTCTTGATATCCGCAAGCCAGGTTTGAATAAGGTATTCAATATATCAAAAAGAGAACAAGGTATAACTCAATATTTGGCTAATCCGGAAAAGAATTTGATGGATTTGGTACAGCTCTCTGATGTCAGTAAGAATCTCTATATTCTTCCTGGTGGAACAGTTCCTCCTAACCCGACAGAATTGTTAGCACGTGATGGATTGGATAAAGCGATTGAGACTCTCAAAAAGATTTTTGATTATGTGATTCTCGATACCGCTCCTGTCGGTATGGTAACTGATACCTTATTAATAGGACGTGTGGCTGATTTATCTGTTTATGTATGTCGTGCGGATTATACTCGTAAGAATGAGTATACTTTGATTAATGAACTTATTGATGGAAATAAGTTACCTAACCTATGTACTGTGATAAATGGTTTGGATTTGAAGAAAAGAAAATACGGTTATTATTACGGTTATGGTAAATATGGCAAATACTATGGTTATGGTAAACGATACGGCTATGGTTACGGCTATGGAGAAACTAGTAATAATAAAGAGAAATAGAGTGCTTCAAAGTACTTTTAGAAAACGTGAGATGAAAAATGTGTAGGTCCCTAGATTTATGTGATAAACATGAATACCCTACATGTGGTTGATTAGGAACAATACAGTGGTATTGTCCTAATCTACGCCCTCGTATCAGTGTGAAAGCCGATACGATTTCCCACCATATCAACTGTCTGTGAAGATCGTTGATATTTTTTTTGTATGCTGCAAGGCAATTACAGTTCCCGGTATTCTGCAATACAATTAAAACACGGACACTCCTTCATCGGATTCAAATCACGATGTCCCACAATCAACGCTTTTGGAAACTGTCTTTGTAATTCACGGAGTAAAGCGAGTAGGGAACCCTGTTGATTCAAAGTGCGAGTATCCTTGGGCTTTCCATCCGCATCCAAGCCACCTTCATAACAAATACCTATCGAATGGCTATTATGATTACAGCAGTGTGCCCCGACCTTTTCTAACGCACGTCCCCGGTGGATCTCCCC
>OGKU01001176.1_pt1 | contig 14041 bp, 13 predicted proteins | sample 1572611 | NCBI WGS metagenome assembly OGKU01 (sample SAMEA2581886, study PRJEB24529) | metagenome | biome: Human gut stool | place: China | collected 2011 | reverse complement strand
GGAGTCTCTCATCGCCTCTTTTTCTTTTTCATCGCTCAGTTCCCGACCGCATCCCTCCATCGCCCCGAGCAGGCTTGCCTCGGTGAATATGGGCTGCGGCTTGGTTTTCTTAGCTACCGTATCAATACCAAGGACGGGCAAAGTTTCACCTTCTGCAAATTCGGGCAGGAGGCTTCCTTCTTCTTTTTCACCGGGTTCGCTATAGATGCCTCTCCATCCCGGAACCTTGATTTGGCATCCTTTTATTCCGAAGAGAATACCATTGCAATCCGCCTGTACAGAAACCGTTTCTTTCAGGCATTTACCGGAGAAAGCCTCCAGCATGCGTCCTGCAATCATGGAATAGATATTCTGCTCGTCAAGGGAAAGGTTCCGGGGAAAGTTCTCCGTTATGATTAACGCATGGTGGTCCGTCATCTTGCCATTATCCACACAGTGCCGGTTTAAAGCCTGGCAGCAGAGTTTTTCTGCGTGCCATGCGAAACGGGGATGTTGCTTCAGCAAGGCGATGAGAGAAGGAACCTGCTCGAAGATGTCCTCTGTAATATAGTTGCACCCGGTACGGGGATACGAAATGTAGGAAAGTTCATACAGCTTTTGGGCAATGTTCAGCGTCTGCTCTGCAGTCAGTCCGAGTTTGGTGTTGGCACTCCGCTGCAGGGCGGTCAGGTCATATAATAATGGAGCCTCTTCCAGAACCTCTTTCTTTTCTACTTGCACTACTTGGGCTGTCTTCTCTTCATTGACTTTTTTACGGGCAACGTCGAGCTTCTCCGGTGTATCATACTTTTCCGCACAGGTCATTACGAGTTCTTCTCCCGCTTTTGTTGTCCGTAGCTGTAACAGGTAATAGGGTTTGGTTACAAAATCCCTGTTGTCCAGATATCGGCGGCAAATCATGGCAAGTGTCGGTGTCTGAACCCTGCCAAGAGAATAGTTACTCTTTCCTGCAGCCATACCCAATGCGAGACTCGAATTGATTCCCACGACATAATCGGCTTCTCTCCGGGCTTTAGCCGCACGATACAGGCTGTCAAACTCCCTGCTTGATTTAAGGTTATTGAACCCTTCCTGTATCGATTTTTCTGTAAGCGAGGATATCCACAGGCGTTTGGTTTCTTGGGTGTACTCCAGATATTCAAGGACATATCTGGCTATAAGTTCCCCTTCGCGGGCCGCATCCGTACAAATAATCACACTACCGGCCTGATTCAACAGTCTGCGGATTACGTTCAATTGTTTCAATGCTGACGGATCAGCCTTGTAACCATCTTCCGTCTTTACCTGGCGGACGACCAGTTTGAACGGGTCGGGAATAATCGGCAGCATCTCCTTTTCCGCACGGATAATGCCGTAGTCTTTAGGCAGGGCCAATGCCAGCAGGTGGCCGTAAGTTCATGTTACGGCATAACCATTTCCACTCAAATATCCTTCCTGCTTCTCCGTTGCGCCCAGAACCTGGGCGATACTGCGTGCCACGGATGGCTTTTCACAGATGCAAATCGTTTTCATCTTACTTTCTTTTTTAATGTTGAATGACTATTTAATTTTTACACTCTTGGTCTTTGGCTTTTCTTTCCGTACCCTCTTCTTCGGCTCTTTGGATACGGAGGCCTTCTCCTTTTTCTCTGATGCCTGTATGTCTTCCGTCAGATTCGGAAGGGGAATTTCCCTTGCCGGAAAACGGCCGGTTAAATCCATTGAGATGCCCGGCATCCCGGCATTCAGTTTCACCCGGTCTGCCGGTTGGAGGTATTTCTTTCCGTTCTTTCCGGTTGCCAGCTCATACAGAACCGTTTCACGGCCTTGCAGAATTCCTTCATAATTCTGGTAAGGGAGGTTCGATTCGGACAGGCCGTTCTGCCGGAGCATTCCACAAATCTCATCGGGCGGCAATCCTCCGAACTTCCTCTCAAAAGGAGAAGAGAGGATATACCTGTATGTCGCCAGAAGCTGCTTTTCGTGGCTCATGTCGGGGCATCCTTCGTACCCTTGGAGTTGTTTGATTTTCTTTTCAATGCTGTTCAGACTCTTGAAAGTATTCCTGTCTTTATCCTGAACCGGTGTTTTTCCGATCCGGACCAGCTCCATCTGGATACGGTTCAGGTTGGATGTTTCCCATTTATTCAACAGGTCACTGCGGTTGTTCAGATAGTCATCCCGAAGAAGGGCAAGCGGATTCCTGGTCTGGAAGAACAACCCGGCCCGTTTCCCCCATGAGGGTTCGTGAAGGTTGGATGCGCTCCAGCGGATCGTATTGAAACGATAGGTATCCATGAATCTTCTGAAAGGATTCCGGTTGGTGAACAGATTCCCCAAAGTTTGCAGGAATGCTTTTCTTCCGGCATCCCTGCGGCTGCGTGGTATTTCTTTTTCAGGAATGAATGCGTTATTTATCAGTTCCATAAGCACTATAATTTAGGCTTCGCCCGTTTTTTGGCGGAAGCGGTTTTTGTCTTGACTTTTTTCTTTTCATTGTTACGGGGAGGTCCGGGTTTGTCCTGCGGTTTCACGGCTGTTTGAACCTGCCCGTCCTTAGAGACTGCAACAGCCAAGCTGTTCCGGTGATAATCCCTCCGGACTCCATCCCTGTTTAATAATATCCCGGCCAATGATTTGGCAGCGGTTTGCAGTTCATCCATCTTCTGCCGGAAAGGATAATCCCGGTACAACTCCTTTTGACGGGTAATCTCACGGATACCTTTCTCCACAGGTAAGAACTCCTTTTTATAGGCAAACGATTCATCCGCCGGTAAATGGGCGTATCCTCTGTCCGCTATATCCTGAAGAGTCATGATGTTCCAGTTACGGGCAGAGAGTTCCAGTGCGTTGGCCGTAACAAACCGGTCGAGATTTTCTCCGGCAGGGTGCATGTCGAAAGCGACGGACGGTTTGTAATTCGCCAGAATTTCCACTGCGGCTGGCGGCATGGAGGTTTGATTCCCGTTGGAGAGTTCCAGCATCCGGCGGGAAACTGTTTCTATCCGGTAGATATTCAATGACTCCACATCCTGCAGAGAGTTGGAATAGAAATTGTCCGCCGTTGATTGCAGGTAATCCCGGAACTTCATTGTTCCTGAGAGCCCGTCATTGAATATCCGGATGCCTTGTTCCGTCTCAGCTATGGTATAGAATTGTCTGGCCTGCTTCCCCATAGCTACTTTCTCCATCGCATCTTCATAGGCAATAAAACGCTTATAACCCGGCGAGTGGTCCAGTGCCTGGATATTCTCTGCCGTCAGTTCCCTTTGGCACGCTCTGAGGTAGGCCGCTTTCCGCAGAGGAACGGAGTTGTTTTCAGTGATGCCTCCGTAAGAAACGATGAAACGGAGGGCTTTCTCACTGTCTTTTTCCGGTAGTTCGCTGGTGAAAGGGATGTCTCCCGCAGGTATCCCCTCAAAATGCAGCAAGAGGTTATCCGGTATGGTTTTCCGGTCCATAGCTATCCGGGCAGTCAGATCCATAAACACCGGAAAGGAGTTTTTATCCGTCGGGAGACAGGATACGACCATGACCGTCGATACCCGGTTATCGGGCTGCAACTCTATAAACAGGCTTTTTAAATCTTCTTTTGCGGCCAATCTGTCTTTTATTTTTTCCATCCATGTAGGCATGATAATCAATTTTAGATACGGGGATTATGTGACTTGTTCCGGCGGGGAGCCGCCTTTTTCTTTTCCGATGCTGCCGGTCCGGTCAGTTGCAATGGAGGACAGGCCAGTTTGTATTCCAGACCAAGTATCTTGTCGGCGAGTTGCTGCTGCCTGTTTTGAATATTGTAGAATGTCTTTTCACTATATCCCTTTCCGGATTGCAGCTCGGACATTTCCTGATTCAGCGGTTTGAAATCATCTTTGTGGGTGAACTCTTTATAACTCTCATTGGCATTGAAATCTGCCGGTAAGCCGTATTCGCGAATAAAGAGCAGGGTGAATATTCCGGCATTCTTCGAATTCACCGAAAGCCGGTTGTCTTCCGTGAATTGTTTGAAGGCATGATAAGCCGGTTCTGTGGGATAACCTCCTTTTTTCAGCAGCTCGGACTGTTCAATGGGATACAATGGAATCTCTGCCAGCTGCTTATCCGATGGATTGGCTCGAAAGAAGTCCAGATGCTTCTGCATATAATGTTCCGTACTATGGTTCGGGCTGGAGATGTAGAATTCCCTGATCCGTCCCAAAGACTGTACTTCCGGGGTGAAGAAACGGTCAGCCAGATCTTGAAGAAAACATTGCTTGTAGATGGCACCTTCATCTGTAACCGGCTGGTAGACGGCTCCACCCGGAGTCTGTATGGAGATGATGGGGTCTATTTCTTTATTTTGCAGATTGTCAGGGGAAAGCCCGTAATCCCGTTTCAGAATATAGGCTGCCTGGTCACGGATCAGTGCTTTGACCTTCTCCTGTTCGCCTTTATTTTCTGCCGGAATATTCTCTAACGCATTAAACCGGGAGTTGAAAGAGTTCTTATGCATGAACGGAATTTGTCGGGTGGTGTAATCTATTCCATAAATTCCAGCTGTTTCTTGTAAAGAGAGTAACCGGAGTATCTGGGCATTGGTGATGCTCGTGACTATTCCATAGGAAGACGCGAATTTATCATAAGCGTCAAACGTCGGTTCTATGCGATGGCTCCTGTCCAGCCGGGCATTTCTCAGGATAGTCGCATCCAGATATTGTACTTTTTCCGGCAGAAAAGAGTTCGTGTATAATGAGAAGGCATTCGGGGATGCATGGAATGCTTTTACCACTCCTACGTCCGGACGTATCAGCTTATACAGGTTGACAAACTCCGGTTTCTCTTCACCCGTGATGAAGAAACGGTCGGCCAGATGCTGCATAAGGGAATGGCAGCACGTCTTTCCAAAACCGGAGTATTCGAACAACAGCACGCCTTTGTCGGTTTCCACGGCAGTCAGGGTTTCTGACGGTTCGTCGTGGAAGGTATTCTGTGCCAGTGCGAACCGTTTGGCCTCCGGCTGTACAAGCAGGTGACTCGCAAGTCCGCTGGATACCAGTATGGGCAGACCTTTTTCTTCATCCCGTGAATACAGGTATTCCAGTCCCCGGAGCGATACATTATTCTGCATGCTTCCGCCGTTATCGCTGATAAATTTCTGTACCAGGCTGTTGTCCTTGTCAAAGAGACGGACATCCGGGTAGATTACTCCTGAGGGAAACTGGTAGCGGCACAAATCGAGGTCAGGCAGATGGCTTTGAATGAGGGAGGGCTTGTACATTTCCCTTTGCCGTTGGAGGTATTCGGTAAACCGTTGATTTGCCATCCATACTTCTTTCTCCGGTATCAGGTGTATTTCCAGTTGCCGGGGGGCTCCTTTGGAGTCCTGGGTAACAAAAAAATTTATAATGTTTGAAATCTCTTGCTTTTGCATATGATTGAAATTTTAAATGGTTACATTGTGATGCCTCTACTTTTTTTCTTTTCCTGTTTGGGAGGTTCGTAGCCTCGTACCGTATAGTCTGTCTGCAGAATTCTCTTTGCCGTATCCTTGATGGTCCGTTCAAGTGCATTTTTCAACAGGGTATCATCCTGCCTCCCCACATAAGACATCCTGATCCGTTCATCCAGGGATACAAAGCTGTTCTTATGGTTGAACCGGCTGTCATCTTCCAGATTCCCGATTTGTCCGGTCTTACAGATCCGGTCGAGTATGCCTATGTTATAATTCTTCTGGCTCTTGTCCAGATTCAATTTCTCGACCAGTTGATTATAACATTCCAAAGAGGGGACCATACTGCATTCCATCGCCGGAGTATAGTTAGCTATCATAGTTGAATCCAGAAAATGAGCCTTCCGGGGAAGAAATATTTTTTTGGGACCGTGTTCAAATAGGTTCGGACACTTGGATGCCTCTTTAATCAGATTGATATTGGAAGTGCTGAAATAATACATTTGTAATTTATCAGCGTCCTTATAAACCGGTGAAAAGAAATTGTCGCCGATATGTTGCAGGTATTTCTGCGCATACTGTATCCCTCTGCCGGTATCATTGAACATCAGCACTCCCTGGTTCGTATTTATTGCAGTTATCACCCTGTTGTAGATATCTTTTTCCTTTTCTTGATGGAATGTACGGTAAGCGTTCAGTTGTCTTTTCAATTGGGGATCGTCTTTGGCCTTTTGAAGCATTTTCTGGATGCTGTCAATACCATGGTTGCTATAAGAAGATGTATTCTCATGGACAAAGGCGATATCCCGCAATGGGAAATGAGTTGCACAAGACAGTCCTCCGTTATGGGTCATGTCCTTGATGAACCTTTCAATGTTCCCCGGTTGTACAGCACCCTGATATGGTATTAAATAGACTTCTTCCTTAGGAATGTAGGAGCCTTTCAAGGCCAGTTCTGCCTGCCCGAAAAGAAATTTGCCGCCATCTGAATTGATGCCATAACGATTCTCTATGGTCTGGAAATGTTCAATCTGCCTGTTGCTGTTCAAATTGAAACCAATGTATGTACTCATATTATTTTATGGTTTAGATGAATGGTTGATTAAGATAGTCTATGCCGTTTCGACGGGTCGGGAACTTTTTTATTCTTCATTTTCTGCTCCATTTTCTGTTTTTCTTCCAGGTCTATAGTCCATGGAAAACAGGTCATGATCTTGTCCGGGCAGCAAAGGGAGATTCTTTTTTGTTTCATGGACTCATCATCCAGCCGGATATAGACAAAGTAATCCAGTTCCCCTTTTCCGGTTTCTTCAATGGCTGTTACTGGTCCTTTATAGGGAACAACGGGAGTTTCCTCTTCCGGATCGTTCTCTACAATCCGCGCTCCGAGGTACATCTGACTTTTAGGTATCATATCGCTTTATTTTAAACGGTTATTGTTATGTCTGTTCTTATTCTCAGTCTTTTTAACGGTATTCTTCTCTTCCGGCAGCGGACAGAGCAGTCCGTCCTTTATCACGTATGTCCTGACGCCGAAGGGCTTGGAGGAACCCTCAATTCTGCCCTGCTCAAAGTCGGCCTTGCAAAAAAGGAGATGCCTTGTCGCCTCCTTGTTGTTTTCCGGGAGATACAGTGCGTATCCCGAAGCCAGTGCCGTCTTTTGAACTTCATTCAGTTTTCGGCTTCCGACGGTGAAGGTAACGGTGGAGTCATTCAACATATTCTCAAGGGAACGGTGCCCTCTCACATCGAAATCCCTTTTCAAAATTCCATCGGCAGCCTTCCGGATTTCCGTAGACAACCGCTTGAACTTTCCCGTATCGAATTCGCCGGCAGATTTAACCTGCGTGACTTTTTCAAATTCCTTGGCATACGGCAGCAGTTCATTGAAATAGGTAAACGGTTGTTCATGAATATTCATATAACCGTTACGCATGACGGTCAGCAGCCGGTAAATGTCATGGTTCTCCCGGCTGATGGAAACCTGCGTATCCTTATTGAAATGCCAGTCGGTGGCGAATTTTATAAAATCCCCGGCTGTCGCTTCCATCGAATGGTAGCATACCGGTTTTAAACTGTCGATGAATTCTTTGGGCAGTTCGTCAAGACCGATATAGGATGCCGGATAAAAATCGAAGGAATAATCCAGTTCCATCGGTTTGCACGGCTTGTAAGCGGCATCGATGAAAGACACCAGCTTCTCATCCATAGACGTACAGTCGTAGACGGCCAGATGACCGGTATCATAGTGCGGATCGAAGTAATGGTCCGTGACATGTTGGATACACTCCCTGAATCCGTTCCTGCCGATCTCATTACCGGAAAAGATAAGATACCCGAAGTCATTCTCCACAACTTTTAAGGGGAATGTATACCGGGGCTGACACCGGTACAGCGTCCTCTTTTCCTGTTGCTGCAAACGGAACTCCAAGTATGCGGATTCCTGCATGAGATACTTCTTCAATATGCTGCCGTCCGGTTCATTCTTATGCCTGTAGGTATAAACCGCATCATGCAGGGAGATGCGTCCGGCAGGAGGGATACAGTGTTCCTGGAAATAAGGTAGCAGTTCCTTGCTGATATATTCCTCGAAAGGGGTATGGGTATCTACCGGTGGAACCTGCCTCATGTTCGCCAGGTCAAACCGGAGCAGTTCCGTATCCGGAATATAGGGGCAGCACTCCGCTTCCTTGATATTGTCAATCAGGAATTTGCGGAACAGGCTGTCCGCATCTCCTTTCTGAATGAATGTGAGGGCATTTTGGGGCTGGTGGGGAGAGTACTGATGGTAACGGTCCATACCGACAAAAATACTTCCCGGCTTGTCGGGATCGAAAAAAGGATTTTCCATTTGGTTTCTCTTGTCCATATTTCTACAATTTAGGGTGGGTATTTCTTTTCTTTTTCACGTCCTGCTTTTTATTCAAAGCCTTTTCGATGACTGTTTTCACTTTGAACACCTGTTTGTTCGCAGGAGGATCCTTAGAAAATACGATCCGGGTGAAATCCCCGTTTATCCATGCATAGGCATGGGACGGGTTGCTTTTTGCCTCTCCCGGCAGGAAGAGTCCGTGCCCTGCCGCCAATACTTGCCGGTGAGGGGTAAAGAGCCGGACACCGTCTACGGTGACACATTCCATCGGGTCGCGGAGGATGTTCCCAACAGTCCGGTGTCCACGCACATCGTAATACTGCTTGAGGAGTTTGTCCAGCAAGGCTTTATCCTGGCCGGTTTCTTCTATCTGCTGCCGGATATCCGATGCTGTACCTTGTTTGGAAAGCTCCAGTAATTTACGGTCCTTGCTTTCTATTTCCTCCAAAATATCAGCGATATTACGGTTGCGATGGCTGCTGGTACAATGCATATTGTGGCAGAAACTACCGAAATCCTCCCAGGTCGGCTTCATCTCATTCCGGTAGACCAGCTCCATTTCCGGTGTCTTATCCATCTGCAGGTAAGCATATTCCGGGTACAGGCCTTCACCCGGATTGACATAGGGTCCATCCTTTAGGACTCCTTCTGCCCGGTAAACATTTACCGGACCAAGATTGAAATGGGGATCGAAGTAATGGTCTGCCATAAATTGCAGAAAGTCCTGCCTGTTTTTCTGTCCTTCCGTCGTATCAGTAAAGAACACAAAGCCATGGGCTGTCTCTATGGCTGTATAGGATTGTTCAGGTTGCTTCATATCATTACATTTTGAGGGAATTGTTCCTTTTCGTTTTCGATACCTTTTTCAAAGCCGGTACATATGGAATGATTTTGCCGTTTTTCTCCTGATACACGGTCTTGTTTACGGGAGATTTGGTATATGCCATTACCCGGTTGCATGTCTTTTCGGCATGGAGGAAATGTAAATCTGGCATTGACTTGGATATTTGGGGACAGTAGATCCACTTTCCTTCCAGCAAGGCTTGCCTCATGGCTTCGCCGGCATCGGTTCCATTGATGAGAAACGGGACGCTCCTGTCATTCAGTGTCCTATCCAATGTACGGTGTCCACGGACATCGAAATCCGTCAGAAGGATATTCTTCGCTTTCCAACGCATGTCATCCAGCACATCTGACAAATCTGGCCCCGAGGACTGTCCGTTGATACAGTCGTCTATCCGGGTGACATACTCCTGAAAGACATTCCGGTATCCGAAATCGGGATCATTTATTATATCCCGCTTGAATCCGTTCTCCATCAGATACAACAGTTTGCTGATATCCGCATTGTTACGGCTCGCAGGACATCCGGCAAATTCATTCAGGCGGAGAAATTCAGAAGCGCTCGGCTCCATGTCCGTTTCAAACGCCAGTTTCCACTGTTTCCTGTCACGGAAAGCCTCTTTTGAGAATACAGCATTATCAAAATCATATTCCCCTTTTCCGCTTTGGGGATTCTTCCGGTAGCAGGCATCCACCAAAGGACAGATATCGTCGGACAGGCAGTTGACGTTGTATTGCCTGACAGGACCGGGTTCGCCATGAACCCAGAAATAATTGCCGGATAACTGTTGGTAAAAGCTCTTCAATCCCTCCCGTCCCATTTTGGTATCACTGAAAAACAAGATTCCTTTGGACGTTTCCACAGCATGCAGCGGTAATTTGTAAACCGGATTATAATCATACCTGGCAGCCAGCTCATCCTGCTTCTGATGAAAATGGACCAGCTCGTCCAACTGCTGTGTGGTCAGTTTCGGAAGTTCTCCCGATATCATGAGGATATCGCTGCGTGACTGCGCAAACAGGACATTTCTCAGATTGGTACTTATTAGAGGAGCCAGTCCCTTTTCCCGGATATAGGGTAGTAATACCTGATTGATATATTCCTTTTTGGAAATATCTCCGGAGATAGCCGGTACATCCGTCATCTTCGGGAATGAATAGATTTCCAGACGGGTATTCGGTACGAAGGCGGAGTATTTGGCTTTTATCGATTGTTGGCTGAACAAGGCCATAAACGTATAGACAGGGTCTTGCCTGTCGGGATTGGCAGGATAAAGCATATAGGAGGATTCTGCATGGGGTTTCTCCTTGCCGGTTTCATAACCGACAAGGAGCTGGCCTTCACCGTCTTTCCTGAAAAGCTCGTCCAATAGTTTGGGATCATCAGAAATATAGGTTGCCATTTTTCTTACATTTTAGGTGTGATGGACGGTTTACGGGTACGCGGTTTCTTTTCCGCTTGCTGTGAGGCTTCCTCTTTTTTCCGGGGTTTTCCGGCTACTTGTACCGGTGCATGGGGCTGCTGCTGGCTTCCGTCTTGTTCCTGACCTTGTTTCTGTGCCTCTTCCAACTTCTTGGTGCTTCTTTCCCAGAGGAATTCCACCCCTCGCTCGGCGGCACTCATCTGGATGGAGGTGGCATAAAATTTTCCATTATCAGACTTGAAACGGATCGGTACTTCCTCACCGCGCACGGCAGCATCGTATTCTTTCGGAGAAAGCGTATAATCTTTCACCTTACGCGGAATGCGTGTCTGCTCTACGGGCATATGGAACAATTCATTGGTCACCGGGTCTTTGGAAAGGTAGCAGGATTTGGTTTCTTTGGTACGGTAGTCAATGACTACATCCACCGCCTTGCCGAGATTGCCGGTCTGGTTCAGGGCCTTGAGGTCTTCTTCCGTCAGGACATGTCCCCTGTAGTCTTCCCCGATCTTGGGAGCCTGACGGATGTAGTGGATGTCGAACTTGACAGCTCCGTTCTCGTCGCGGAACAGGGAGAGTTTGGCATCCCCGTTTTCACGCCCCAGCTCGGAATTTTTTGCCACACGGAAAGCGATAGCGGAAGTCTTTCCCTGCAACATTCTTTCGAGGCTGTCCTTTGCGTTCTTCAGTCCGTCCGGGGTAATGCCGTATTTGGCGGCCTGTTCCCAATTCACTTCCCGCTCGTTGAAGCGATGGTTATTATACACCCTGGTCGAAGCCAGTTCCCTTCTGACTGCTTCGTTCTGTGGTTCCTGCGCCGCTTCGATCTTTTCTTTGGCCTGCTCTACGGGCGTTTCCTTCGGCATGTTGTAGAGGGAGTAACGACCGGGATTATTGTACTGGTAGAGAAAATTCTTCCCGAAGTTGGTGAAGAAGTTTCCACGTTGGTCCACTTTGATAAACTGGTCCCTGTTCGCCTCGTTAGCTTCGAGCGTTTCCAGCTCTCCGTTCGCTGCGATTCCTTTTACACCTTTGGCTTTCTGCTCTTTCTTGTCATACGCCATCAGATACCCGTGTTCCGGGGATGCTTCCTTGTTTTCAGGAGCTAAATTTACATCGTTCATATACGTTAATTTTAAAGATTAATGAATCATTTACGAGGGTAAAATTACTATCTTTGTCATTAAATAGTTTGATTATGAGGAAGTTGTCATTAATTGTCATGTTCTGTCACTTATTGTCATGTCCGGCTTTTGCACAGTCCCCGTCAAAGGGATATAAAGCCGGACTCAGTGCTGTCATCTACCGTATCCACTCTGCCCGGCAGTGAAAGTCTTTCATATGAGACAGCCGGTTGCCGGTTACCGTACTGGCCGATTATCCTATTCTGTATCCATTGAATGAAAGTCGGAGGAGGTATGCCGTTTCTTCCGGTTTCGGTATAAGGATGCATCCGGTGAAAAAGAAAAGGATACTCCATGCCGGAGTGGATCTTGCCGCACCCTATGGCACGCCGGTCTATGCTTCAGGAAGCGGGAAAGTCGTTGAAGCCAGGTATAGCAGCAGTTACGGCTGGTACATCGAAATCCGGCACGCGGGCGGCTTTTCCACGTTGTATGCACACTTGAGCAAATTGCATGTGAGGAAAGGGAGCGATGTACGCATAGGTCGGCATATCGGCAATGTCGGTCATACCGGCATAGCGACCGGCAACCATCTGCATTTTGAACTGAGAAAAAACGGGAAGCCGCAGAATCCGTTGCAGTGGGTGATACTAAAGGATTCCCGTTCTAAAAAGAGTCATTAATTTAATCCGTTACACAATGAACATTGAAGAAGCCAAGAGCATTCAGTTGGAGGATTATCTCCGGCGTATGGGGTTCAACCCGGTAAAACAACAAGGGGACAGTATCTGGTATTGTTCCCCTTTCCGTGAGGAGAAGACACCTTCTTTCAAGGTGAGCGCATCCCGCAACCTATGATACGATTTCGGCATCGGACAGGGAGGGGACATCATCACCCTGGCGATGGAGCTTCAAAAGACGAAGGATATCTCTTATGCGCTTAAAACGATAGAGGGACATTTTCCGGCTGCTTTCCGTCCGGTAGCAGCCTCTCCCCGGCAGGCGGAACCGCAGGCTACCGGCTACCGGCAGGTACGCATTGATCCGCTGACGAACCCGGTCTTGCTGGGATATCTCAAAGAAAGAGGCATCTTGCCTGAAATCGCAAGGGAAGCATGCAAGGAAGTGCATTTTCAGAACAAGGGAAAATGGTATTTTGCCGTAGGCTTTGCCAACCGGAGCGGCGGGTACGAGATCCGTAACAAATACCTAAAAGGCAGCATATCGCCCAAAGAGATTACCCATATCAAAAATGGCAGCGACCGTTGCATAGTGGTTGAAGGCTTTATGGATTATCTCTCATACCTCACGCTCAAGGCTACGCATCCCGGTAACGGACAGCCTAAAGGAAACGGTCCGGACTATATCGTTTTAAATTCGGTCAGCAATGTAGGCAAGGCTATCCCTGTCTTGAAAGAGTATAAGAGTGCCCTCTGCCTACTGGATAACGATTCCGCCGGAAGGCAGGCTTTTCAGCAGATGGCGCAAGCCGGATGCCCGGTCAGGGACAAGTCCGACTGCTACCGGGAGTATAACGATTTGAACGATTACCTGTTGGGCAGGAAGATGGCGCAGGAGAACAAGACGGATCATCAGCACGAAACAGCCCCGAAGCTGATTGAAAAGCCTGCAAAGAAACAGTCCGGTTGAAAATTATAAAATACTGGTCCTTGTCTGATGCATGAAAGGCAGGCAATAAAAAAGAGAGTCAAATCCCTGCTGGAGGGAATTTGGCTCTCTTTTTATTGCTACCCGGCTACCACCGGATATTTATTCTTAATAATTTCTGATCAGCAATTCATTGACCGCTTCTCTTTTCTCGGCTATGGAACAGATGGAACGGAAGATGCTGATTCGCTGGATATGGAAACCGGCATAGAGGTCGTCGAAGAAGGTGTTCTCAGGGTTCTTTTGCCGGGGATCGGAGTTGGAAAGCATTCATTTGGCACCGGTTTCACCTATTCCCTTGCAGAAATTTGCCAGGTTGATCTGCTCTTCATCTCCGAAGTCCTGTGGCATGTAGGAGGTGCAGGAGTTACCCTCATTGACCGGCTTATAAGGCGGGTCAAAATAAAATAGGGAGTTGGCTCCGGTGTATTCTGCGGTCTGCCGGTAGTCACCGTCCAGAATCACAACATCTTGCAGCAGCTTGTGGTTAAAGCGGATCAGTTCCTCTTCCAACAGTTTTACCCGTCCCCCGGCACCAAAAGTGACGGACAGCTTTCCGCTATGGTTCACGGAGTAGATGCCGTTATAACAGGTACGCATGAAGAAGATAAACAGGGCGGCACGGGTGATGTTATTCGGGTTTCCTTCATTGTAGTAGGTACGTTTCTCCATGAAGTAGACCCTTCTTCGGGCATGTTCC
>OGKU01001158.1_pt1 | contig 14293 bp, 7 predicted proteins | sample 1572611 | NCBI WGS metagenome assembly OGKU01 (sample SAMEA2581886, study PRJEB24529) | metagenome | biome: Human gut stool | place: China | collected 2011 | reverse complement strand
TATTAGGGCTTGTTAGGGACTTGCACCCATTAGATTAAGCTCATGCCGAGCATACTACAAAAACGGGGACATCCGCATGGATATCCCCGTTTCTCGTATATGTCTTGTCGGTCAATTACCGCACTCTGAGCTTCGTCATCTGTGTGCCGTTCGCGGTCTCCGTGCGTACGACCACCACATCGCTGTCGACATTGTTTAGCGTGCAGGTGTAGTCGCCATTGAGCGTAGCCTTCTTCAGCAGTGCGCCGCTCACCGACCATACGCTCACTGAACGAAGCTCCGCATCGGATGTCACCACGATCTGACGCGGCAGGATCGAGCTGACGCTCACGTTGTCGCCCGTCTCGACGTCGCTGATGCCGGTCGTCGTGCCAGAGCCCTTGCCGATCAGGAAGTAGCGGCCATACGACGAGCCGTTCACCGTGAGCTGATAGCCTTCATAGAGCGGCGTCTCGCTCTGCAGCTCGGCATCGTAGAGGGCGGCATCCTTGACGGCTGCCACACCACTGAACGTGAGGGTGACGACTGAGCCGTCGGCTGCCGTAACGCCTAACGGTATGCGCTGTGCGTCCTTCAGCTGGTTGACACTCACTGCCGTGTTGCCGGCCACGGTGTACACTTGAGGAGCATTGTCGGCATTGCCTGTCAGGCCGCTGATCATCTGTGCATCCTCCATGCCGAAGCCGTTGCTTGCCGAAGCGGCATAGCGCACGGCCGCGCTGCTTGAGCCTTCAGCGTCTTCTGCCGTTATCTTAAGCGAGGCAGCCTGAGAGCCTGCATCCGTAGAAGAGGTCGCAAACTTCTGCATGTCAGCAGTGAATTTAACTTTAAAATTGCCCTTTTCATCAGGTGTTGCTGTTTCAGCCACTTGAACATAGAACACAGAGTACGGTGCAATAAGAGATGTCTTATCTGACCATCCAGTTTCAGAATCGTATGCTACAGCATTGGCTTCTGACATATCGCCAATCCAATATTTCTGTGCCAGCACGTCGTTATTTGCAGCAACGAATGCCTGAACATCGAGCGGAGCCATGAACGGGTTGCCCACCATCAGATACTTGCCGTCGGCAGACGGAGTAAGCGTTGCCGTAACATTTTCTTTCGGGTCATAATCTAACGGATCGCTTCTATCCAGCAAACCTGTTACAAGCAGCTTGCCTGCATTGGTACGACTCAATGTTCCTGTACTTACCTTATAGCTCGTATCAGCCTTCGGGAAGCGGAACAGCAATTTATCTGTAGAGGATGGCTGTTGCCCCTGATTCAAGATTCCTTGAATTGAGAATCCGCCACCTGCAACATAAGGCACATACGCATCATTGTATGCAGAGCTCCATTCCGTAGCAAACGAAACAGGAGTGGTGCCATTGTCATTTTCAACGATCTTTGCTCCTGTACTCCAGCTGCGCTGGTAAACGGCAGGATTCAGACGATCATAGCCTCCATCAGTAAAGTTGATATCCTTGAAATACTCTGTCTCTTGTCTTCCTGTTGCAGTAGGAGCATACCAGTCGCCGGCTACAACGCCCTGCAGCGGTGTGCTTACGGCTGTCCACTGTCCCGGAGTAATCTCCACGTCTGTCCATGCCTTGTTATAGAGCAGCTGCTCGGCATGCAGCATCTGTGCATCCGGCTCAAAGTGGATGTCACGGCAGATGTTCACACGGTAGCGCTGGGTAGAGAGCGTATTATCGCTGGTATTATCGTAGGCCATCAGGTCATACTGGATATTCTCTGTCGGCAGTCCCATGTGGGAAGGACGATTGCTATCCCATTCTTGTTTTCCATCTGCATTCGTATAACCGGCCATATAGAGCTCAGCCTTGCTGCCTCTCGGCATAACTACATTGGAGAACAGCATAGGTACAAAGCCATTGTCCGTCGTGTTTACTTCATTAGTTTCATATTTACCGTCAGTATTCTTAATGTCCGTCGCATCCGCGCGTTTCCAGTTGGCATCATTGTTCCAATTGAGCGTGGCGACGTCCGTACCTTGCCATACCAGATATTCAGGAACGACTTTCATCTTTACCGTAAACTTACCGAAGCACGCATTGCTGACATCACTTCCTTCGTCTCCGTGCTCCTCAAAATGGACGGCAAAGGTATAGTAATATCCTTCCTTGGGCTGGAACCGGAAGTCGTTAGACTGCGTTGTCTCCGTATCAAAATATATTTCCATATAGTCATTAAACTCACTTTTGTCGTTATACTCTTGAGCGTGCAATGACTTTATGTAGCCGATAGGCAACGAGAATTCACTAAACCCTTCAGGGAAATACTTACTCTTATATGCGGGGTCGTCGGTATCGATAAGATAGATCTTGCTGTACACCTCTGCAGACGTAGCCGTAACCATACCGATATATGTTGCGTTCTTTGAGACATACTTAGCACCACGCAGATCCACTCGCAACGGTTTGTCGGCTGTTGTCTCAGCTATCTGGTCCATACCTATGCGCAAGCAGGGATTGAAATCATCCGCAGGATACTGAACGGGATTAAAACCTGCATGCAACTGCGGAGCATCGCCTGAGACATTAAGTTCCAACGGAACATAATTCCAACATACCTTTGCCCATGCGGTCGCATCGATTGTACCGTCCGGAGGGAAGATCATCGGTATCGGCTGGATCACCAACTTCAGTCCCGAGTTCAACAAGGTTATATCAAGATTCTCCTTATGCAAAACCAACCGGTTGTGTGCTCCTTCAGCCTCACCGCTGTCATTCAGATATTTCTTTATGACATTAATCATAGCATCTGTCAGTTCTACTTCCTCTGTTGTACCCTCCGGAGTATGCGTTCCACTCACCACACCAGTAAGATCTTCATTATCGGGGTAAATCTCACGGAATGTGGTAAGTGCCTGCTCCAAAGACACACCATACACCAAATCATTCTGCATATACTCTGCTTCAGTCCCAAAGAACCAATCGAAATATACACCTTTATCTACTATGATATAAGACTCTGATCCATCGTCCTCCTGCTTAGGCACACGCACCTGAGCCGAGAAGTTGAATATCTGTCCGGCGCAGAAATCCGTAGACGGATCCACCACCTCTCCATTTACACGAAGCAGTGTCTGTGCTGTAACGGTAAAAGAGGTATTTATGCCACACTCATCATTGTTAATGCTTTCTTGGAAATCACTCGAGGATGCCTCATTCCCGTCATTGACCTGAATCAGCATCATATAAGCACGGTTAGGGGTTAAGTCTGAATAGAAATCTACAGCCAATGCTTTATTTCCGGACTCATCCGTCGTACGATAGAAGCTATATTTACCGTTTACTATATTTTGACTGGCCAAACGAGGATGTGGTTTATCATCATAAGTTGTATTTTTGTCAAAATCAAGATTAAAATACAGCGTGTTATATTTCTGATTGTATCCGCCATCAGAAGTATTGTCGCCGACTTCGACCACGGAGTTTTCTATCGCCTCTTGGAACTTACCCGAATTCTGTGCCAGATAATCATCATACTTTGCCTTGTCTACAAAGCAGAAGTCAATGGCATCAACCTTGTCCTGACCTTCTTCTTGACCAAGGCGCGAAAGCAAACGATTCCAGTCCAGCTTGATACTCATCAAGGTACGTTCGTTCGTACAAGTGGCATCCAGCTGCTTCACCTCGGCACTTGGCGTAGCTATATATACGCGTATGTCGTCGATATACATATCTCCACCATCGGTCGACGCACTGTTGTTGTCTATCTGGAGCACGTACGAATCATAGTCAGCATCCGCATCTATAACAAACGAGAAATACATCTGCATCCATTCATTTGTACCGCTACCCGTTCCGGGCATCTTACCACTAAGATAGTCCGTGCGACGCACCTGACTGGAAGAATGGCGGTAGATCGGCTCATACACTGTCCCCAGAACAGAGTCGGTCTTCACACCCATGACAGAGAAAAGCATACCAGCGTCAGCCATAGAGGAACTCCAACCAGCACTCTTAACCCAGGCTGTGACAAACAGCTCTGAACCCTTGCACAACTTGCGTCTGAACGGCAGGCGGGCAATTACTCCGGGACGGTCGGAAGCATCGATATACATATGGTAGTTGCTGCCGGGAAGGGGTTTGGCATAGGTATTTTTCGTACCATTAGTCCAATGATCACCTTCCATAAAATCGTTCATAATGGCATAAAATCCCCATTCCGGATATTTATTACCACTCTTGAAATCATTATTATTAGCGCCATCATAGAACGAATAGGAGTTAGAGGTCCATGCCAGTGGGAACGGATAGAACGATGCCGAGCCATACGTGTCAGCCACCGCAGGATCGTAGTCAAAATTAAGCGACGTCAGCAACTGATAATTCTGCTCCAAATACTTATCTGTACGGAACTGATAATATTTCAGACTTTCATTTTGAATCGTCCCATCTTCTATTTGCTCTAACTGGGTTTGCGTCAGCAATCTCGTATCGCGTATGAAAGTAAGATTAAATCTGGCTAAGTTATACGTCGTACCTCCAACAGTCTTGGTGACATAAATGGTTGCCTTACTGTTGTCGGCATTCACATATTGTGTCTTATCCGTATTATTATTAGGATAGTTAAATTGTATAATACGGGTCATTCCAGTAAGCTCTTTTGTTGCCAACGTGATTCCAGACCCGTTATCTTGCAAAGATATGTTTAATGTATCACTATCGGCATCTTTCGAAACTCCCGGTATGGCATACGACCAGGCATCCTTCGACAACGCTACAAGCTCTTTCGTATTATCAGACACTCTTGTATAAGGGAACGAGATATCATATTCTTCCAGATACTTCTTCCCTTCGTCAAGCGTTCCTCCTTGGTATGCAGAATCATTCAACCGTCCCATCCCTTTTTTCCACGTTACAGTTGGATCTGTATCACGATTATCCACTGTTACTATATAAAAAAGAACACGATGCGTAAGCGTCGGTTCGTATGTATTGCCGTCGCTTTGAGGACCGAATGAAGATTTCGAAGAACTCTCCCTGTCAAAATTCTCAGTATAATCAGTGTATGAAGACACGTCACAAGCTACCAGATAAAAATTATTATCATATATTTTGGCAGCGTCTCCACTGAACCACGCTTTAAATTCCTCGTCGGTAGGTACATAGAAATCTACCTTGTACAGATTTGCCCCTTTAGGATAACCCACATAGCCGTTAGCATACCGGTAGGAAGTACCGCTAATACCATCTGCCGGAGTAAGCAAATCCCATACATCATTCTCTCCAGTATTATTGGTACGATACGTGCCATCCGTACGGAAACTATACCAACGCTGATAAGACTTAATACTAAAATTAGTAGCCTTCAACTTATCAGGAATCTCAAGTGACACAGAGGTACCCTTATGCACATAAATCGTATCCATATAAGTATGTGCCGCCTGGACTTCCGTTTTACCATCCTGAAGCGTAAACATCTTTGTATCATCATCAAAGGTATCCATTGCCTTTGCAGCATCGGATATCCCGCTTCGCAGATCAAACCATTTCGCAGCCTTATGCGTAATCGTTACTGACGCATTAGTTTCATTGTATTTATCTCCCAGCACCTGCGCCACAGCATTCTGTGCAACGAACATTGCACAGAAGAGGATGAGAAGCGTATATAAATTATGCTTATATTTCATTTTTTATGTCCTCCTATTTATTTTTTGAACATATTGAGCATTTCATGACGCAGATAGTCGAGACCGAACTCTGATGCACGCGTCTGTTTGATGTAAAGCGGATAGTTTGTAAGGTCATCCGTGGTAAGTTTAACGGTATATGTGCGATCGTAAGTTGCACCGTTATCTTGCCACGTAACCAAAAGGCTCAGATCAACTGTCTTTCCGACAGATGCCGTAACATGGCCCTTAACTGTGGTAACTTCTGTTGTTGCGCCGTCAAAGGCAATGCCGCTGACGCCGTCAGGCATGTTCCAGGTGCAAGACAAACCATTTATATTGTCTTTGCTTGTTCCATTTACCTTTACTCCTTTTACAGTAAATGCGAACTGGCATCCTTCGGGCACTGTTATTTCATAAGTGTCTTGAGTAAATCCTACGTTTACTTCTACCGGCAGGCTGCCTATCGGGCTTACCCAGCATTGCGCTTCGAGGTCGAGGCCATAATCGTTGAGCTGCAGCGTAAGCGGGAAGATGCTGTTGCGCGGAAGCTCATTGCGTTGTGTAACGGCAGTGGCATCATGGATAATGCCAGTTGTCTCTAGTGTCTTTATTTTCACGGTAAACGGGTGATTAGCAGGCGAAGAGTTAACATAGAAGTCTGGAATCATAAGTCTTCCTGTTGTTCCTGTTGTACTTGTACCGTCAGCTACCAAAGTGCCGCCATCCGGAATAGTTATATCCTTTGTCGTTGTGTATGCCTCTCCTTCCAAAGTCTTATCTGAAAAAAGAGTTATCTTATCGGCATATCCGCCGAACGACAGGGCCGTAACCTTTGTGCCGGCGTTGCCCGTGATGCTCATCCTTATCTTGCTGACCAGGCGGTCGAGACCGATAGAGATGTTTCGTGTGTCAGACGTGACGGTTACTTCCTCCTTAGCGCTCATCGGGATAAAATAAGTAACAAAGTCAAGTTTTGAGGCAGGATTGTCTTCAAGCACGATATTGTCAATATCTACCCCTTCTGGAATCTGAGCATTCTCTTCCAATCCTGTAAGACTCCCCCACTGGCCATCATAATAAGTATCAATGTTGGCAAAGGCATACACGGTGTATGTGCCCGGATCGAGCGTGAAGTCTCCGGATACCCACTCTTTCAGGTTTCCTTCCTGCGCTGCTTCATTATATCTCAAGTCTGGCAAGAATTTCTTCACTACCTTGCCGTCCTGTATGAAGAGCACGAGCAGATTGTGCATGTATTCATGATCCTGCCCTGTTTCAAAGCTTTCTGCCCTTGTGTTCAGGTCGCCTTCCTCACGGGCCGTGATGCTCAGCTGCATCGTAGCGGGTCCCTCGCGACTCTCAACAATGTCGTCATCGAACGAACATGAGGCGAGTGGCACGGCACACAGCCATGGCAGCAGCCAGAACATAGCCTTATATAGGTATCGTTTTATCTTGTTCATAACGTCAATGTTTTTTCATACAAATAGTCATATCACATAGGCAGAGTCTCAGGGTCGAGCAGCAACCAGTTGTTTACATATACATTAACTCTCAACCCCTTATCTCCGGGTACAGGATCTCCAAGTGAATAGATGCTCTCGACCGTGAGTTTATAGATGTTGTTGCGCACAATGGCATACTCCATAATGCCCTTTGCGTCGTCATTGTTATCGTTGCTGTGGCGCACCCACCATGTGTAATAGCATGTGGCGTCTTTGTATGTGCGCGTCCCGTAAGGCTGCAAGGCTTCACGGGTAGATATATCTTTGTTTTGGTCAAGTGTTACAGAATATGCGTTGTTATTCAGACTTGCTGAATAGCCGCATTTATTTAACATATACGCGTTCCATTTCAGACTTTCCTTATCACTTTCTGTAAGTGTAACACTTTCATCTTTACCGTTCAATTGATCATTCAAGAATGTCTTATATCCTGACGGATCGTTGTCGAGCAGCGATGCCGCAAAGTTCTTTACGCCTGCCCAGTCAGTGCAGGCATTGATTTTATCATCAAACAGACTGAAGTAGGCACCATACACGTATCTCATCATGTCTTCCATTGACGCAAAAAGGTGAGTGCCGAGGGCGAAGAATGTTGCACCGCCTTGATAATTTGCCACGCCCTGCGGATTAAACTTTGCCTTGAACACCACGCCTGTGCTGTAACGTTTTCCTGCCTCTTCGGCTGCCGTAGTGTTCTCGAGGGTATAGCCTATGCGCTGCCATCCGTCAGAAACAGAAGTGCCCGGCTGAACATAAGCGGCCCAATCGTTCGGGTCTTGCGAGATGTCGCCGAACCATTCGCCATAAAGGTCTTCGGCTGTTTTATTAGCTTCACCGCCGATGGTAAAGTTGTTGTAGGTCGATGTCTTGTCTGCCGTCCACGGGTCGAGCACGTAATTTGTTGCTACGCCGTTCTCGTCAGCAGTTTCATCACCGAGATAAGACAAGTTGGTGTCGTTAACATCGTCGGCCACGCGCTTCAACAGATAGCTGCCTGCCGTAAGATTGTTCACCAAAGCTGCGCCGGTTATCTTTACAGTGGCACCGGGATATGCCGGATCAGTACAGGTATAAGATGTTTTGGCCTTATAGTCGAGCCTTGCCGCCATGCGCTCTACGTTTACCTCTGCAGTGGCGGGGTCACTCTCCGGGTTAGAATTGAGCGTGAGCGTGGCGTCGGCAGCTGATGTCATCACGAAGTCTGAATAGTCAGAGCCTGAGACAGTCCATGCCGTGGTCTGTATATGATCGCGCACGTCGGCGAGCGTGAGCGACCTGCCTGTCCACCAGTCCGTGCCCGGATTAGCCACCACGATCACGTTGTAGGTACCGTTCTCGAGGTCTACCTGCTGTGGCGATGTCGTATATTTGCGGTCGACTCCAGTACTATTTTCATCAGTACCGTTTCCAATATTATTAAACGACACAACGGCCTTGATCAGTGTAGTGCCACCACTGTTCACTCCCTCCTGCCCTGTTCCCTGATAGAAGAAAGCTACGGCCGATGTTATTGCGTTTTCATTAGCCTGTCCTTTTTCCAGTCCGTCGCCTGTTTCACCTCCCGTGGGATTAGCGCGCGTAGGCGCGCCTTGCGGGGAGGCGAAGCTGAGCGAGACGTAAGAAGTAGCCGACATGCCGCCTCCTTCTGACGGAGCGTTGCCGATATCCTCCTGCGCACAGCCGGCCGCAAGAGCCGTCACGAGCATACAGCCCATGACGCTCTTTACCGTATGTAATATCTCTTTGTCCATAGACATTTTCTTTTTAGGTTAGCAATTCATATTGATCACAGCTCTTCAAACTGTATCCGCTTGCTCCATCCCAGCACGCTGATGCTGATGTTGATGTAGGCGAGCCGGTCACCCTTAAGATAGAAGTCGAGCTGATAGTCGTAGCCACGGTCGAGAAACTCCTGTGCCGAGTAGCGGTAGATGTCCTCGCTGGTACGCAAGCGGCTGAGGATGTCGGGCAGGTTGAGAGTGGCTACCTCCTGTCCCGTCACCTTGTTGGTGATGGTCAGCCGTCCGTCGTCGGCCGCATCGTCGTGATAGAGGATGCGCGAGGTCATGAAGTCGGCATGTCCTATATGGCCCAGTTCCTCCATCTCATTGCCATTGGCATCAAAGGCCGGCGTGCGGTCGTCAGTGTTCCATGTGGCATGGGGCGTGTACACCACCCTGTCGGTCTCGTCGAGCGAGTTGTCCCACAGGATGTGTGCGTTGCGGTCGGTGATGCGCAGGTCATAGTTATTGATGTCCATCTGTGTGGGGTCGTCAATCTCGCGCAGGGTGACATTGATCTTCTTGGTGTCGCGCACCAGAGGGATGGTTGCATAAGAAGGTTTTGAGGATGATACCTCTACTGCCTCCAGCAGTTTACCATGCCAGAGGGTATCGAGAGGAAGGCTGTTGTTGACAACCTCATCATACTCTCCCTTATTTTCATGATCGAGATTCACTTCCAGTTTCTGCATCTTATCTCCTGTAGCCGATGGAGCGGTACGAACGAACTTGGCACGGCCTGAAGCTAACTGGTCGGCGTAAGCATTCTGTCCGGCAAGGGCAAGGAACTGATATTTACCCGGCTGCAGGTTCTCGACGTGCATCACATAATTTGGGTCTTTGAGAGGCGATGATAGCGCAGAATTCGTCTCGGTCTGTTGGGTTATATAGTTTCCGTTCTCGTCGAATACATACAGCGTTACCTGTCCAACATGGTCATTGAACATGTCGGCACGCTGGAGGTTATAATCATACTTAAACTTCACATATACACCATTAGGACAATCGCTGTAGTCCTGGTGCCACATATCGTGGCATGAGGTTGCGACGGCCAGGGTCATGGCAGCAGCCATGACACCCTTTAACCATTTATTTATCTTCTGCGCTATCATATCGCTAATCTATTATTGTTTTCAAATTTTATCTTAATCAAATTACTTTCCGAGAATTACTCCCTGTGTACGCTTAGCCCAAGAGAGGACGTTGATCTTAACAGAGATATAAGCCGCCAATTCATCATCAGTATCACCAGTAACCTCAGGAACAACTGGGGAACCGAGCTTTTTGATACCCGTCACGTCAATATTATACCAGTTATTACGGAGTACACCATAACGACCGAGATAATTTGCAGCCTGATTGGTTTCTGGATACGCACCAGCCTTTACAGTTGGTTGTGGATTTTCCCCATTCTTCCATGGAGTCAATTCGTCACCAAAATGCTTAATTCTTACAGGATAGTATGAAATACCATTCTCATAAGTAGCAACCTTGATTGTTTTCATAATGTTTGTAATATCTGGGGTCACAGTTGGGGCTGCACCAGTAGTATATTTAGCATTACCTGTAGCATTGACAGAAACGGTAGGTACGTTATTACCTGCTGTACTAGCAACAGTAACATCCAAATCATTTTCATCAATTTTTTCATCAGCCTTCAAGCCCGTCTTAATCCATGCTTGTACGTCAGTATTGTTCAAGAATGCACTCTTAACAGCCTTCTTCATACCGTCCGCATCGAGAAGATCCTTCTCGTTATCATTAACAACATAGAAAGTTGAATCAGAACCGATCTTAGCAGCAACAATGACACGTGTTGTTACATTTTGATTCTGGTTAGGAACATCGAAAGTATTTTCCAAGCAATAATCATGTTCTCCAAGACTCTTCAAGGATGCAGGCGCTTTATTACCTATTGTATTGAAATCATTAGCCAAGACAGTTGGTTTAGTAGCGTAGTTAGGGTCTTTCGCCCAATAGGTACGATACAATGATACACCACTCTCCATAGGAGTATCACCAACAAAGCGATAAGGCTTTGTAGGAACAGTTGATGTAGTCTTCAAAGAGAGCCAATCTGAAGAATTTGAAGTATTCCTCAAATAATAGGTCTTCTTATTCGTATTATCCAATATCCAACCCTTAATAGTATATGGTACTGATGCATTATCGGTCAATTTACCTGTAGTACTAGTAGCTGTAACATCTACCTTGGCCAATGCACGCTCTACATAAATAGATGCAGAAGAATTAGCCTTAGCCAAAGCCTCTGTAGCATAGATATGATCCTTATCTATCTTAGAAGCGACAGAGATTTCAGCACCAGTTGGAGAAGTTTCTCCACCTTTAACACTTGCCAAAGGAGCATTCATCATCAAGAAACCTGTGGTTTTAAAATCAGAAGCATTCTTTGTCAGCTCTAAGCTTTGCAAATCTGAAATTTTCTTAGTTTTAGGAAACTCTACATCATTTACTTTCAAGGAAGCATTAGTATCATCAACAGCAAGTGTTCCATTGTTATTCAATACAACAATTGCATAGAAATTATTATTGTCATCTGCTAATCCACTATTAATCTTTTGGGTAATTTTGGTTGTGGTTGTAATATTATCAGTAGTAGTTCCAACCAAGTTCATACTCAAATTCTTCAACTCGTAAGCGCCAACAAATGTTGCATTGGCTTCATCAGTACCCTCAAACAGAATCAAGGTACCATTCTTAACAGCATACTCGTCAGCAAGTCCATCATCAAACACGTCGTTCTCAGCACGACTCATAGAACCACTACGTGTAGGCAAATTCAATGAAAGTGAGATGTATCCACTACCACTCTGATTAGAACCTGTGTTGTTACCACCACCATTCAGATCATCGCTACTTGAACAAGAACCTAGCATCAGCCCCGCCAATGCAACGGAAAATAATAAAGTTTTCTTCATCTTGTAAGTTATTATAGTTGTTATTAATAATTATTTCTTTACGTTATAAACGTTCTTAAAAATCTAATTATATTACATTTTTATATATTTGGTTTACAAATCATCTAATACGTTATATTTGAGTCACTTTCTGAAGTTGTACTTAGAAAAGTTTTGCCTGAGCTAGGAGACTGTCCCAGGCCAGGGCAGTGCCCTGACTCTAAGGAATAGCTATATTGTCCTAAACAGACAGTATGTATAACTTTATAGATTCTGTAAATTTTCTTTTGCAGAAGCAACACCAGCCTTGGCCGCCTGCTCCAGATAATAACGAGCTTGCTTCTCGTTGCCCTTCAGTATCTCATAGACTCCTCGGGCATTCTGGGCATCGGCACTGGTTCCAGCCTTGTCGAGATATGGTTTCGCATCATCTGCATCACCGGCATTCAAGCGGGTTATGGCTGCATTCAGATTCGCTGTCTCATTCTCTGGGAACATGCGGACGGCAATCTCCATCACATCATTAAACTCCTTGCTGCCTGGCTCGTAAGTCTGGGCTACCATGAACATCTCTTCCTGGCTCAACTGCTGTGGCTTGGTCTTGATAATCTCCTTTGCCTCTTCCACATCGAAAGGTTTCACCTTATAAGTAATGTGATAGTCGGAATGGCGGAGGGCTGGATACCAGGTGTCGAGCATAAAGCGATACTCTGAAGGATACTGCTTCTTAATCTTCAACTCGCGGGCATCCGGATTCAGACTCTTGTCTGCAATAATCGCCAGAATGGCATCCTTATGCTCCAGGTTGCTACCTTTAATATAAGCTACCAGACCATCCCAATCCTCTGGAGTAGAAGAAACCGTGAAGAGGTTGTTTGGCAACTTCACCATCCGGCGGACATATTCGGTCAGCGTCTTGGCACGGTTCTTTGCCAGATAATCATTATGGGTGTAAGGACTCTCAGGTGATGCATAACCATGAATGTTGATGCCGCTCACCTCCAGGTTCTTATCATCTTTCAGGGCATTGATGGTTCTTACGATGCTGTCCAACTGAGCCGGATTGCGACGGTAGTCGGCATGTAGCTCTATACGGTCTACCGGGAAATCGATATAAGCGCGCTTATCCAGATGACGGACCTTGATTGCCTCTACCTCCGGACGGACGAAAGAAGCTACCGGCTGGCGACAGCGAGAAACCGTGAAATCATTGCCATCCTGCAGATCACCACAGCCGCAGAGGTCTTCGTGAATTTCGAGATCGTAGTTCCTTACCTTGGAAGACAGAGGAACGGATGCCAGATACTTCACGGTCTGCTGCTTCTTGTTGTCTCGCTTCACCACCAAAGCCTGAGGTGAAAGCTGCAACTGTTTCTTTCCAACCCCTCGGTCAAACATAATCTGCTGTCTTCTACCGTTGATAACAATCTCAGGCATCTTGAGCAACTCTCCCTTATGCTTGATCATCGGAGTATAGACAAGCTGGTTGTTGGTAGGGAGATCCAGGGAATCGAGATTCAGATCCATCGCAACCATAACCCGGTCATTATGATGAGACATCTGTACATTAGATACCTGAATCTTATCGGCAGCCAACTTGAGACTCTTGCAATCCTGGGCTGCAAGAGGCATAGCCATCAAAAGAGAGCTGAATAATAATATGTAGTTCTTAAAATCTTTCATACTCATAGATTATGTTTAATGAGTTACAACATATAAATAAGAGAAATGGCTGCCTTGGTAGGACCCACGTAGTTGTCATGAGATGACTTCTCCTTCTCGCCACAGGCACCGCACTTGAACTTGTCGTACTGGATATAATCATATCCGAAACCTACAGAGGTTTCCAGGTTCCAGTGCTTGGAAAGAGGCAATTGATAACCAGCGGTCACACCACCACCTACATACCATCCTTCATAGCGATGGTCACGTAGTGATTTGAAAATGCCAAGGGGTAACTTCACTCCTCCTGCATTAAACTGTCCGCCCATGGCATGAACACCCAAGAACCAGCCATTGAAGCTCTGACAGAACCAGTAACGGTATTCTGGTTGCAAAAGCCAATGACGAAGGCTTGACTGGTCGCCACCGGACTGTTTCCAAGGATTGAAGCCAAAGAATACCTGAGCGGTATGCTTCTTGCCTAAAGCAGTCTCGACACCGAGATTAGGAGTTGTTGTAGCCCAATATAAGAGGTTGGACTTGACTCCCGTGATTTGCGCATAATTAGCTAGCGATACAAATATGAGTAACACTGTTGCTAAAATTAATCGTTTCACCATCTATTAAAAGAGTTTAGTTAAATCTATTTTTTTCGCTTTTATTATAAAAATAGGTAATTATATAAATTAATCGTTTACATGATAGTTCGCATTTTCTTGGTGCAAAGGTAATAAAAAAAATGAATAGGGGGAGATTGTCTGAAAACCCATAGCAGCCAAAATGTCTCCTAATATTTCTTAT
>OGKU01001145.1_pt1 | contig 14429 bp, 8 predicted proteins | sample 1572611 | NCBI WGS metagenome assembly OGKU01 (sample SAMEA2581886, study PRJEB24529) | metagenome | biome: Human gut stool | place: China | collected 2011 | reverse complement strand
TCCGCGGGGCGTCGGGGACGCCGCCCCCTACAATGATCTGGCAAGGCTTCTCATTGCCGCAAACGGGCACGGCGGCCTGGGGGCAGGCCGCCCCACATCCCACTTTTCCACAGTCCGTAGGGCGGGGTGCCCTCACCCCGCCGCAGCTTCGCCGCTGCCGCCCGTTTTCGGGTTATTCCGCACAAAAAAGCAGGGGTTCGCGCGCTCGCGCTCCCCTGCCGTTCGTCTTACTGCTTACTGCCATACTCTTATTTCCCCGCCAGCAGCACCGCCAGCACGGCCTTTTCCACGTAGATGCGGTTCTCCGCCTCGTCGAAAATTTCGTCGGCGTGGGCTTCCAGCACATCGGGGGCGATCTCCTCGCCGCGGTGGGCGGGCAGCGGGTGGAGTTTTTGGCGAAAACCAGCGCCACCGCCTTGCCCTGCAGATCCTTCGGGTCCACGCCGTCCTTGTGCAGCCGCTTGTACTCGTCGGCCACATCCAGAATGTGCAGAATTTCCTCGGGCGTCATGCCGCCCAGCTTCAGCAGATGTTTCATACGCATTTCTCCAGTACGCTGCGCAAAATCGCCAGCGCGTCGTCCACGTCGTCCGCCGTCAGGATCAGCGGCGGCAGCAGACGCAGGCGGGTCTTGGCGGTCAGCACCAGCAGACCCGCCTTCTCGCAGGCGGCGCGGACGTCGGCGGCCTTGATGCCGTCGTCAAACGCGATGCCCACCATCAGGCCGAGGCCGCTGACCTCCCTGACATGGGGCAGCTTGACCAGCCCGGCGCGCAGCTGAGCCGCGCGCTCGTTGACGTTGGCGAGGAAGTCGCCGTCCATCTCGTCCAGCACGGCCAGCGCACCGGCGCAGCAGACCGGGTTGCCGCCGAACGTCGAGCCGTGGGAGCCGGGCTTCATGTGGTCGGCGACCTTTTTGTTCATCAGCACCGCGCCGATGGGCAGACCGCCGCCGAGCCCCTTCGCCAGCGTGACGATGTCGGGGTGCAGATCAAAATGCTCGCACGCCAGGAACTTGCCGGTGCGGCCCACGCCGGTCTGCACCTCGTCCACAATGACGAGGATGTCTTTTTCCCTGCAGAACGCCGCGACCCTGGCGACGTAGTCCGCGTCCAGCGCGACGACGCCGCCCTCGCCCTGCACCAGCTCCATCATGACGGCGCAGGTGTTCTTGTCGGCGGCCTTTTCCAGCGCGGCAAAGTCGCCCGCGGGCACGTAGTCAAAATTTCCCGGGAAGGGGCCGAAGTCGTGGTGGAACACGTCCTGGCCGGTGGCGGTCAGGGTCGCCAGTGTGCGGCCATGGAAGGAGTTGACCAGCGTGATGACCTTATTCCGGCTCTCGCCATAGGTATCTACGCTGTATTTGCGGGCGCACTTGATCGCGCCCTCGTTGGCCTCGGCGCCCGAGTTGCCGAAGAACACGGCGTCCAGCCCGGTGCGGCGGCAGAGCTTTTTCGCCAGCTTGCCGTCGGGGGCGGTGTAATACAGGTTCGACGTGTGCTGCAGCGTTGCGGCCTGGTCGGTCACAGCCCTGACCCACGCGGGGTGGCAGTAGCCCAGAGAGTTGACGCCGATGCCCGACGTAAAGTCAAGGTAGCTCTTGCCGTCGGCGTCCCTGGCCGTCATGCCCTCGCCCTCCGCCAGCACGACCCGGCTGCGGCCATAGGTGTGGAGGATGTAGTCGTTATCACGGGAAATAACTTTTTCGGTATTCAATTGGGTGACCCCCTTTTTATCATACGCAAAAGCCTTCCCCTTCGCGGGAAGGCGGCCCGCTTGGAGCCTTCCCCCTTGGGGGAAGGTGGCCGCAGGCCGGATGAGGGGCAAGTGTCCTGCGGCTGCCCGTTTGCGGGACAGCGCCAAGCACTTCGCCCTCATCAGTCAGCGGGCGGGGCCGCTGACAGCTTCCCCCGAGGGGGAAGCCCAGGCTGCCGGAAAATGCGTTGCTGCGGCAAGTTGACGGGCGACCAATGGTCGCCCCTACACACGCAAAAAGGCAAGAATGCAATTTTTTTGACGGTCTGAGCTTCCCCCGAGGGGGAAGCCATTTACCGGTTTCCTCTCCGGTAGAACATCGTGCCTGCGCCTCTGTCGCTGAACATCTCGAGCAGGATCGAATGCGGGACGCGGCCATCGATGATGACGGCCTCGTGGACGCCCTGATAGATGGCGTCGGCCATGCCCTCGATTTTGGGCAGCATACCGCCTGCAATGACGCCCGCGGCCTTGTAACCCTCGATCTCGGAGACCTCGACCTCGGGGATGAGCGTAGACTCGTCGTTCTTATCGTAGAGCAGGCCGACAATATCCGTCATGCTGACGAGCTTTTCGGCGTGCAGGGCAATGGCGATCTCCGCTGCGGCAGTGTCGGCGTTGATGTTGTAGGGGACGCCGTTTTCGTCCATGCCGACGGTGGCAATGACCGGGATAAAGCTGTCGGCCAGCAGGTGGTCGATCAGCGTCGTGTTGACCTTCTCGATCTCACCGACGTAGCCGAGGTCAACGTCCGACTTGCGCTTGCACATGATCATGTGGCCGTCCATGCCGCACAGGCCGACGCCGCGGCCCTTGAGCAGCGCGACCAGATCCTTGTTGACCTGCCCGGCCAGCACCTGCTGGACGATGCCCATGGTCTCCTCATCGGTGTAGCGCAGGCCGCTCACAAATTTGGACTCCTTGCCCACCTTTTTCAGCATACTGTTGATAGCCGGGCCGCCGCCGTGCACCAGCACGACACGCACGCCGAGCAGCGTCAGCGTGACCAGGTCGTTCATGACGGCCAGCTTGAGGTCATCGTTGACCATCGCGTTGCCGCCGTACTTTATAACCAGCGTTTTACCGTGGTATTTCTGGATATAAGGTGTAGCCTCGCTGAACAGCAGGGCCATTTGTTCGTTTTTCATTGTACTCCTCCACATCCCCTACTCCTAAAGCCTTCCCCCTGGGGGGAAGGTGGCCCCGCAGGGCCGGATGAGGGGCGGCGGTTCCGCGATTGCCCGTGAGCGGGTTACAGCAGGAAGTTTGCCCCTCATCAGTCACCTTCGGTGACAGCTTTCCCCCTTGGGGGAAGCCCAGCGTGTCGAAAAACCTCCCTCTGCGAGGGAGGTGCCCCGAAGGGGCGGAGGGAGAGAACCTTGCCATAGCCCGAAATATTTCGGACAGCCGTACAGTTCTCTCCCCCACCGCCTGCGGGCGGAGCCCCCTCGCAGAGGGGGCCAAGGGGTGAGCACACCTTTTTCGACAGTCTGAGCTTCCCCCTTGGGGAAGCCTTTTGCGTTAGGTGCGATAATCCCCATTGATCTTCACATAATCATACGTCAGGTCGCAGCCCCAGGCCTTGGCGGTGGCGTCGCCGCTGCCAAGGTCCACGAGGATGTCGATCTCGTCCTCCTTGAGCACCACGGCGGCCTCGTCCTCGCTGTAGGGGTGGTAGGCGGCGTTCTCGCAGACAAAGACCTCACCGGCCTTGCTCTTGAGGCGCACCGACGTCTTGCTGATGTCGAAATCGCCCGGCGTGTAGCCGATGGCGCAGAGCACGCGGCCCCAGTTGGCGTCCGCGCCGAACATGGCGGCCTTGAACAGGGTGGAGTGGATGACGCTCTTGGACACGGCGCGGGCCGTGGCCAGGTCGGGCGCACCGGTCACGGTGCATTCCAGCAGCTTCGTTGCGCCCTCGCCGTCACCGGCCAGCTCGCGGCTCAGATGCTCGGCGACCTCGGTCAGCGCGGCGACAAACGTATCGTAATCGGGCGTGCCCTCGGCAATTTCTGCGCCGGACAGGCCGCTGGCCAGCAGCAGCACGGTGTCGTTCGTGGAGGTATCGCCGTCAACCGAAATCTGGTTGAAGGTGGCGGGCACGACGGTGGACAGCGCCTTTTGCAGCGCGGCGGGCGCGACCTTGGCGTCGGTGGTCATAAAGAGCAGCATCGTGGCCATGTTCGGGTGGATCATGCCGCTGCCCTTAGCGATAGCGCCGATGCGCACGGCCTTGCCGCCGACGGCAAATTCCAGCGCAATTTCCTTCGGGTGGGTGTCGGTGGTCATGATCGCGGTAGCCGCGTCGTGGCTGCCGGCCTCGTCGGCGGCCAGCTTGGCGGCGGCCTCCGGGATGCCCCTGGCGAACGGCTCGATGCTCATGGCCTGGCCGATGACGCCGGTGGAGGACGGCAGCACGTCGTCCGCGCGGATGCCCAGCTCCTTGGCGACGATGTCGCAGGTGTCCTTAGCCAGCTGCACGCCGTTGGGCGCGCAGGTGTTGGCGTTGCCGCTGTTCACAACGATGGCCTGTGCATAGCCGTCCTTCAGGTGCTCGCGGTCCACCGTGATGGGTGCGCCGTAGACCTTGTTGGTGGTATAGCAGCCCGCGCCCGCGCAGCGGACGTCCGCCTTGATCAGCGCTAGGTCGAGCTTGGAATGGTTATGGCGGATGCCGCAATGCACGCCCGCCGCGGAAAAGCCCTTCGGCGCACAGATGCCGCCGCTTACCGATTTGAAGTTGCTCATTATGTATACCCCTCGATTTTTAAATAAGAAAGAATAAATAATAAATAATAAATAATAAATGTTGTGGATCGCGTCGCTGCGCTCCGCTCAAAAAACTCCGTAGGGGCGCATTCTATATGCGCCCGTCAGTCGTCAGTCAGCTTGCGGGCGGATATGGAATCCGCCCCTACGTTTTGTTTGCGCCTTGGGCGCAAACTCCACATTCTTTATTATTTCTTATTTTTTATTTATTATTTGCTTACCGCGCTAAGCCCTTTCGTCTCCTCCAGCCCCAGCATCAGATTCATGCACTGCACTGCCGCGCCCGAGCTGCCCTTGCCGAGGTTGTCAAACAGGCTGATAAGCTGCATCCGGGTGCCGTCCGGGTTGGCCAGGCAGTAAATTTCCAGCGTGTCCTTACCCGCCAGCTTGTTGGCGGCCAAAAAGCCGCCGTCCGTGCCCTCACACAGGGGATGCACCTTCACCATCGGCTGACCGGCGTAATATTCCGCCAGCGCGGACGCGACCTGCGGCGCGGAAACATCCAGCGCCGTTACATCCAGCGGGATCATCGTCTCCATACCCGCGTAGTAGTCGGCCACAACGGGGACGAAATTCGGTGCGGTGTCCAGCCCCGTGACGGCGGCCATCTCGGGCAGGTGTTTGTGGTACAGCGCCAGGCCGTAGGGGCGCGGGGCGTTCAGCGCCTTGTTGGTGCGCTCGGCCTCGTACTCGGCGATCATCTTTTTGCCGCCGCCGCTGTAGCCGGTCAGGCTCGTCACGTTCAGGTGCGCGGCCTTAGGGATGATCCCCAGCTCCACCAGCGGCGCGACGGGCGCGATAAAGCCGGTGGCGTGGCAGCCCGGCACGGCGACGCGGGTCGCGGTTTTCAGCGCCTCGCGGGTGCCGTGCAGCTCGGGCAGGCCGTAGACCCAGCCGGGCGCGGTGCGGTGCGCCGTGCTCGTGTCGAGAATGCGCACATCGTCCCGCAGCAGCGGCACAACCTCACGCGCGGCGTCGTCCGGCAGGCAGAGGAACGAGAGGTCGCTCTCATTGATGACCGCCGCTCGGGCGCGGACATCCTTGCGGTCCGCCTCGGAGATTTTCAGAATTTCAAATTCGTCCCGTTCCGCCAGCCGGTCCGCAATGCGCAGACCGGTGGTCCCGGAGGAACCATCCACGAAGATTTTGTACTTTCCCATTGTTACACCCCTTACTTCCAAAGGCTTCCCCCGTGGGGCTGCCGCCAGTTCTAAAGGCTTCCCCCGAGGGGCTGCGCCCGCAGGCGCGTGTCGGAGCGCAACCGCCGAAGGCGGCTCTTAGCGCGTAGACTGAAGCTGCCGCCCGCAGGCGGCTGATGAGGGCGGAGTTTGCGTGGTCTCCCTTTAACGGGCAATACCCGCAGGCTCTCCCCTCATCCGTCCGCGGGCGGAGCCGCGGACACCTTCTCCCCCAAGGGGAGAAGGCTCCTGTCAATTCTAAAGGCTTCCCCTTCGGGGGAAGCTGCCGCCCGCAGGCGGCTGATGAGGGCGGAGTTTGCGTGGTCTCCCTTTAACGGGCAATACCCGCAGGCTCTCCCCTCATCCGTCCGCGGGCGGAGCCGCGGACACCTTCTCCCCCAAGGGGAGAAGGCTCCTGTCAGCAAGGTCTGCCCTCATCCGGCCCTGCGGGCCACCTTCCCCCGGTGGGGAAGGCTTTTATGCCAGCTTCCCCTTCACATCCGCAACCTGCTTCATCACGCTTGCCTTCGTCGGGCCGCCGTAGCTGGTGCGGCCCTCGCAGCAGGTCGTCAGGTCGATGGCCGTATAAACGTCATCCTCAAACAGGTCGCTGTACTGCTTGAATTCGTCCAGCGTCAGCTCCTCCAGCGTCTTGCCCTCGCGGATGCAGGCGGCCACCATCGTGCCGGTGCACTTGTAGGCATCGCGGAAGGGCATCCCCTTCTTCGTCAGGTAGTCGGCGCAGTCCGTCGCGTTGATAAAGCCCTTCGCGGCGGCGCGGCGCATGTTGGCGGGCAGCGGGGTCATCGTGGCCAGCATCGGCGTGACGGTGCGCAGGCAGAGCTCCAGCGTGTCCACGGCGTCAAAAATGGCCTCCTTGTCCTCCTGCATATCCTTGTCATAGGCGAGCGGGATGCCCTTCATCATGACGAGCAGCGTGTTCAAATCGCCGTAGACGCGGCCTGTTTTGCCGCGGATCAGCTCCGTTACATCGGGGTTTTTCTTCTGCGGCATGATGGACGAGCCCGTCGTAAAGGCGTCGTCCAGCTCGATGAACTTGAACTCCCAGCTGCACCACAAAATAATTTCCTCGCTCAAGCGGGAAAGGTGCATCATGCAGGTCGCCATGGCGCTGCACAGCTCAATGCAGAAGTCGCGGTCCGACACGCCGTCGATGGAGTTACCGCACGGCGCGGCAAAGCCGAGCTGTTCGGCGGTGTAGAAGCGGTCCAGCGGGTAGGTCGTGCCCGCCAGTGCGCCGCTGCCCAGCGGGCACTCGGCGTCCATGCGGCGGGTCGCGTCCTGCAGTCTTCCCAAGTCGCGCAGCAGCATCCAGGCGTAGGCCATCAGCTGGTGGCCGAAGGTCACGGGCTGGGCACGCTGCAGATGGGTGTAGCCGGGCATGACGTACCCTGCGCCCTTCTCGGCCTGGTCGCAAAGCACGGCGATAAGTTCTTTTATCTGGCCCTGAATATGCTCACTGGCGGCGCGCAGGTTCAGGCGGATGTCCAGCGCGACCTGATCGTTGCGGCTGCGCCCGGTGTGCAGGCGCTTACCGGCGTCACCGACGCGGGCGGTCAGCGTCTGCTCGACGAAGGTGTGGACGTCCTCGGCGTTGGGGTCGATTTCCAGTGCGCCGCTGTGCAAATCGTCCAAAATGGAGTGCAGACCCTTGTGAATATCGTCCACATCCTGCCGGGAGATGATGCCCTGTCTGCCCAGCATGGCCGAGTGGACAAGGCTGCCCTGAATATCCTGCTCGATCATCCGCGCGTCGAAGCGGATGGAGGAGTTAAAATCGTTTACGCGGCTGTCAACGGCCTTGCTGGCCCGGCCCTGCCAAAGTTGGGGCATAGGTTTTACCTCCGTTTTCTAAAGGCTTCCCCCTCGGGGGAAGCTGCCGCCCGCAGGCGGCTGATGAGGGCAAAGTTCCCGGCAGCAACCCGTAAAACAGGCAATTGCGGCAAGGTCTGCCCTCATCCGGCCCTGCGGGCCACCTTCCCCCTCGGGGGAAGGCTTTTTATCAGTAATGCCAAAACCGCCAAAGGGTTTCCACGCCCCTTGGCGGTTGCTTATTCGGCGTTCGTTCGCTTATTAGTCCTGTGCGGGCCAGCTCTTGGCCAGCTTGGCGCGCTCGGCAATGGGCAGGCCAAACAGGTTGATGAAGCCGGAGGCATCCGCCTGGTTGTAATCGTCATCCTCACCGAAGGACGCGGTCTGCTCATCGTACAGGGTGTACGGGCTGGTGACACCGGCGTTGATCATGTTGCCCTTGTAGAGCTTCAGCTTGACGTCGCCGGTGACGGTTTTCTGCAGGTCGTCGGTGAAGGCGCTGATGGCCTCACGCAGCGGGGTGAACCACTGGCCGTTGTAGACCAGCTCGCCCATCTTCTGGGCCAGCTGTGCCTTGAAGTGCATAGACTCCTTGTCCAGCGTGATGGTTTCCAGAACATCGTGCGCCTTGTACAGGATGGCACCGCCGGGGGTCTCATAGACGCCGCGGCTCTTCATGCCGACGAGACGGTTCTCGACGATGTCCAGCAGGCCGATGCCGTTGGCGCCGCCCAGCTTGTTCAGGTACTCGACCAGCTCGACGCTCTCCATCTCCTTGCCGTCCACAGCGGTGGGGATGCCCTTCTCAAAGTGGATGGTGACGTAGGTCGGGGTGTCGGGGGCCTGCTCGGGGGAAACGCCCAGCTCCAGGAAGCCCGGCTTATTGTACTGCGGCTCCAGGGACGGCTTCTCGAGGTCGAGGCCCTCATGGCTCAGGTGCCACAGGTTCTTGTCCTTGGAGTAGTTGGTCTCACGGTTGATCTTCAGGGGGATGTTGTGGGCCTCGGCGTAGTCGATCTCCTCGTCACGGCTCTTGATGCTCCACTCACGCCACGGGGCGATGATGGCCATATCGGGGGCCAGCGCTTTCAGGGTCAGCTCAAAGCGGACCTGGTCGTTGCCCTTGCCGGTGCAGCCGTGGCAGATGGCGTCGGCGTTCTCCTTCTTGGCGATCTCGGCCAGCGCGGCGGCGATGCAGGGACGCGCGTGGGAGGTGCCCAGCAGGTAGTCCTCATACTTGGCGTCGGCCTTCAGGCAGGGCCAGATGTAGTTTTCGACGTAGTCCTTCTTCAGGTCGAGGACGTACAGCTTGGACGCGCCGGTCTTGATGGCCTTCTCCTCCAGGCCGTCCAGCTCGGTGCCCTGGCCGACGTCGCCGGAGACTGCGACGACCTCGCAGTTGTTGTAGTTTTCCTTCAGCCAGGGAATGATGATGGAGGTGTCCAGACCGCCGGAATAAGCCAGCACTACTTTTTTGATATCCTGCTTTTTCATAATGAACGCTCCTTTATAAAAATACACTTTTGTTCCCTGATGCAAGCATCCCTCTTGCACCCTCTATCTGCGGTTCGCTTTGGATGGTTTTATTATACACCATGCGGCTTTTTCGTCAATGACAAAAACCGCCAAACCTTGGGCGGCTTTGCACGGCGTTTTGGTTCAATTTGCATCTTTATGCAATTTTAAGATAATATATTCGCATATTATGCAATGCGGGTGTATATTCTCATGCAGTCTGCCGGGCCTTTTGGGCAGGCCGCCCAAAACGCAGACGAGCGCCGCCGGGCAGTGTGCCGGGCGGCGCTCAGGGTCAGTTCCGTTTCAGGGGTCGGTGCCGCCGTCGGCGTGACGGAGAGGGCAAGGCTCCCTCATTGAGGGAGCTGGCAAAGCCGTCAGGCTTTGACGGAAGGAGTTTCTTCCGCACACAAAAAGGGAGCGACTCCCGTTTTTGGGAGCCGCTCCTTGCGGTCATATCAGGGGTATTTGTTGCACAGGGCCTTAGTACAGGGGCTTCCAGGCCAGAGCCACGATGGACTGGCTGTAAGCGGTGAACTTCAGGCCGTTCTTATCGTAGGTATCCATCCGCACCGGGGTGACGATGATGTCACCAGCCTTGCGGAACCGGCCATCGGCAGTGCACATCTGCACCAGGTAGTACTCCTGTGCCATCTGGCCCTTGGTGGCCTGGGGCAGGGTGAGCTTGCAGGTAACGCCATCCTCCGGGTAGCGGTCGTTGGGCAGCACACCGATGCTGCTGTTGACCTGCACGGTAAAGTGCTCGGCATTGGCCGGGTCAAAGCCTGCAGCGGTGAGGGCAGCGTCCAGAGCGGCATTGGCAGCGTCCACGCTGTCAAAACCGGCAGCCTTGGCGTCGGCCTCGGTGGTAGCGGCACGGCTGAACCAGGGATCAATGGTGGGGTCCAGCATGGGGATGACTTCCTGAGCCTGGAGCACGGCACCGCAGACGCTGCAGTGGCTGCCCTCGGTCAGGCCGTCGGTGGTCTCGGTGGGAGCCACAGCGGCATCCACGACCGGTGTATGCGGTGCCAGCTCCTCGATATCCTTCGTGTTCCGGGTCTTGCCGCACTTCTTGCAGATCTCGCCAGTCTTGCCCTTCTGCGTGCAGGTGGATGCCACCGTGAAGGACTCGTACTGATGGGTGCAGGTGAGCTGCTTGATGGTGGTGGAGATCAGGTCGGTGACCTGCTTATTCAGGTCATCCACCTTGCCCGTCACGGCATCGTTGACCTTACCGCCGATCTTATCACTGACCCAGTCGCCCAGCTTACCGGGCAGGAACTTGTGCACGGTATCGGACACCTTGTTGTCCACGATATCACCGGCGCTTGCACCCAGCTTGTTGACCTGATCCGAGACCAGATCGGTCACGCCGGGCAGCAGGTCTTTCTGCAGGCCGTCCATGATCTTCTCGGTCGGCCAGCCGCCGTTCACGCGCTCCTGTGCATTGGAGGCTGCATTGTTGGCAATGCTGCGCACCTGGTTCATGAACTCCGGGTCATTCACCAGCTGCTTCCTGACCTCGTCCTCAACCTCTTTCAGCGTGGCTTTGCCCAGCTTGGTCTTGAGGAGCTTTGCGTAAGTCTCATCCTTCATGAGCTCATCCACAGCCAGATCCAGAGCATCGTTCACCAGAGAGTTTGTCAACTTCTTCCAAGTCTCTTCATCTCCGTTCGACACGACCTCCTGCACCAGCTGGAGCACCATGTCGCTGACGACCTGCGTATTGTTGTCAGCCGCATCTTTGCCCGTGATTCCTTTGTAAATCGCACCGTACACCGTGTTGTAGAGTACCTTCTGGATGCCAGCCTGCGGGGCATCGCTGCCCTGCACGTCGCCTGCCAGCTTGTCCACTACGTTTACAATGGTATCTTTTGACAGGAAGCTGTCATCCAGGCTGTTCTTCAGTTCGTCAATGGTGCTGTACAGTGGTTTCAAAGCACTATTCAACTTTTCCGGATCGATCTCAATGGGCACGCCATTACTGCCTGCCACACTGATCTTCAGATCCTGCAGTTCCTTCGTCACAGTTGCAGAGATCTCATCCAGTGCTGCAAGGGCCTGCTCTTTGGTCTCAGCTTTCTGGACTTTCTTCTGTGCCTGTGCCAGGGCATCGTTGATGACGCCGGTGACATACGCATCTACCGTCTTTTCGTTGACCTTAACATTCTTCAGCGCGGCATCCGTAAGGCCGCCCGACACCCCATCTGCGGCTATTTCGCCTTCTTTTCCGGTAAATGTATTATCCTCATGGCCGCAGTAATCGCACTTGCTCTTATAGTAGATAACAAATTTATTGTTTTCCCATTTTGTGGTATCGTACTCATAAGAGGTATACTTGTGCGGCAGGGGATTGCCATCGGAACCAAGGTTGGCACGGTCTCTGGCCTCGCCCTTGGCACCACACACGGTGCAGCGCAGAGACTCGGTCTGCTGCTCACAGGCAGGCTTATTGTCGTTCACATACTTGGTGCTCCAAGTGTGGGCGATCATGTCGATTTCTTCGATGTCCACATGACTGCAGTTGACACAGACACGCTGCTTCTCACCCTTTGCATAGCAGGTGGGTTCCTTGGTCACTTTCCACTCGCCATAGTAATGGATGATCTGCTTATCTTCTGCGCCGCAATCACGACGATCACAGACTGCAACCTGCTCACCATCTGCGCCCTCAGTGGCTTCCTTGGTCACGGTATATTTGGTGTACAGGTGGCCAAGGGGATCCTTCCAGTTTGTTTCTCTAGTTTCTCCTTTATGGAGCTTGCATTTTTCAACGGTATATCCTTTTTCCGTGCAGGTGGGAGCAACCACATGATCCTTCTTCCAATAATGAAGTGCCCGGTCAGCGGCTTCCTCTACAGCCCACTCCTCATCCAGTTCCGGCAGAGCAGCGGCTTCGTCCTCTTCTGCCACTTCCCGGTCCTCAGACAGTTCCGGCAGGGCAACGGCTTCGTCCTCCTCTGCCACTTCCCGGTCCTCGGACAGTTCCGGCAGGGCAGCGGCCTCGTCAGCCTCGGTATCGACGTCGGCTTCGTCAGCCTCCGTGTCGGTTTCCTGCTGCTGGGTCTGGGCCGCCGGGGTCTGCACCTCGTCGGCGTCCGCCGCCAGCACGGGAGCCGCCGTGGACAGGGCAAGGCCAACGGCCAGCACCAGAGCGGCCGCACGTCTACCCAGTTTGTTGATTTTTCTCACGTTCCATCCTCCTTTAATTGTTGCAGGGTGTCAGGCTTTGCCTGCCGCCCCTGAAAACAGACACGTTCACACTTTATGTCTATCACAATTCTAACAAAATTGCAACCCAAATCAAGCCAAAAGGCAATATTGCGTCCAGAATTTACAATTTTGGACGGGATTTAACCGGCACTGCCCGCGCCGTGCTCCGCAAAGGGGCGTCCTGCGGCCTGCCACGCCGTGCACAAAAGCTCCTTTTGCGCCTTGGGCAGCTTTTTAAGGGCGGCTTCCCGGCGCAGGGCGGCACAGCGGTCGGCGCACCGTTCCAGATAGGCAAAGCCCTCGGCCCCGTGGGCGCGGGTGTAGCGGGCCCCTTTGCCGCTGCGGTGGGCCCGCAGGCGGGCGGCGGGGTCGTTGGTCCAACCGGTGTACAGCTGGCCGCCGGTGCAGCGCACCATATACACAAAGGCGGCCTTGGGCCGCACCGTGCGGTCAGATGCGGCCATTGTTGCGCAGCACCTGACGGCAGGCGGCAATGGCGGTATCCTTGTCCTTGGCCGTGATGAGGAAGCGGCTTGCGTGGCAGAAGCTGATGCCGGGGATGCCGCTCTTCTGCTCGATGACCTCCTGCGGCTGACCGGCCCAGCTCTGGGGGAAGGGCAGCTTGGAGCGCTTGGTCTTGTGGTCGGTCACGCACTGGGCGCTCCACCCGCCGCGCTGGCTGGGGTACACCACAAACAGGGCGTCGGTCTTGTACAGGCCGTTTTTCCACGGCAGATAGCAGGGCAGCACCACGATGCCGTCGCGGGAGTTCCGGTAGGCCTGCTGCACCTTTTCGTCGGCACGGTTCACGGCGTTGGCGGCGTCGATCTGGTGCTCCAGGATCTGCTTTGCCACCGCCACAGCCTGGAAAAAGCAGGCGTCCTGATCCTCCTTGGAGTCCCACACGGGGTTGAAGAAGCCGATGGCGTCACACAGGCTGTTCTGCTCGCCGGTGTTGTCGTTCAGATCCAGCGGCTGGATGAAGTTCTCGTCGATGAGCCGGGCCTGCCGCTCACCCACAAGGCCGGGGCCCAGCACCCGCCACAGCAGGCCGAAGGCCGCGTAGGGCACGCCGTTGGCACGGTACTCCCGCGGCTCCTGATGGTGGTCGAACATGCCAAAGCCGATGTCGTACACGATGCCGTCAAAGTCATCGGGCACGGTAAAGCCGCGGGTGATCCTGATGTCCGGCCGCAGGATCTGCAGCAGCGCTGTGGCAAACACATCGTCGGCGTGGAACTTGCCGGCATGGGTAAAGCCGTTTGCAGGAATTTTCATAGATGATACCTCATTTTTTGTTTTTTCCGGTCCAGTATACCACACTTTGGCGCAGGGGACAACAAAACGGTAACACGAAAAAAAAGCAACCTTTCGCAGGCTTGACACCCCTGCGAAAGGTTGCTATAATATCTATAGAAGAGCACCGCAGACAAGCGGTTGGCTCCGTGGTTTAGATTTCAAATGAAACCGTCACCCTGGCCGGTGGCGGTTTCAGCGTTTTACTCTGATCGTAAATGTAAATCCAAACAAATGGAAGGTCAAAGTAATCGGCATAGCTCTCACCTCCTTTCGGAAGTGTGAGCCAACCGCCTGCCGTTGCAATGCAGTGCTCTGCCCGTCGTGTTATCCCAACGGGCAGCCTTAAAATACCATAGTTTCTGACAAAAAGCAACCCGTCTCCGGGGAAACTCCGGAGGCGGGCTGCTTTTTGTCGTTTATGCGGGAATTACTTGCGTGCCTTGCGGGCGGGCTTGGCGGCGGTGGGCTTTGCGGCAGGAGCAGTCGGGGCGGCGTCGGGCTCACCCAGAGCCAGCACCTGTGCCAGCTCGGCCTGTGCGGCGGCGTTGGTGTCGTCGGTCACGGCCAGCACGTCCGAGTAGAACTGCTCCATCCCCTCGCGGGTGGAGAAGTTCGCCACATACATCTGGTTGCCCATGGCACCGGACAGTGCGTCGGGGATGCGGTCCACCATGCGCATGTTGTCCTGATACTTCTGCATGATCTGCTCGTGGCTGTACACAAAGTGTTTGCCGTCGCGGCGGCCGGCAAAGGCACAGTAGAAGTGCTCGCCCACCGGCATGTCGGTACCACCAAAGGCGATCATATCGGCCCAGATCTTGTACACGTTGGTGGAGCGGGCAAAGTTGATCATATCCGGGGTAA
>OGKU01001141.1_pt1 | contig 14475 bp, 10 predicted proteins | sample 1572611 | NCBI WGS metagenome assembly OGKU01 (sample SAMEA2581886, study PRJEB24529) | metagenome | biome: Human gut stool | place: China | collected 2011 | reverse complement strand
TGGTCTTTTCCACGTTCTCCTCGATGGAGTAGTGGCTGCCGTCGAACATGATGGAGGAGAAGCCGGCCTCAACGCAGGCCTTGCAGCCCTCGTAGGTGCCGTGGTCCAGGTGCAGGGCAACGGGAACGGTGATGCCCATGGTCTCCACCATGGAGCTGACCATGGCGGCAACGGTCTTGAAGCCGGTCATGTATTTGCCCGCGCCCTCAGAGACACCCAGGATAACGGGGCTCTTCATTTCCTCGCAGGCGGTCAGGACTGCCTTGGTCCACTCCAGATTGTTGATGTTGAACTGGGGCACACCGTAGTGGCCATCGCGTGCCTTGATCAGCATTTCGGTTGCATTTACCAACATTATTCATTACCTCCGCAAAATCATTTTGGGGTGAAAAAGCCGTTTTGGATACAAGATTGCGCATCCTTTAACGAACCTAAGGGTAGTATACCCCAATTACAGGATAAAATCAAGGCGGTTCCCGCGGCGTTTTCAACACAAATTCACATTGGGCATTTTGATGTTGGAGATTCTGGCAAAAACCACTGGATCTCCCTTCAAAAAATTGTCATAATTCCGACTTGAATTTTACAAAAAGTACGGCGGAAAGTTTGCGTGTCGAACCTGGGAGGTTGAAAACTTGGTGGAAACTGTGGAATTCCACCTGGAAAGTGGGCGTACAAACTTGATTTTTGAACATTTTCCACCGGGTTTTCAACGTGTGGAAAAATTTGAGCCGAATTACCGATTGTATAGCCTGCTGAATGTGGAAAACTTTTGCCTTCGGCAAACATTGCGAAGAATGCCGGGGTATGCTATACTTTAGAATGTATCAGTGTCAAAATATAGTAAAACTGAAACGGAACGAAACCATGGCGCGGCTCAAACAGCCCGCCTTGCCATAGAATGGAAGGAGAACACATCAATGGACGAACAGAAAATGCCGCGCCGCCCCCGCCGCAGCAGCACGGAGGAGCAGCCCAGGAATGAGAGCCTGGTCTACGGCAAAAACCCCGTGACCGAGCTGCTCAAGAGCGGTTCCGGCGTGGATACCGTGCTGATCGCGGAGGGCATGGCCCCCGCTGTGGCAGCTTACTATACCGCCATGGCCAAGGAGGCCGGGGCCACGGTCAAGCGGGTGCATCCCAACAAGCTGCGCCTGATGACCGGCACCGAGAGCCATCAGGGCGTGGCCGCCTTTGCCAGCGAGATCGAATATGTGACCGTGGAGGACCTGCTGAACGTTGCCAGAGAGAAGGGGGAGCCCCCTTTCCTGGTGCTGAGTGACGGCATCGAGGACCCCCATAATCTGGGCGCGGTGATGCGCTCTGCTCTGCTGTGCGGAGCCCACGGCATCGTCATCCCCAAGCGGGGCGGCGCGTCCGTGACCCCCACCGTTATCAAGTCCAGTGCCGGTGCGGCCGAGCGCCTGCCTGTGGCCCGCGTGGCCAACATCGGCGAGACCATCCGCCGCCTGAAGGATCAGGGGGTGTTCGTCTACTGTGCCGATATGGACGGTGTGCCCCTGCGCAAGAACAACCTGACCGGCCCCATCGCACTGGTGCTGGGCAGCGAGGGCAGTGGTGTATCCCAGCTGGTGAAAAAGCTCTGCGATGGTGTGGTGCGGCTGGATATGGCCGCTCAGGGCACCGGTGTGGACAGCTTCAATGTCTCGGTGGCGGCTGGCATCATCCTGTACGAGATCCAGAGCCAGCGCGCCGCAGAGTAAGAAACAGCGGCCAGACCGCCGTGACCAGAACAGGGAGGGACTAGGATGCCAAAGGATGATAAGCGCAAAGAGCTGACACAGGAAGAGATCGATGCGCAGAACGAGAAGTTCCGCACGTTTTTCAGCACCAGCGTGGCACAGGTGCCCGAAGAGATGAAGCGCCGCGATGAGGAAAAGGAGAGCACCAGCAGCCTGCTGGGCAAGCTCTTTCACCGCGAAAAGGACAAAGAGGAGCCAGCCGCCGCCCCGGCCGTGCAGAATGAGCTGCCGCCCACGGGTGAGATCGTGCTGGGCTATGAGGAAGAAGCCGAGGCCGGCCTGGAGCTGGCATTGGAGCCCGGAGAGCTGGAGGAAGCAGAGCCTGTGGCTCTGCCCGCCGCGCCGGAAGCCCCCGCAGCGCCGAAGCCGGAACCCCGGCCCGCACCCCAGCCCGAGAAAAAGCCGGAGCCGCCCCGCCGCCGGGAACCCCTGACCCCGCAGGAGCAGCAGGAGGATGCAGAGATGGCCGAACTCAAGGCCATGCTCTATGGCACCCCCAAGCCTGCCCCGGTGGAGGAGGTGCAGGATGCCCCCGAAGAGGTGCTGGCCGTGGAGCCGGAAGCTCCCGCAGCGCCTGAGGGCCCGGCCATCCCCATGGTGTTTGCCGAGGATCAGTCGGTAAAGCAGGCGAAGTCTGCCCCGGAAGCCGCGCCAGAGGTTGAGCCGGAACCGGAAACGGCTTTCCAGTTCTTTGGCAAGGGCGCGGACGAGAACGAGCCGCAGGCCCCTACCCGCACCGAGGCCCCCAGCAAGGACGACAGCATGAGCCTGCCGCTGATGGGGCTGGAAGAGGACGAAGCACCCGCCCGGCCTGCCGCCCCGGCAGAGGAGGCCCCGGCCCAGCCTGCTGAGGAAGCGGCCCCTGCCGCGCCGGAGGCTGAGGAGAAGCCTGCAGAAGAAGCCGAGCCGGAAACGCCCGAGCAGGTGGGGGAGAAGCTCCGCCGGATGGGCGCGGAGCTGACGCTGCGGTGTGTGCTGGAGGGCATCCTTGCCGTGGTGCTGCTCCACTTTGGCCTTGTTGCCGAGGGGCTGCTGGCCCCTGTGGCCTCCCTTGACCCCGTGATCGCCCCGGCGGCGTTCTATGCTGCCAACCTGCTCTTTCTGGCCGGTGCGCTGGCTGTGGGCTGGCCTGTCCTGCGGGATGGCCTGCAGGGCCTCAAGGGCCGCCCCAGTGCAGACACCATGCCGGCGCTGGCTGCCTGCGGTGCGCTGGTGCAGGCTGCGGTCGCCCTGCTCAACGCCCAGAGCTATCAGAACTCCAGCTGGACGCTGCTTTCCGGCGTGGCTGCACTGGGCCTGTTCCTGGCCCTGCTGGGCAGCCGTGTCCTGCTGACTGCCGTCAGAAACGGCTACGACCTCGCCGCCCGATCCCCCGAGGGGCTGCAGGGTGCATTCCGTGTCCGGGATAAGGACCTGATCCGGGTGCTGGCCCGGAGCTTGGATCAGAAAGACCCCTGGGTGCTGCTCAGCCGCCCTGTCCAGTGGGACGAGGCGCTGGTGGAGCAGAGCTTCGGGGAGCGCGCCAGTGAGCGCCGCGCCCGCAAGACAGCCCTGATCCTGCTGGGTGCCGCCGTGCTCAGCGGGCTGGTGTTCCTGCTGTTTGGCGGCGGGCCCAACGGCATGGCCGCAGCCCTGACCTCCATGCTCTGCATGGGTGCACCGCTGTCCTCCACCCTGGTTGCGGGCATCGCTTCTCTGCGCCTGCAAAAGACCGCAGCCGCCGCCGGTGCCGTGGTGCCCGGCTGGGCTGCCATTGAGGAGCTGGGCGGTGTGGATACTGTGCAGGTGGATGCCGACGAGCTCTTTACCGTCGACAGCGTGAATCTGGAGGACATCCGCATCTTCAAGGGCGGCCGCATCGACCGTGCCATCCTCTATGCGGCCAGTATCCTCAACCACAGCTGCGAGACCCTGCGGGGGCTGTTCCGCCAGATCATCGAGGACCGCACCGAGATCCTGTACCCTGTGAAGGACTTGGAGGTCCACCACGGCCTTGGCTTTGCCGCCTGGTGCGATAACAACCGGGTGCTCATCGGCAACCGGCTGTACATGGAGCGGGAGGGCGTGCCCCTGCCTGAGCAGGAGTACGAGGATGAGCACTCCCGGAACGGCGCGCTGCAGATCCTGTATCTGGCTGTTTCCGGAAGCCTGCACGCCATGTTCGTGCTCCATTATGTGGGCGGCCGCAACGCCGCCCGCGGGCTGGAGGTGCTGCAGCGGGAGAACATCCGCCTGCTGGTCACCTGTGAGGACCCCAGCCTGACGGCCCGCCACATCACCGAGGCCTACCATCTGCCCGAGGGGATGATCACTCTGCTGGATCAGGAGCAGTGCAGCGCGCTGACCCCTGCCCAGCCGGACGAGACGGCCCGCTGCTGTATGCTGCATGATAAGGGCTTTGCCAGCCTGATCGGCGGCCTGCGCGCGGCAGAAAAGGCCCAGAACGCCGAGACCAGCGCCACCACGGTGCAGATGGTCTCGGTCTGGTTCTCGGTGGTCATCGGTGTTCTGCTGACCTACGCGGGCAGCATCGGCACCCTGTCGGTGGCCGCTGTCCTGATGTATCAGGCAGCTTGGAGTGCTTTGAGCATTGCAGTCTGCGCTCTGAAACAGCATAACTGAGAAATGTTCTTAAAATAAATAGGAATTATTCTTGATTTCAATTCGGAACTCTGGTATAATCAGTGCAGAAGGAACGCCCCGGCGGTTACCGGCGGCGAAATGATACACCGCACAAACAAAAGGAGAGCATGAATATGGAACTCAAGGGTACCAAGACCGAGAAAAACCTGTGGGAAGCCTTTGCAGGCGAGAGCCAGGCCCGCAACAAGTATACCTTCTTCGCCAGCGTGGCCAAGAAGGAGGGCTATGAGCAGCTGGCAGCGATCTTTGAGGAGACGGCTGCCAACGAGAAGGAGCACGCCAAGATGTGGTTCAAGGCCCTGAACGGCGGCTCCATCCCCGATACCATGACCTGCCTGGAAATGGCAGCCGGCGGCGAGCACGACGAGTGGACCGAGATGTACCCCCGGATGGCCGCAGAGGCCAAGGAAGAGGGCTTTCCCCAGCTGGCTGCCCTGTTCACCATGGTGGCGCAGATCGAGAAAGAGCACGAGGAGCGCTACCGTGAGCTGGCCGAGAACCTGAAGAACAACAAGGTTTTTGCCCGGGAAGAGCAGCAGGTCTGGCAGTGCCGGAACTGCGGCTACACCTATATCGGCAAGTCGGCTCCCCTGAAGTGCCCGGTCTGCGCACATCCCCAGAGCTACTTTGAGCTGAAAAAGCACAATTATTGATCCTGTCCGGAACGCCGCAGCTCCCACGCCGGGACTGCGGCGTTCTTTTTGCACAAAATTTTCCGGAAAAACTGGTATAGTCCACGAAATCGGGTGCGAAAGCACAGCACTTTGGGCGAAAAACTTGACCCACATTGGCCGGACGTGTAAAATGAATCAGTAGTGAGAAAAATCATGGACGCGAAATTTTTCCATGTGTGCGGCATTCCTTTGATCCCATGGGATGAAACAAGGAGGGAAGTTCGACCCAATGAAATGGAAATTCCAAACCGCGGGGCGGCTTCTGGCCCTGCTGGCTCTGAGCGGGGCCCTGCTGGCTGCCCCTTTGCCCGCGCAGGCCGCGCCCGGTGTGCTGACAGGCCTGACAGGAACCGGCTCCAAACTGGAACTGGAGCTGACCGAGATGGAGCTGGAGATCACCGATGATGACCCCCGCCCCAAGGGCTACCTGTACACCAGCGGCCAGAGCGATTATTACTTCATCGTCTGGATGAGCAGCAACTCCAATGTTGCCACGGTGGATGGCGACGGCAAGGTGACGGGCCGCAATGCAGGCACTGCCATCATCACCGCCATCTCCGACCACGGCGAACGTGCCGCCTGCAAGGTGACCGTGACCCGCAAAAATGAAGAAGCAGCCAGAAAAAAGCCCACGCTGGATACCACCAGCCTGAGTCTTGTGCTGCAGTACAATGACCTGCACCCCACCCATCAGCTCCAGCTGGCCAACAGCGACCACTCCTTCCTCTATGTCTACCAGTGGATGAGCAGCAACCCTGAGGTTGCCACAGTCAGCGACAAGGGCCTTGTCACGGCTCAGGCGGCGGGCACCACCACCATCACGGCAATGGTCTCCAACGGCCAGGCTTTGCGATGCAGCGTCACGGTGACTTCGGATATCGGCAAGGTGACCTTGAACAAGAGTGACCTGCTGCTCCGCACCGTGGGCACCCAGGAACGTCTGACGGCCACCGTTGCGGTGGAGGGCGGCGGCAGCGTGCCCATTACATGGGTCAGCAGCAACCCGGGTGTCGTTACCGTGGATGCGGATGGCGTGGTGACCGCCATTGCCGATGGAGAAGCCAAGGTCACGGCCCTTTCGCCCGCCGGACGCTTTGACGTGTGCAGCGTTGTGGTGGGCATGGCGGCGGAGAAGTACGAATCTGAAGCCGACCTTGCTGACGAGCTCAAGCTCCCGGACCCCTACGTAGCCGTACGGCTGAACAAACTGGCATAAAGAAAAAGCACCCGCCCATGGCTGTTTTTGACAGCTATGGGCGGTTTTTGCGTGTATGGAAACGGATGCGCTGGGAAAAACTTGCCGAAGAGGAATTTTTTTCAAAAAATATTTTGCGTTGCATGGTGTGATATACCTGACACATCCGGCCGCCTCCGGCAGGTGAAAAAGGACAAAATGGCCCGAATGTTGTTTAAGACAGGGGGCGGATGCCCCACGGAGCGGCGAAATCTCTGCAAAAAAGGCGGCTGTCCGGCTTGAATGACACATTTAACAAAAATTTGACGTGAAGTGATTGAATTTGCAACTCTTGACAGAAGGCGGGACAAACCATTATCCTTTTATCCAGAGGAAAGTATTTTATGTCGCCAGACGTTGGAATGCCTGGTGTACAAGTGTGTGTCAGGAGGGAAAGAATATGACCAACTACCGGAACCGAATCGGGGAAGCCATTGCCTTTGCCCGGAACGTGGCGGGCAGATCCCAGCAGGAGCTTGCGGATATGCTGGGGCGGGACAAGCGCACCATTCAGAAATGGGAGCGGGGCGAGATCCGCATTGCGCTGGAGGATTATCTGGATGTATTCGATACTCTGCACCTGCCGGTGGGGCCCTATGAAATGTGGATCCGGCATCCGGAACTCTTTCCGCGCGGCATGGAGGATATCAAGGGCTTCAGCACGGAGAAAAAGCGGCGGGTACTGGCGGATTATTATCTGCATCAGGCTGCACCGCTGGAGATCGAGCAGGAGTATTACATCCTGTTCGGTGACCACGGCAGCAACAGCTGCGGCATCCGGCAGGAGCAGCTGGCCAACCTGCAGACTCCGCTCCGTGACCGCAAACGGATCGTGAACCAGATCATCGACAACTACTATGAGGCCCGGGCCATCGGACATCTGACCGACCCGGAGGGCCAGCAGCCAGTGATGCCCATTCTGGAAGCCTGCTATGATGCCAGTGCACGGAGCGTGGAAGCCAACGAGAACCGGTACAGCATCGGCAGCATCGAGGACTATCTGGACGATGCGGCAAAACCGGCAGAAGAGTGAACCGAACAGCAGACGGTCATGTGCAGCCGCCTGCTGTTTCTGCGTTCGGCTGCCTGCGGGAAAATATTGTGAAATTTGCGGATTCCTGCTATACTTATCCTATTGATGAAAAAGAAGGGTGAGATAAATGGCATACAACATGGGCGGTCGGCGCTTCCGGCCGGTGGGCAGCGGAAAAAAGCGGACTGCGCCGCAGTACGGGCCGGTGGGCACAGGCTGCCCGTTTGTGGAGGAGGCCGTGGCGCGGCTGTACCGGGAGCAGAACGAGGAACATTTCTGGAGCCTGATGAACGCCCTGAACTATGCGCTGGAATTGCAGACCAAGGTGTTGGTTCCGCTGGATGCGGCGGTGGACCCCCAGAGCGGGGCCGCCCCCTGGGCGCATCTGCCCATCCCGGAGGAGCGGGCCGAGGGCCTGCCGCCCTGGCTGCTCCACGCCCGGAAAGAGCGGCACTATCTGCCGCTGTTCACCTCGGTAAAGAACGCCGAGGCGGAAAAGGCCAGCGCCACCCGGCCCATGGTGGAGCGCAGCCTGCGCAGCGCCATGGAGTATGCGCTGGAAACGGACGGCATCGATGGTGTGGTGCTGGATCCGTGGACAAGCTCTGCCACGCTGGATGTCTCCCTGCTCAGCGGGCTGCTGAGATCGGAGCGGGGGAGCGACAACCCCGGCGCTCAGGAGCTGGAAGCCGGGCACTCCGCCGCCCGGGCCGGGGATTGGCCGGAGGCAGCGGCCCGCTACACTGCCGCCGCCGAGGCTGGCAGCGCAGAGGCGCTTTCTGCCCTGGGGGACTGCCTGTATTATGGCCGGGGTGCCCGGAAGAATAAGACCCAGGCCCGGCGGATGTGGAAAAAAGCCGCACAGGCCGGGGAGGTGCAGGCCATGATCGCCCTGGGGGATGACTGTGCCGCATCGGGCGGGGAGATGGCTGAGACCCTGCAATACTACCGCCGCGCCCAGAGCGCTGCCCGAGAGGTGCCGGACATCGCCTACACCCCGCAGGTCTGCCTGCGCCTTGCCCAGTACGAGACCCAGTACCTCTCCCGCAAAAAGGCGCTGCTGCAGGTGGCCGAAGCCGTGCAGGGCTTTCGGATCCTGCAGGCCGAGGGCGAAACGGATGCTGCCGACTGGCTGCGGGAGGCTGAACTGCTGACGGATCAGCTGCTGGCCGACGATAAAAACGCCTGAAACACAGTTTCTTTACATTTGTTCTAAGAAATCGTCATAGGAAACCGGTAAGATATTCAAGGAAATATTCTGCGCCGAAGAAAAGAGGACAAGCACTATGAGCAAAGTGATCGGAATCGACCTTGGCACCACCAACTCCTGCGTGGCGGTGGTGGAGGGCGGCAAGCCTGTGGTCATCACCAACGCCGAAGGCGAGCGTACCACCCCCAGCGTGGTGGCCTTTACCAAGGATGGCGAGCGTCTGGTGGGCGGCGCGGCAAAGCGCCAGATCGCCACAAACTCCGGCCGCACGGTGTCCAGCATCAAGCGGTACATGGGTTCTGATCACCGGGTGCATATCGATGGCAGGGACCTGACCCCGCAGGAGATCAGCGCCATGATCCTGACCAAGATCCGCCGCGATGCCGAGAGCTATCTGGGCGAACCGGTGACCGAGGCCGTCATCACCGTGCCTGCCTATTTTGACGACAGCCAGCGCAAGGCCACTCAGGACGCGGGCCGCATTGCGGGCCTGAATGTTCTGCGCATCATCAACGAGCCCACCGCCGCCGCGGTGGCCTACGGCCTGGACAACGAAGCTCCCCAGAAGATCCTGGTCTATGATCTGGGCGGCGGCACCTTTGATGTTTCGATCATTGAGATCGAGGACGGCACCTTTACGGTGCTGGCCACCGGCGGCGATACCCATCTGGGCGGCGACGACTTTGACGAGCGCATCGTTGAGTGGGCTGTGGCGGAGTTCCGCAGGTCTGACCGCATCGATCTGACCAAGGACCCCGCCGCCATGGGCCGCCTGAAGGAGGAAGCGGAAAAGGCCAAGAAGGAGCTTTCCAGTGCGCTTTCCGCCCAGCTGAACCTGCCGTTTATCGCGGTGGGCAAGGATGGCCCTCACCATCTGGATCTGAGCCTGGGCCGCCCCCAGTTTGAGATGATGACCGGTGACCTGCTGGCCCGCACCGTTCAGCCGGTGCAGAACGCCCTGCGGGATGCCGGGATTTCCGCCAGCCAGCTGGGCAAAGTCCTGCTGGTGGGCGGAAGCACCCGGATGCCTGCTGTGGAGCGGCAGGTCCGGGAGCTGCTGGGCTGTGAGCCCAGCCATACCCTGAACCCCGATGAATGCGTGGCCATGGGTGCGGCCGTGCAGGGCGGCCTGCTGCAGGGCGGCGGAAAGCTGGCCGGTGCCACCGGTGCGGCCGCGCAGGGCCTTGTGCTGATGGATGTCACCCCGCTGACGCTGTCCATTGAGACACTGGGCGGCGTGGCCACTCCTCTCATCACCCGCAACAGTATGATCCCTACCCGCAAGAGCCAGATCTTTACCACGGCCCGCCCCATGCAGACCAGCGTGGAGATCAACGTGCTGCAGGGTGAGCGCCACTTTGCCCGCGACAACAAGAGCCTGGGTAAATTCAAGCTCACCGGCATCCGCTCCGGCTTTTCCTCCAAGCCCCAGATCGAGGTCACTTTTGACATCGATGTGAATGGCGTGGTCAAGGTGTCTGCAAAGGATCTGGGCACCGGCCGGGAGCAGAACATCACCATCACCGGCAGCACCAATCTTTCTGAGAACGAGATCCAGCGCGCCATGGCCGATGCCGCCGCCTACGAGGAGGAGGATACCCGCCGCAGGGAGCGGCTGGAACTCCACAATCAGGCCGAGATGCTGGCTTACAAGGTGGATGAGGCCCTCTCCAAGTGTAAAAAGGAGCTGGACAAGGACGAGAAGAACCGAGTCAAGAACGACCTTGCCAGCCTGCGCCGCTGCCTGCGCAAAGATAAGCCCGAAAAGATGAACGAGACCGAGGAAGCGAACCTCCGTCAGGCAAAATCCCAGCTGGAAGCCAGCGCCAACCACCTGATGGTGCTGTACAGCACGGAGCAGGATGCCGGCCGGCAGTAAGCAGGCAATTCCCTACTGAAAAACTTCGTTGAAAGGGTTGACAAACCCGGAAGAGTGGGGTATTATGTATGCAATATCACAAAAATGGCTGTGAAGAGAAGAGTAGGTTTTCGCATTGATCCTTCCAGAGAGCCCGGGCGGTGGAAAAGGGCAGGAAACAGGGAACTGAAAATGGTCTCGGAGCCGCGGGGGCGAAGTGCAAGAGTGCTAAGCCTGCGACGGGAGCGCCCGTTACAGCGTCCGGTTGTCGCGTTGCAAAACGCCGCAGCAGTGAGGCTGTCTCTGTGAGGGGACAGTAAACCAAGGTGGTACCACGGAAGTTTTACGCTTTCGTCCTTGTGGGTGTATGCCCGCTGAGGACGGAAGCGTTTTTTATTTTGCTTCCGGTGCAAAGGGTGCGGATTGTGCCGCACCGCACAAAAACATTTTTGTAAAAGTAGAGAGGGAAAACAAAATGTCTAAGATCACTCGTCGTAATTTTCTGAAAGTTTCCGGCGTGGCCGCTGCTGCCGCTGCCCTGACCGCCTGCGGCGGCTCTTCCTCCACCGCAAGCTCCGCCGCTTCCGGCGCTGCATCCTCTGAGGCTGCCTCCACCGCTGCCAAGCTGGACAAGATCAAGGTCGCTGTTCCCAACGACACCACCAACGAGGCCCGCGCTCTGACCCTGCTGGAGAAGAACGGCTTCTTCAAGCTGAAGGCAGATGCAGGCCTGACCGCCACCAAGAACGATATCGAGGAGAACCCCCTGAACGTCAATGTGGACGAGGTCGAGGCTGCTCAGGTGCCCAACGTCCTGCAGGATGAGGACTACGCTGTCATCAACTCCAACTACGCCATCTCCGCCGGTCTGGACCCCATGACCGACGCTCTGGCCATGGAGGATGGCACCTCTGCCTACGTTAACGTTCTGGTCTGCAAGGAAGGCAATGAGGAGGAGCCCAAGATCAAGGCTCTGGTCGCTGCCCTGCAGAGCCAGCAGGTCAAGGACTTTATGACCGAGAGCTACGGCGGCGCTGTGGTCTCTGTTGTGGAAGACCCCACCGACGGCTATGATCCTTCCATCGATTATGACGCACTGAACGGCGAGACCGTCAGCTGCGCTGCCACCCCCGCTCCCCATTGCGAGATCCTGGAGGTCTGCAAGCAGATCCTGGCCGACAAGGGCATTACGCTGGACATCCAGGAGTACGATGACTACGTGATCCCCAACACCATCGTTGAGGATGGCCAGTGCGACACCAACTACTTCCAGCATCAGCCCTACCTGGACAACTTCAATGAGGAGAAGGGCACCCACCTGGTCTCCGTTGCAGGCATCCACGTTGAGCCCATGGGCATCTACGGCGGCAAGCAGAGTGACCTGAGCCCGATCGAGGGTTAAGGAAACGCGGCTCGCCCTCTCAGTCAAAGCCTGACGGCTTTGCCAGCTCTCCCAAAGGGAGAGCCAATTGCAGCCCACAGTCAGCTGTTGTTGCGCCCGGAAGATGCAGTGCCTCCCACTTTGGGGGAGGTGGCATTGCGGAGCAATGACGGAGAGGGCAAGGACGTTACATCAAAAGGAGAATTCCTGTGATCGAGATCAAACATCTTTCCAAGACCTTCCAGATGAAGGACGGCGCAGTGAATGCGCTGAAGGACATCAGCCTGACCATCCCGGATGGCTCCATTTACGGCATCATCGGCATGTCTGGCGCGGGTAAATCCACGCTGGTGCGCTGCATCAACCTGCTGGAGCGCCCCACCGAGGGCAGCGTGGTCATTGACGGCGTGGAGATGGAAAAGCTCACGCCTGCCCAGCTGCGTCAGCGCCGCCGGGAGATCACGATGATCTTCCAGCAGTTCAACCTGCTGATGCAGCGCAGCTGCCTGAAGAACATCTGCTTCCCCATGGAGCTGGCAGGTGTGAAGAAAGAGGAAGCCGAAAAGCGCGCCAAGGAACTGCTGGAAATGGTGGGCCTGCCCGATAAGGCCAACGCCTACCCGGCCCAGCTCTCCGGCGGTCAGAAGCAGCGCATTGCCATTGCCCGCGCACTGGCAACTGACCCCAAGGTCCTGCTCTGCGATGAGGCCACCAGCGCGCTGGACCCCAACACCACCCACTCCATCCTGACCCTGATCAAGGACATCAACCGGAAGCTGGGCATCACGGTGGTGGTCATCACCCATCAGATGAGCGTTGTGGAGGAGATCTGCGATCACGTTGCCATTCTGGACGGCGGCGTTGTGGTGGAACAGGGCGAGGTGAAGGAGATCTTCGCCAACCCCAAGACCGCCGCGGCAAAGCGTCTGGTGGCTCCCAACGGCGGCAGCGCCGCCCGCGACCTGTCCAGCTTTGCGCCGGACGATCATGTGGTGCGTGTGACCTTCAACGGTTCTTCCGCCGCAAAACCGCTGGTGGCAAGTCTTGCCGCCGAAAAGGGCATTCTGGTGTCGGTGCTCAGCGCCGATACCCGCGACCTGAGCGGCCAGTGCTACGGCTCCATGCTGCTCAAGCTGCCCGCTGACCTGGATGAAGCAAAACAGGCTGCTGCCTACATGCGGGCACAGCCCGGCATTACGGTGGAGGAGGTGACCGGAGAATGACCATTGCAGATTATGGCTTTGCCATCTGGGAGACCTTCTATGTGACGGTGCTCTCCACCGCGTTCTCTCTGGTCATCGGTCTGCCGCTGGGCGTGCTGCTGGTGGCCGGTGATAAGGACGGCATTCTGCCCCTGCCCGGCTGGCTGATGCACCTGCTGAATATCATCATCAACATCCTGCGCAGTGTGCCTTTCCTGATCTTGATGATCTGCGTTTTTCCGCTGACCCGTATCATCGTGGGCACCACCGTAGGCACCAAGGCCACCATCGTCCCGCTGGTGGTGGCGGCCTTCCCGTTTGTGGCGCGTCTGGTGGAGACCAGCCTGCGCGAGTTGGATGAGGGTGTGGTGGAAGCCGCCCAGAGCATGGGTGCGACCCCGTTCCAGATCATTACCAAGGTAATGATCCCCGAGTGCCTGCCCGGCCTGATCTCCAGCATGACCACGGCCCTGACCACCATTCTGGGCTACTCGGCTATGTCCGGTGTCATCGGCGGCGGCGGTCTGGGCAAGATCGCCCTTTCCTACGGCTACTACCGCTACCAGACCAACATTATGATCGTCTGCGTCATCCTGCTGGTGCTGCTGGTGCAGATCTTCCAGACCGTTGGCACCTTCTGGGCCGCCAGAAGCGATAAGCGGCTGAGGAAGTAACTCCTTCAGTCGCACTTCGTGCGCCAGCTCCCTCGGAGAGGGAGCCTTAAAGCCTCCCTCTTTGAGGGAGGTGGCAAAGCCGAAAGGCTTTGACGGAAGGAGTTCCCTCCTCATTTCGTCCCGGACGGGAAGTAAAATTCAACGTTTCAATTCCCCGCCGGAGGCATGTGCTCCTGCGGGGAATTGTACTATTCGGACAAACCCAGTAAAGGAGTATGTTGCAATGAACCGTGATACCATCTGTGTGCAGGGCGGTTATACGCCCGGCAATGGCGAGCCCCGCCAGATCCCCATCATCCAGTCCACCACCTTCAAATATGCCACCAGCGAGGATATGGGCAAGCTGTTCGACCTGGAAGCCGACGGCTACTTCTACTCCCGCCTGCAGAACCCCACCTGTGACCTTGTGGCCAAGAAGATCTGCGAGCTGGAGGGCGGCACTGCCGCCATGCTGACCTCCAGCGGTCAGGCAGCCAACTTCTTTGCCCTGTTCAACCTCTGCGAGGCCGGTGACCATATCGTGGCATCCAGCACCATCTACGGCGGCACCTTCAACCTCATCTCCGTCACCATGAAGAAGATGGGCATTGAGGCCACCTTTGTGGACCCGCTATGCACCGAGGAGGAGCTGAACGCCGCCTTCCGGCCCAACACCAAGGTGGTGTTCGGCGAGACCATTGCCAACCCCGCCCTGACCGTGCTGGATATCGAGAAGTTTGCCAAGGCTGCTCACGCCCACGGCGTGCCCCTGATCGTGGACAACACCTTCCCCACGCCGGTCAACTGCCGCCCCTTTGAGTGGG
>OGKU01001123.1_pt1 | contig 14717 bp, 10 predicted proteins | sample 1572611 | NCBI WGS metagenome assembly OGKU01 (sample SAMEA2581886, study PRJEB24529) | metagenome | biome: Human gut stool | place: China | collected 2011 | reverse complement strand
CAGACCGTTGGGGTCGCTTAATTTGATTTTTGTCTAACTTTTGGGGTTCATATCAGATTGATAGGCGGTTTTTTAGGTGGTATAATTTTATTACGATAAAACTGCACGACACTTGAGCAGAGACAGGAGGAAGAATGATGAGAAAGAAAATTGCAGCGTTGTTTTGTACGTTGGCAGTTCTATGCGCATGTTTGTGTGGAACAGCATTTGCGGCAAAGAAACCGAGCATAGAGCTAATGGGCTTATATGCCATATGGGATGAGCCTATGGTATCGAAACCGATTATATATTTTCGAGTTAATTCCAGTAAAGCGATTAAATACGCAGATTGGTATGTATCAGCATATAATCGTGTAGGTGATAAAGCCTCGATGTTTCCAACGAAAAAATTGACAATGGTAGGGCCGTTGGAGCCGTTCAGCCTTGGAAAAAATGTAGATTTTGAATGGATGGTTCAAAGCAATGCAAGAGAGGATAGCCCGTTTCGGCATTATAAAATAGTTCCGTATGCGATTGCTGCAGCCGATGGCATTCAGTTCGTATATCAGGATGCATACGGTAATCTCTTTGTAAAACCAGATGAAAACAATCCTGAAAGCTATACTTATTTGAGCGAAGATGAAATCCAGAACGCGATGTTTGACTACAGTGGTTGTGAATTTTCTGACGTATGGTGGAGAGACTGGTCGATTGATTATCTTGCAGTGGATAAAGTCGTCATAACTTACATGGACGGAAGCGCAGAGACGGTCACAAATGTGAACTCAAAGTATCGTGGTATGACTTTGCAAAACCCTCCGTTTGCTCAGCAGCTTGCGCAATATGATGCTGTCTACAACTATCAGGATTATTTGCGTCTCAACCCCGACCTTGCGGATATAATCGGCGCAAACCAGAAAGCCTTGTTCGAGCACTTTGTTACCAGCGGCATGAAGGAAGGCCGACAGGGAAGCGCGGGATTCAACCTAAGCGCCTATAAGGCGAACAACCCTGATTTGGTGGCAGTGTTTGGCGATGACAACGTAAAATACTACGAGCATTATATTTCGCAGGGCAGGGCTGAAGGTCGAGTTGCAGTCTGATACAAAAAAGTATAATTATAACCCCTGGGAAGAACAGAGGCGCAAAAGGCTGTTCTTTCCGGGGGTCTTTTTACTCACGAGAAAACGCGCCCCCACCTTGCAATCGTTTCACAGCTATGCTATACTTCAGTTAGTTTTATATAACTCATGCTCAGCTCTGCGGAAAAGCCCGGGTGCAGGGAGAAATGAGGAGGAAGTTTATGCTGGTAAAAGAGATCAGTGAGCAGCACATCCAGGACATTGGCCACGCCTTTGGCTATTATGATTACGGCGAAGAAAAGGGCATGGCCAGCTGGTTCCGTGACAAGGAAGCGGTTGTGACCTACATCTGCGGCTTTGTGCGGTGCGTGCTGACAGACGGCTTTCTGCACACCACCAGTGAGCGTGGCGAGGGCTACATTGCCTACAAGCTGCCGGGGCAGAAGGTCAGTTTCAAGGCGGCGCGGATCCTGCTGCGGGGGATGCTGCAATCCATGAGCCTGGGGGAGCTGTTTCACTTTGCACGGATGCTCTCCAAGGCCGGGCCCTCGTTGGAAGATGTGCTGAATAAGGAGAAAAAGCCCTGCATCTATGTGGGCATGGTCTGCGTGCGGGAAGCTTATCAGGGGCAGGGCTATATGCGCAAGGTCATGGATCTTGCCTTTGCCGAAGGCGACCGGCTGGGCATTCCCGTGGTGCTGGACACCGATGCAAAATCCAAGTGCGATAAGTATGTCCACCTGGGCATGAAACTTTACGGTACGCGCGACCTGGGGCCGGGCGGCACGCTGTATGACCTCGTCCGCTACCCGAAAAAGGCAGAATAAAATAGTAAGAGGGAGAGCTCCTTGCGGGGCTCTCCCTCTTGGTTTACAGGTGCAGATATTTTCCGGTGATGCTGGCGGGATCGGCGGCCACCTGCTCCGGTGTGCCGCAGGCCACGATGCGTCCGCCGCTCTCGCCGCCGCCGGGGCCAAGGTCCACGAGATAGTCGGCGTTGCGGATCACATCCAGATCGTGCTCAATGACCACCACAGTGGCCCCGCTGTCAATGAGGCGCTGGAACACGCCCAGCAGAGTGCGCACATCCAGCGGGTGCAGGCCGATGGTGGGCTCGTCGAATACAAACACGGTGTCAGCCTGCCCTTTGCCCATCTCGCTGGCGAGCTTGAGCCGCTGGGCCTCCCCGCCCGAAAGGCTGGGGGTGGCCTCGCCCAAAGTCAGGTAGCCCAGCCCCAGGCTGGAAAGGGTCTGCAGCCGGCTGGCCACCAGCTTGAGGTCGGCACAGGCGGCAAGGGCCTCGTCCACGCTCATCTCCATCAGGCGGGGCAGGCTCTCGGCCTGGGTGCCGTCCTTCCGGATGCGGTAGAGGGCGGCGGCATCCTTCTGGTAACGGGAGCCGCCGCAGTCCGGGCAGGTGATCTCCACATCCGGCAGGAACTGGATGTCCAGGCTGATGGTGCCGGTGCCGTCGCAGCCGGGGCAGCGCAGGCGGCCCGTGTTGTAGGAAAAATCGCCCGCCTTGTAGCCCTTCTCCCTGGCAAGGGGAGAGCGGGCGTAGATCTTGCGCAGCTCATCGTGGACATTGGCATAGGTGGCCACCGTGGACCGCACGTTGATGCCGATGGGCGTTGCGTCAATGAGCTTGACCTGCGCAATGCCCGGTGCAGTGATGCTTTCCACATGGGCGGGCAGAGCTTCGCCCCGGGCGGCGGCCGCCAGCGCGGGGATCAGGCTTTCCAGCACCAGCGTGGTCTTGCCGGAACCGGACACGCCGGTCACTGCAATGAGCTGCCCCTTGGGCAGCCGGACTTCCAGCGGCTTGACGGTGTGGATGGCCCGGGTGCGCAGGGTGATGGTGCCCAGCGCAAAGAGCTCCGCCTCCGGGGTGCGGGTGCGGGCTGAGAGGGTGTGCAGGTCGGCAAGGAAGGGCCCGATGCGGGAGGCCGGGCTTTGGGCCACCTGCTCCACAGTGCCCTGTGTCAGGATGGTGCCGCCGTTTTCACCGGCACCGGGGCCCATCTCAATGAGCCAGTCGGCATCCCGCAGGATCTCGGTGTCGTGATCCACCAGCACGATGGAGTTGCCGTCCGCGATCAGGTCATGCATCACGCCCCGCAGGCCCTCGATGTTGGAGGGGTGCAGGCCGATGGAGGGCTCGTCCAGCACATAGAGCACGCCGGTGGTGCGGTTGCGCACCGAGCGGGCCAGCTGCACCCGCTGGCGCTCCCCTGTGGAAAGGGTGGCGGCCTCCCGGTCAAGGGAGAGGTAGCCCAGCCCCAGATCCAGCAGGCGGGCGGCGGTGGTCTGAAAGGACTCGCAGATGCTCTCGGCCATGGGGCGCATCTCCACGGGCAGGGAGGCGGGCACCCCCTCCACCCACTGTACCAGCGTGTCCAGCGTCATGCGGCAGGCATCGGCCAGCCCGATGCCCCGCAGCCGGGGAGCCCGGGCCGCGGCGTTCAGGCGGGAGCCGCCGCAGGCGGGGCAGGGGCCCTGCTTCAGGAACCGCTCCACCCGCTTCATGCCCTTTTCATCCGTTACCTTGGCAAGAGCGTTCTCCACGGTATAAACGGCGTTGAAGTAGGTGAAATCCATTTCACCCGCCGCGCCGGTCTTGCTGTTCTGGTAGAGCAGGTGCACCTTTTGGGCGGGGCCGTGGAACACCATGTCGCGCTCTTCCGGGGTCAGCTCCCGGAAGGGAACGTTGGTGCGCACGCCCATCTTTTCGGCGATCTCCTTCATCAGTGACCACATCAGGGTCTGCCAGGGCAGCACCGCGCCCTCGTTGATGGAAAGGCTCTCGTCCGGCACCAGAGTGGATTCGTCCACCACCCGCACGATGCCGGTGCCCTCGCAGTCTGGGCAGGCCCCGGTGCTGTTAAAGGCGAACTGCTCCGCGCCCAGCACCGGCACCTGCGCGCCGCACCGGGGGCAGTAGAGCGGGATCTCGGCCGCAATGTTCAGGCTGGGCGGCACCATGCAGCCGCAGGCGGGGCAGGGATAGTGGGACAGCCGGGAGAACATCAGGCGCAGGCTGTTCAAAAGCTCGGTCATGGTGCCAAAGGTGGAGCGCATCCCGGGCACGCCGGGCCGCTGGTGGAGGGCCAGTGCGGCGGGAACATAGCGGATCTCATCCACCTGTGCTTTTTCGGCCTGGGTCATCCGGCGGCGGGTATAGGTGGAAAGGGCCTCCAGATAGCGGCGGGAACCCTCGGCGTAGAGGACACCCAGCGCCAGCGAGGACTTGCCGGAGCCGGACACGCCCGCAATGCCGACGATCTTGTGGAGCGGCACATCTACGTCGATGTTCTTCAGGTTGTGCACCCGCGCGCCCCGCACCCGGATGGCGGCGGGGAGAGCGGAACTGGATTCGTGGTTCATCGTGTCTCCTTTCTCTGAATGGGGTCACAAAAGGCTCCCCTGCAGGGGAGCCGGAAAGATCATAAACCGAGAGGATCAAACCGCTGGTGTTCGAGCTGGTCGATCACCGCCTGCGCTGCCGGTGCAATGGGGGTGGGCACTGCGGCGGGGCGGCTGAGGTAATAGCCCTGCAGCAGGTCCACGCCCAGACCGATGACGGTGCGCAGCTGGGCCTCAGTCTCAATGCCCTCGGCGATGAGCTGCATACTGCGGGCGTGGGCGTAAGCCACAATGTTGGAGACGATCTGCTGCTTATCACGGTCGGTGTCGATCCCGCGCACAATGGAAATGTCGATCTTGATATACCGGGGCGAGAGCTCCAGCAGGTTCAGCTCGTTGCTGTAGCCGCTGCCGTAGTCATCCAGCGCAAAGGAGCCGGAGAAGCCCGGAACGTTCCGCTTCCGCTCCAGACATGCGCGGTCCAGATCCTCCTGTTCGGTGATCTCCACCACCAGCCGCTTAAGCAGCTCGGGGTAACGCTGGGCATATTCCTCCACATCCTCATTCGTCAGGCTGACATTGGCGATGGAGTTGATGAAGAGCAGGGCATCGCTTTGGAACAGGCCCTGTGCCTGCATGCGCTGGAAGATCGCGCTGGAATGGAACACAGTGATCCGTTCGATCTCATACAGGCGGCCCGTCTCATGGGCCAGCTGCATGACCTGAGCGGGGGAGTGCAGGGTAGGCAGATCGACCCGCATGAGGGCCTCGTAGGCTGCGACCCGGCCGCTGCGGGCAGAGTAGATGGGCTGGAAGTGGTAGGTCACCAGTTCCTCCCGCAGCAGGAGCTCAAAGTCCTGCTGGGTCTGGGCGGCGTATGCCTCCTGATGGTAGCTGCCGATATCAAAATCACACATGCGGCCCTTGTGGGAATGCTTGACCTGATACATGGCAAAGTCGGCATATTTTTTCAGGGTGAGCAGGTCGTGGCCGTCCGTGGGGTACCAGGCAATGCCGCCCGAGATGCTGATGTGCAGCTGCTTGCCGTTGGGCAGGATGGACACGCTGCGCTGCAGGGCGGCACTCAGCAGCTCCAGCTGGGCGCGGAGCTGTGCCTGATCCTGGTAGCCATAGAAGAAGATCAGGAATTCATCGCCCGAAAGGCGGGAGCAGATGGTGTTGGCGGGCGTGTTGGCCGCAAAGCACTGGCCGGTCTGGCGGATGTATTGGTCGCCCCAGTCGTGGCCGTAGGTGTCGTTGATCTGCTTGAGGTTGTCCAGATCCATCATCAGCAGGGCGGCACAGCCCAGCTTTTCGGGCTGCTGGAACAGCGCGTCACAGGCGCGGTCAAAGGCACGGCGGCGGTACAGGCCGGTCAGGGTATCGTAATCGCGCTCGTGCTCAATGCGCTGCTGCTCCAGCACCGTGGTGGTCATATCCTCAGCCAGACCCACCTCGGAGGCGTTTTCGCCCAGGATATGGGTGACACGCAGGGTGATGTAGTGGGTGCTGCCGTCGGGCTGGGGGATGGCAAAGACCTTGTTGTTGGCCGGGGACAGGCGGTAGAACCACCGCTGCTCCAGTGTGCCCATCAGGGCGCGGAAAGCCTTTGGCGTGAGCGGATCGGGCTGCTCCTGTGCAAGGCCCAGCATGGAGAAGAAGTTATCAGTCACATAAACGCTGTCATCGCGCAGCTCATAGCCGCCCAGCTCCGCGCTGGCCAATTTCATAATGCGCAAAAAGCGGGTGGAGGAGTCCAGCACGTCTTTGCTCAGCTGGGTAAAGGCGGAGGAAAACTGATCCAGCTCCCTGATGCCGGTGGCGGACAGATGCGGGATGGCTGAGGAATCCGCTTCGGCAGCGGCTACCTCAGCCGAGAGCTTGGCTACGGGCCGGGCCAGCCGCCTGCTGATCAGCCAGCTGCAAACAAAGCCAACGGCCAGCGTGATCAGAATGATGAAGGAGAGCAGCTGCTGCAGCCGCTGGGCAAAAGCAAAGAGCTGCGCCTCGGGAACAGAGCCCACGAGAAGCCAGTGCTCGCCCGAGAAAGGGGCGTTCCGGCTGTAGAGGTTCAAGGGGGAGACCGAGGCAATGTAGAGGGAATCGTTGAAGAGGTAGCGGCGGGTCAGGGCACTGTGGAGGCGCAGCGTAAGGCTTTCGTCCGCAGAACCCGGCTGTCCGTCGCAGTGGGAACGGAGCACCGGACGCAGCTGCAGTTCAGAGGCAGAGAGCTCCTCCGTATCGGTCACGGCAAGGAAATAGGTGCCGTTGTTCTGCAGCTCAGAGCAGGGCAGATTCTCCCACAGGTAGTCGGCCAGCAGCTCCACGCCGATCACGCCGTAAACGGTGCCGTCCGGCAGGATCAGGGGCTGGCTGTAGGCAATGGCCTCGTGGGTGTCCCCGGGCACCAGATAGGATCGTGAGGTCCAGTGGCCATAATCGGAGGCGGCAAGGCTGGCTCCGTCTTTATAGGCGGCCTGGAAAGGGGGATAAAGGAAGCCGCGGTTTCCCAGTGCCCGGTAGCGGATGGTGGGGGACCAGCTATTATCCGTGGCAATGGAGAGGGACTGCACCAGCTGGGCCGGTGCCCGCACGAAGGTCAGGTCGGCGTTGCGCTGGGAGGGAGCGGCATCCGGGTCAAGATCCCGCAGGTAGATGGCGGGCAGCCGGCTGTCCTGCTTCCGCTTGTCCAGATCATGGGTGTTCAGGATAAGAAACACGCCGGTCACCGACTTGATGCGCAGGGTGCTGATGAGCTCCGGCGCGGCGGCTTCCAGCAGGGGATAGGCCGCGTCGCTGCTGCTGTCCAGCGTGCTCAGGCTGATCTCTCCCTCGTCCAGAAGCTGCTGGGTCAGGCCATTGATGGTATCGGAAAGGCTGGTCAGCTCCTGTGCATCGTGGAAGATGGACTGAAGATACCGGCTGCGGTTGTCCACCTGCATGGCAAGGATATCCTCGGCGTTCTGGTTCAGCTGGGGGCCAAGCCGGGTGGCGTGGGCGGCAAAGGTCAGCAGCAGGATCTCCACCGCCAGCACAGCCAGCAGGGAGAAAAGGATGGTGCCGAAGATAGAATGGCCCGTCTGAGGGGCCTTCTGTCTGTGCGGCTTGCGGTTCTGCATCTGAGGGTCTCTCCTTTTGTGGTTGTTCCAAGGGCATCTCAGCCCGCAAAGGCGCTGAGAGCGGCCAGGGTCTGGTCGTACCAGGCATCAAAATAGGCATCGGTCAGAAACTCGGCTTCGGCTTCCTCGGGGGTCTGCCCGGCAGCCAGCCGCTCCATCACTGTGGCACGGTCGGCAGTGACACGGTCCTCCAGCGCATACTGCAGGGTATTGCGGGCGCGCAGGGCATCCGGGAAGGCATGGGTGGTGTAGAGCTTGCTGCGATCGATGGCATCAATGGACAGGCTCAGCACCTTGTGGATGCGCTCAGAGACCGTCAGGCCGCTGTTCTCAAGGGCGGACATGCTGTTGGCGGCATAGGTCACGGGCATATAGCCGGACTGCACCGAGAACTGCAGGTTGTTTTCCGGCTGGGTGAACCATTTCAGGAAGGCAGCGCAGGCGCTGATCTCGTCCTCGGTGCCCGGGATGACTACCATGCCGGCCCCCTGCTGGACGGCCACCGGCTCACAGCCTGCAAAGCTGGGGCAGGGCAGCGCGGCCATCTGGATGCCGTGGCTCTCGGTGTCGCTGGTCAGCACCTGGGTGGGGAAGAAGGAAGCGCTGGAGGAGGAACCGACATAGGCCAGCAGGCTGCCGGTTTTGATATCGTCGCTGCGGAACTTGCCGCTGGCACTGCACCAGCCCTTGATGTAGGGGACATAGTAGTTATCCCACAGCCTGCGGAGGGTCGGCTTGTCAAAGTGCAGGGTCATCACGCCGTTCTCGGCATCAAAGATGGTCGTACCCAGTTCCTGTGCGCCGCAGAGCAGGTAATTGGTCAGCGCGTCGCGGCCATACAGGGCCTTGCCGTCGTTGGGCGCAGCCGTCTGGGCATCGGTCCAGTCGTAGTATTTGTGTGCGGCCTCGTTCAGCCCCTCCACAGTGGAAAGATCCGCATAGGTCACGCCTGTGGCCTCGGCAAAGGGGGCAAAGTCGGTGGCGTTCAGGTAGAGCAGCTCGGTGGACTTTGCGATGGGAAAGACCTTGAGCTCCCCGTTGTTCATCAGGTCGCCCTCCTCGAGAAACCCGGCGATATAGGCGGACTTCTCTTTTTCGGTCAGGTAGGGGCTCAGGTCAACGGCAAGGCCCATCTGATCCAGCGTAAAGGCGGTGTCCGCATAGGAGGAGACGATGTTGGGCAGCTTCTCGGCACCCACCTTGCCCTCGGCGGCGGCCAGCACGCTGGTCTCAAGGTCGTTCACGCTGCCCTGACTGGAGCTTTCGACCCGGATGTTCTTCTCTTTGCCCACGGTGGAGTTGAACTGCTCCACCAGCTGGTTGAAGCATTCCAGCTGATCGCCGTTGTAGTAGGTCCAGATCGTGATGGTGGTGGGCAGCTTGCTTCGGCCGCAGGCAGTGCCGCCCAGCGCCACGGCGGCGCACAGCAGCAGACTGACGGCAGAACGAAGGATTCGTTTCATTACCTTATCTCTCCCATTCCGACAAAACGGCTCACGGAAAAACGGTGCGTCCTGTCGTTTCTGAAATGATACCAGACGAAAACATTGTAACACTTTTTCGGGGCGGGGGCTACTGATTTTTGAAAAAACACCCGAAAGCAGACGAAAAAAGAAAGAATCTCTGGCCAGCGCTTCCATTTTTCGTAAAGTCCGGATATAATACAAGCATAAAATACAACAAAAAGAATGGGAGAGCTTATGGCGCAGAAGAAGGACGAGGGCCTGAACGGCAACGAAAAGATCGAACAGGCGGTCTGCCAGTTACAGCAGGAGCCCACACAGGAGCAGCTGGCGCATACCCTGACCGTGATCCGGCGGCGGATGCGGGAAAACGGACAGGTCGTGGTGGCGGTGGAGCCGAACCCGGCCAGTGAGCAGATGCAGCTGCGGGCCCTCCGCACGGCCGATGGGGCCAGCTGGTGGTATGCCTTTACCAGCTTTGAAGAGGAGATGAAGGGCGCGGAAGCGGTGCAGTCCACCTTTCTGGTGGAGCTTGAAAAGCTGCTGGATGCCGCACTGCAGGTGCCGGAGATCAGCGGCATCATCCTGAACCCCTGGAACCGCACCATCCAGCTGAACAAGACCCTGCTCCGGATCATCAAGGGATAAACACGAAAGGACCCGCCTGCCGCATTTTGGTGCGCGCAGACGGGCCCTTTTTATATGGTAAAGGAAGAAGGAGAATGGCAGATCAGGCTGCGTCGGTGCGGTTTTTCTTGAGCAGACTCAGGATCACGGCACCCACCACGCTGCCAGCGGCAAGAGCCACGCAGTAGAGCAGGGCATGATCGACCACGGGGAACACGAAGATGCCGCCGTGGGGAGCGCGCAGGGCGCAGCCAAAGGTCATGGAGAGGGCACCGGCCAGCGCGGCACCGGCCACACAGCTGGGCAGGACGCGCAGCGGGTCGGCGGCGGCGTAGGGGATGGCACCCTCGGTGACGAAGCACAGGCCCATGACGTAGTTCACGATGCCGTTGCGGCGCTCGTCAGGGGTCCACTTCTTGGGGCAGAAGGTGGTGGAGAGGGCGATCGCGATGGGAGGAACCATGCCGCCCACCATGACAGCAGCCATGACCTCGTAGTTGCCGGAGGCCAGTGCGGCAGTGCCAAAGACGTAGGCAGCCTTGTTGAAGGGGCCGCCCATGTCAATGCTCATCATACCGGCAACGATGGCACCCAGCAGGACTTTGGAGGTGCCGCCCATGGCGTTGAGGCAGTTGGTCATGGCGGTGTTGATCATGCCCATGACAGGGTTGATGCCGCACATCACGGCACCGATGATAAGGATGCCGCCCAGCGGGTAGATCAGCATGGGACGGATGCCGTTCAGGCTGGCGGGGAGCTTTTCGGTGATCTTTTTCAGGAACTCGACCACATAACCGGCCGCGAAACCGGCCAGCAGAGCGGCCAGGAAGCCGCCGGAGATGCCGGTGGTCTCACCATTGGCAAGGCCTGCAAAGTTGGTGCCGTTCATGGCCAGCACGCCGCCCGCAAAGCCCACGGCCAGGCCGGGACGGTCGGCGATGGACATGGCGATGAAGCCTGCCAGAATGGGAAGCATGTAGCCAAAGGCGGCGCTGCCCACCGTCTTGAAGAAGGCGGCGATGGGGGTGTTCATGCCGAAGTTGGAGGGGTCGATGGTGTAATCGTCCAGCAGGAAGGCCAGCGCGATCATAATGCCGCCGCCCACCACAAAGGGCAGCATGTGAGACACGCCGTTCATCAGATCCTTGTACACCTTGCGGCCAAAGCTGTCGCCTGAGGTCTCCTCTTCGGCAGCGGCAGCACCGCCCTTGGCGTGATAAACAGGAACTTCACCGTGGGCTACCTTTTTCAGCAGCTCCTCGGGCTTGTGGATGCCGTCATCCACCCGGGCAAACAGCACGGGCTTGCCGTCAAAGCGGGCGGTCTCCACATTCTTGTCTGCAGCCACGATGATGCCGTCACAGGCTTCAATCTCAGCGCGGGTCAGCACGTTCTTGGCACCATCGGAGCCGTTGGTCTCCACCTTGGTGGGCAGGCCCAGCTTGTCACCGGCCTTGGCCAGCGCCTCGGCGGCCATGTAGGTGTGGGCAATGCCGTTGGGGCAGGCGGTCACGGCCAGAATGCGGTAGCCGCTCTGGGGGATGGCCTGCTGGGTGAAGCTCTCCTCACCGAACTGGGCCTCCTCCTGTGCGTCGATGAGGGCAAGGAATTCGGCGGGGGTCCTGGCGGCCTTCAGCTTTTCCACAAAGTCCTCGTTCATCAGCATCTGCATCATGCGGGCCAGCATATCCACATGCAGGCTGCCGTTTTCGGGGGCTGCAATGGCAAAGAGCAGGTCGGTCTTGCCGTCATCCTCGGCGTTGTACTGCACCGGGGTGCTCAGACGCAGGGCGGCCAGGCTGGGCCGGGTGACCACATTCGTCTTGGCGTGGGGAACGGTGATGCCGTTGTCCACGTAGGTGGAAGCCTCATCTTCCCGGGCGTAGAGCGCTTTCTTGTAGGCTTCTGTGTCGGTGATGTTGCCGTGGGTGGCCTGCAGTTCCACCAGCCGGGAGAGGATCTCGTCCCGGTTGGAGGCCGCAGAATCCAGCTCGATGGACTTTGCGGTGAATAATTCCGTAATGCGCATAAGGGTTCTCCTTTCTATCGTAGCGTCCTCACCCTCTCAGGCCGCTTCGCGTCCAGCTCTCCCGAAGGGAGAGCCCTTGGCAAAACCATCAACATAGCAATGACTGTCAAGACCTCCCACTTTGGGGGAGGTGGCATCGCGTTAGCGATGACGGAGAGGGTGAGCTCGTTAAAGGGTTTCGAACAAGTTCTTAATTTCTTCCCGTTTGGCCAGCCCAAGGCTGAACGCGGTGGCACTGCCGCAGGCGGTGCCCAGCCGGAGGGCCTGCTCATAGCTGCCGCTTTGCAGATAACCTGCCACAAAACCGGCCACCATGCTGTCGCCTGCGCCTACGCTGTTCACGACCTTGCCCTTGGGGCAGCCGATGCGGTGCACCTCGCCGTGCTCATCCACCAGCAGGGCACCGTTCCCGGCCATGCTCACCAGCACGTTCCGGGCACCCTTTTCCTGCAGGACGCGGGCGGCGGCGGTGATCTCTGCGTCCGTTTTCAGCTCCCGGCCCACGATCTCGCCCAGCTCGTGATTGTTGGGCTTGATCAGGAAGGGATGATAGGGGAGGACGTTGACCAGCAGATCCTGGGTGGCATCCACCACGGCCCGCACGCCGTGGCCCTCCAGCCCTGCCAGCAGCCGCTCGTAGGTGCTCTGGGAAAGGCTTTTGGGGATGCTGCCCGCCAGAATGAGGATGTCGTCAGGCTGCAGGGTGTCCAGCTGGGCTTCCAGCTGCTGCATGGCACTTTCCGGGATGCTGGGGCCTGCGCCGTTCAGCTCGGTCTCGGTGCCCGCCTTGATCTTGACGTTGATGCGGGTCATGCCCTCGGCCAGATGGATGAAATCGGTCCGGAGCCCCTGCGCGGCCAGACCACGCTCCAGCCAGGCACCGGTCTCACCGGCCACAAAGCCCAGAGCCACGCTCTCACAGCCCAGCTCCCGGAGCACGCCGGAAACATTGATGCCTTTGCCGCCCAGCACGCAGTCCTCCCCGGCGGCGCGGTTCACCTCGCCCACCTCAAGGGGCCTGTCGAGACGGACGACATAATCAATGGCAGGATTGAACGTTACAGTGTAGATCATACCTCGGTCTCCTTTATCAGAGTGTATTGCCGGTATTTGGGGTTGGGGCACCGGTTCGTCAGGATGGCACCGCTGTGCAGATCACAGATGGCGGCGGGGTAGACCTGCGCGAATTTGGTGTCGTCCACCAGGAACCACGCCTCCCGCGCCCGGTGGATGGCCGCAGCCTTGACGGCGGCCTCCTCGGGGTCTGGGGTAGTGAAGCCGGAATCCAGCGCCACGCCGTTGGCTCCCATGAACGCTTTGGTGAAATTGTACTGCTGGATGGCAGTCAGCGCAGCTGCCCCGATGATGGCCTCGGTCTGGGGCCGCAGCAGCCCGCCGGGCAGGAACACCCGGCAGCCTTTCTGGGCCAGCAGGCGGGCGTGGGCCACGCCGTTGGTCACATAGCTGGCGTTCAGGGCCGGGCCGCTCAGCGCCCGTGCCAGAGCCAGCGTGCTGGAGCCTGCATCCAGATAGATGAAATCTTCCGGCAGGATCAGTTCTGCCGCCGCCTGGGCGATGCTCTGCTTCTGACTGACGGCCAGCTCTTCCTTGGCGGCCATGGTGGGCTCGTCGGTGCGGAAGGGGCTGTCCGGCAGGGTGGCCCCGCCGTGCACCTTGTTCAGTTTGCCCTGCTTGTCCAGCTCGTTCAGGTCGCGCCGGATGGTGGATTCGCTTGCGTTCAACGCCTCGCACAACTCCTGCACGGTGGCGGTGCGCTGCCGCGCCAGCAGATCCAGGATCAGGCTGAATCGTTCTTCTGCCAGCATCGGGAACATTCCCCCTTGTTCGATTTATATGATTGATTTTGATTGACATTGGCGGTTTATGACCGCCTTGCTCCCTTATTATAGCAAAATCTCAGTCAAAATCAATCAGGCTCCGCCAAGTTTGAGTGACAAAATATTGCTCTGTTTTTTGGGCAGGATGCATAAAGAGTGGGATACATTTGAAAAAACGCCCCCTTCGTGCTATAATTTTCCCATAAAACAGCTGGAACCCATAGGACAAGCCCTGGCTGTCCAGCAATCGGAGGGAAGGCATATGAATAAACCGAAGATCATCTTTTTTGATGTGGATGGAACACTGGTGCCGCTGAAGGGTGCTGCCCGGCCCCGCACGCTGGAAGCCTTACGGCGGCTGCACCAGAACGGCATCCGTCTCTGCATCGCCACCGGGCGGGCTCCTATGGAGGTGCCGAAGTTTGAGGGGGTGTCCTTTGATGCTTTCCTGACCTACAACGGCTCCTATTGCTTCACTCCAGAGCAGGATATTTTCAAGAACACCATCCCTACGGAGGAGGTTGCTACCCTCATCCGGAACGCAGCGGCGTTGGGACGGCCCGTTGCCCTGGCCAACACGACCCGGCTGGCGGCCAACGGCTCCGAACCGGATCTGGAAGAGTATTTTGCCATCGGCGGCGTGGAGTTGAAGATCGCTGAGGATTTTGAGGAGATGGCAAAGGGAGAAATTTTCCAGGTGCTCATGGGTGGCCGGGAAGAGGAGTACCCAGCTATTTTGAAGGACGTAACCCATGCAAAGATCGCGGCGTGGTGGAATCGGGCTGTGGATATCATTCCGGCCAGCGGCGGTAAGGGGATTGCCGTGGAAAAGGTGTTGGAGTTCTATGGCATCTCCAAAGCCGATAGCATGGCGTTCGGAGATGGCAACAACGATTTGGAGATGTTTGGGGCTGTGGGCACCGGTGTGGCTATGGGCAATGCCTCTGAGAAGTTGAAGGCGGCTGCTGCCGCACATTGCCGTACCGTGATGGAGGATGGCATCTATTGGTACTGTCTGGAACAGGGCCTCATAACGACTTAAAAATATAGTGATGCACAAAAAACAGGTGCACCGTTCAGGTGCACCTGTTTTTTTATGGAGAAGGGAAGTGTTCCTTACTTATTCTGGATGTACTCGTCCATGGCCTTGGCGGCTGCCTTACCGGCACCCATGGCCTTGATGACGGTGGCGGCACCGGTCACGGCATCGCCGCCGG
>OGKU01001120.1_pt1 | contig 14770 bp, 16 predicted proteins | sample 1572611 | NCBI WGS metagenome assembly OGKU01 (sample SAMEA2581886, study PRJEB24529) | metagenome | biome: Human gut stool | place: China | collected 2011 | reverse complement strand
GCCCAGCACTTCATAGTAATCCCTTTTAGCCATCCTTGTATTTGTTATTTGCCGATTTTCCGATTATTCTCCCACTACTACTTTAGCGTGACGTATTACCTTGTCAAATAAGGTATATCCAGTTTGTACGCAATCTAATACCTTGCCCTTCATGTCCGGTTCCGGAGCGGGAATCGTAGCGATAGCCTCAAACTCCTCCGTGTTGAACGGCTTGCCTATGGCCTCGATCGGCTTTACGCCCTGCTGAGACAGATAGCCCATGAACGTACCGAAAATCAAGTCCACGCCTTCTTTAACGGCCTCTACATCCTCAGCCGTGCGGACGTTCTGCAAAGCACGCTCGAAATCGTCGATAATAGGAAGAAGGTTCTTTAACGCACCCTCGCCGCCAGTCTTGATCAAATCAGCCTTCTCACGCATCGTACGTTTACGGTAATTGTCAAACTCCGCCATCAAGCGCAGATGGGAATCGTTCAATTCGTTATATTTCTTTTGCAAGGCTTCCACCTCGCCCGACACATTGTCAGAGCCGGCAGTTTCATCTGCCGCATTTGACTGTTCTTCCTGCAAATTTGTCGCTTCCTCATTATTCACGTTTTCGTTTTTTGAAGCGTTTTCTTTTTTCTCGTTTGGATTCATCTTGCTCATAATCTATCTGATTTTTTTCATTACTAACTAATTGTAAGCGAAATACGGTACCACATAAATACCCTTAAAAAGTATATACACAGCATCCATATCAAGTTCATACACTATTATAGCAGCAAATATATTGCCAACTATTCCACCACATCAAAAATATCTTTACCTTTGCCTATGTTTTAAACGAAACAGGTATTTTTAGAGTAAATAAAATTCCAGAATATGATGAGAAGTGTGATTTTATCAACGTTACTATTAGTATTGGCGGTCTGTACGGTTTCCGCCCAAAACAGGAATACATCCATCTGCCGACTAGGCTTCACATACGATATCAGCCAGAGCAAGAACTGGGGAAATAACAAGCCGGTCATTAAAAGCGTCATCCCTTATTCATCCGCCGAGCAAGCAGGTATTAAGAAATACGACGTGATCGAGGAGATCAACGGTGTACCTGTGACGGAAATATCTGTCGATGAGATCCCACAACTGCTGAATCCCGCCGGAAGAAACGATGTCCTATTGACTATCAGCAACCTTTCCTCTCCTTCTAAACAAGTATTGGTAAAGAAGGACTGCAAGAAAAGTAACGCCATCACGGAAGACCAGCTGGCGTCCGCCTATGCGATGTATAGCTTGGAGACAACCAATGAGCAAGAATTCGTATGCCCGTTCAAGACTACCGTCACATCCGACGGCGTAGATTTCGGTAACTTCAAGACATTCGCCTTCTCGACCATCGACGAGAATAACCGTAAACTGGAAACGGTCATCAACGAATGCATCGAGAACGAGTTGACCAAAAAAGGACTTACGGTTGATATCGCGAAGCCGGATTTATTGATACAGACTTTCTATTTTTTCGATAAGAACCCGAACTATCTGGGAGCGAATAAAGTATTGGTAGAAAAAGAACCGACTTACCGGTACAACTTCTCGCACAGTAAGATGGAGAAATTCCCGTTCTTGAATTACGCCGCCGCCGAAGCGGAAGCCGAATATCTGTTGCAATTCGGTATCCGTATCATCGATCAAAAAGATATCCCCGGACGTGTACTCTGGGAATGTGAGGCGAACGAGTTGCTGGAAGACTCTTATCGTTTAGACGAATACGCCCGGGTGCATGTCCCGTTGATGTGTATGCAATACCCATACACGAAATACGGACGTAACGTACCGTTCAAGGTGAGCAAGAAGACCTATAATTATACGGGGATCAGCTACGATATCGATAAATTGGATCAAGTGGTTGACGGAGATCGTAACTCTCCCGCTTATGCGGCAGGCATCCGTCCCCGGGACATTATAGAAAAGATCGGCCGCCATAAGATGGATCATTCGGCAGAGGAGTTCTCATCCGCCTACAAACGCTTTATCACGAACACGATGCAATATCGTGATCCGAAGACGATGTTTACGGATGCGAACGGTTTCAAGTATTGCATGTTCTGGGACGTATTCAAATATCCCCAAATAGCGGATGCGTCGCAAAGCTCCGATTACTTGCCGGCGTTCTCTTATTTATACTATTTCGCCCCTTATATTAATCCGTCCGGCAACAACGCCTGTACATTTAATATAAAGCGTGGCAAGACAAAATTAGAAGTAATTATCCGTCCTACCATTCGCTCTGAAGTGACGGTAGAGATCAAATAAAGATTTTACAAACACGTGATATATCCACAAAATTTTGAACAAAAGACGGGCTTTGATAAGATCCGTCACTTAATCACAGAAAAATGTTTAAGCCCGCTCGGGGAAGAGCGGGTAGCGGAGATGGGATTCTCCGCCGATTTCGAGGTCGTATCCAAGCGATTGGAACAAACCGATGAGTTTATCCGTATCCTACACGGAGACACGGAATTCCCCGCCAGTTATTTCTTCGACGTGCGCTATTCCTTGAAACGGATTCGGCCGGAAGGTACTTGGCTGGATGAACGGGAGTTGTTCGACCTCAAACGTTCCCTGCAAACGATCAATGACATCGTACGCTTCTTCAAGCCTATGGACGATGAGGAAATCAAGTATCCGGCCTTGACTGAATTGGCGGGAGATATCTTTGTCTTCCCCCAATTGATTGGAAAGATCGATAGTATCCTCGATAAATTCGGCAAGGTCAAGGACAGTGCTTCCTCCACCCTATCGCAAATCCGCAGGGAAATGACGATCACGATGAGCGGTATTTCCCGCAGCCTGCAATCCATCCTCCGTGCGGCACAATCGGACGGGGTTGTCGATAAGGACGTGACACCGACCATGCGCGACGGTCGTTTGATGATCCCGGTAGCCCCGGCCTTCAAACGAAAGATAAAAGGTATCGTACATGATGAGTCCGCCAGTGGCAAGACGGTCTTTATAGAGCCGGAGGTGGTCGTGGAAGCGAATAACCGCATCCGGGAACTGGAAGGGGAAGAACGCCGGGAAATCATTAAGATACTGACGGAATTCACGAACGTGATCCGTCCTTTAGCTCCGGATATCCTACAATCTTACGAGTTTCTTGCCGACATTGACTTCATTCGTGCGAAAGCGTTATTCGCGGAGCAAGTCAAGGCGATCAAGCCGATCGTGGAGGATAAGCGACAAATGGATTGGGTACGTGCCGTGCATCCGCTCTTATTCCTGTCTTTACAGAAACAGGGCAAGCAGGTAGTTCCCCTCGATATCGAGCTGACCGAGGGAAAACGGATCTTGATCATATCCGGTCCGAACGCCGGTGGTAAATCCGTTTGCCTGAAAACGGTCGGATTACTTCAATACATGTTGCAATGTGGTTTATTGATTCCTTTGCATGAGCGATCAAGAACCGGGATCTTCGAGCATATATTCATCGATATAGGCGATGAGCAAAGCATCGAGAACGATTTGAGTACCTACAGTTCCCACCTTACCAACATGAAGTATTTCGTGAAGAATTGTAACGAGCGGACCATTATCCTAATCGATGAGTTCGGTAGCGGTACGGAACCCCAGATTGGCGGCGCTATCGCCGAGGCTTTATTGGATCGCTTCAACCGGAATCATAGCTTTGGGGTAATCACGACCCACTACCAGAATTTGAAGCATTTCGCCGAGGATACGGAGGGTATCGTAAACGGTGCCATGTTGTACGACCGCCATTTGATGCAGCCCTTGTTCAAGCTTTCTATCGGAAACCCGGGTAGCTCGTTCGCCGTAGAGATCGCACGCAAGATCGGTCTGCCCGAGGACGTGATAGCCGACGCTTCCGCGAACGTCGGAGCGGATTATATCAATATGGACAAATACTTGCAAGATATCGTACGCGATAAACGGTACTGGGAAAGCAAACGGCAGAATATCCGTCAGCAGGAGAAAAAACTGGAAGATGTCACTTCTCGTTATGAACAAGACTTGGAAGCCGTAAACAAGCAACGGAAAGAGATCATCCGGGAGGCAAAGGCCGAGGCCCAACGTATTCTAGCGGAGGCTAACGCCAAGATCGAGAATACTGTCCGTGAAATCAAGGAGGCCCAAGCGGAAAAAGAACAGACCAAACTGGCCCGCAAAGCCTTGGAAGAGTTCAAGAACTCCGTAATGGCGACCGAAGAAGAAGACGATAAGATCACACGCAAGATGGCGAAGCTCAAGGAACGGAACGAACGGAAGAAACAGAAACAAAAAGTGACGGCCCAGCCGATATTTAATAAGGAGGGGATAGAGGGCGGCGACGATGTACGCCTTAAAGGGCAGGTTTCCACCGGAACCGTTATGGAACTACAAGGAAAGCAGGCCGTAGTAGCATTCGGGATGATCAAAAGCACGGTTAAGCTGGAGCAGTTGGAAAAGGTAAGCAAAGGCCAGATCAAACGGGAAATCCAGAAAAGCACGTTCGTCAGCTCCCAGACCACTGACAATATGCATGAGAAGAAGATAAACTTTAAGCAAGAAATCGATGTGAGAGGAATGAGGGGCGATGAGGCATTGCAAAGCGTGACCTATTTTATCGACGACGCCATTCAAGTCGGGGCAGGCAAGGTTCGCATCTTGCATGGAACCGGTACGGGTATCTTACGTCAGCTAATCCGGGATTATCTGCGCACGGTTCCCGGTGTCCGTCGTTTTCAAGACGAGCATGTGCAGTTCGGAGGCGCCGGCATCACCGTTGTTGAATTCGATTAAAAAGAGATCCTTATTATGAGACGGAATGAATATACACACAGGAGAAGACATATATCCAACCGGCATTTATCGGACAAGTATTATTACGCCGGCGAACATGAGACAGCAACCGGCATTCGTCTCACGCAATACAACGAACAATCTTTGCATACGAAAGAGGTGCGGATAACCGACACTTCTTTCAGCAAACTAACCGACTCGAATCAGGTCAATTGGTTCGAGGTTAGCGGATTGACCAATGCGGATGCCATTACCCGTATCGTAAAAGATTTCGGACTGCATAATCTGGACGCTAAGGATATCTTGACTCCCCAACACGTGGTCAAGGTAGAGGAATACAAAGGACGAATGCTTATCGTATTAAACTCCTGCTATTACGATGTCAATAACGAGATGCGGTCTGAGCACATCAGTATACTGGTAGCGAACAATACGGTTATCACTTTTACGGAAAGCAACAACCCCGTATTCGAGGCCGCTCATAAAGCGCTACTATCCAACATGCTGAACATCCGGAAAAAAGGCAGTGGATTGCTGCTCGCTTTCCTTCTAAACACCATCATAGCGAATTTAGTAGAATCCGCCTCAAAGGTAGAAGAGATACTAGAGGATATAGAAGAGACTTTGCTCGATCCTAAGAACGATCAGGGTAATATGGGTTCCCTAATCCAACAACACCGCCATGAGTACATGATTATCCGTAAGAATAGCCTACCGCTGAAAGATCAATTCTCAAAACTATTACGAACAGAGAACGGGATTATCACCCCGGATATCCTGCCGATCTATAATGACCTGCAAGACCAACTCCAATTCGTTATCCAAACAACGGAAAGCTGCCGGGAAATCACCTCTTCCCTTGTCGATCTTTATATATCCAATAACGATCTTAGGATGAACGCCATCATGAAACGGCTGACGATTGTCTCCACCCTTTTCATCCCTTTGACATTCTTGGTGGGCGTATGGGGTATGAACTTCAAGATAATGCCGGAATTGGATTGGCGTTACGGTTATTTCATAGCTTGGGCCGTCATGATAGCTACCGGAGTATTGACTTGGCTATATATGAAACGAAAGGATTGGTATTAAAACCAATCCTTACGATCTGAAGAATTTCTTCCTATACTTATAAAAAGTATTCTTAGAGACGTTGAAATGCTCGCAAATCGATCCTACCGATTCTCCCCGCTCCAACATGTTCATGATCTCCCCCTTATGGGCGTCTAAGAAGAACAACTTGGATTCCGAGCCTTTAGGACGTCCCAACCGCTTTCCCGTACTTTTCACCTGTTCCAAGGCGTCTTTTGTACGTATGGAAACCAGACTGTGATCAATCTCGTCTACTTGCTTGAAGACATTAATCATCAATTGGCGATCCATCCGGTCATCGAATATATAACGGTCGTTTATACAATAGACCGTCACGTCCTTCTCCATGCAAACGGTAAGTATCCCCATCAACTCATATAAGGTAAGACACAAACGGGTAATATCCGATACGATCAAGGCATCCCCTTTCTTCAAGCGTTCGAGAACAAGTTTTAACTTTGGTCCCGGCTGTTTCGCTTTCTCTCCGGATACTTCCATGACCCATTTATCCACATGGATATCTTTGGCCGCGGCAAAAGAAGAGATCTCTTCCCTTTGAATATCCAAGTGTTGCCGGTCTGTAGCCACATTTAAATACGCTATCGTCATAAATTTCACTAATTGTTTCTAGCGTGAAGGTACAAAAAGAATGAGTATATCTTCAAGATTATGGGATGTTTAACGCTTTATTTCGTACATTTGCGTTTATATTCATATATTATGATAACACATATACGAGTAGCTAGCCAACAATTGGAACAACCCCGATTCGAGTCCCCGAAAGAGTTGGTCTCTTGGATGGGCGCTATCCAGGCGCAGGAGTATGAGATGGCCAAATGGGCGATCGGTATTCGCTTGAGATCCTCTTCCCTTGAAAAGGTAAATGAGGCTTTGTACAAAGGTGATATTCTACGTACCCATGTGATGCGTCCTACTTGGCATTTCGTGGCCGCCGAGGATATCCGTTGGATGCTTATGCTATCTTCCGAGCGTATCAAGGCTGCCGTTATGTCGTACGCCAAGGGACATTTCGGGAAGATAGAAAAAACGCTGTTCACAAGATGCCTAGATCAGATCGGAAAGATACTGGAAGGATACAAAAGCCTGACCAAACAAGAAGTAACGGCGGAATTGCAAAAAGCCGGGATTTTGCCCACCATAGATCACGTAAACCTTTTCCTTACATGGGGTGAGGTGGAAGGCATCGTCTGTAGCGGGATCGATAAAGGAAAGAAAACGACTTACGCCTTATTGGACGAACGTGTCCCTCCTACTCGTGAACTTTGCAGGGAAGAGGCTCTGGCGAGATTGGCATCCAGATATTTTCAAAGCCACTCCCCTGCCCAGTTACAGGATTTTGTTTGGTGGTCCGGGCTAACCGCTACCGAGTGTAGGTTCGCTATCAATCTGATCAAGGCGGAGTTAATGACCGAGACGTTCGATTCCCGTGATTATTTCATCCACCAATCATGGAAAGGAAAAAATGAGAGCGAACCTGTACTGCGTCTCCTCCCCGCCTTCGATGAATACTTGATCAGTTACAAAAACCGCACGGACGTATTGCCGCTAGAACATCATCCAAAAGCGTTCAACCGATTCGGCACCTTCTACCCGGTTATCTTATATAACGGAAAGATAATAGGTAATTGGAGCCGCTCCATTAAGAAAAACACCATTCAAATAGAAATGGACTTTTTCGAGAAGAAGCCCCGCATTCCAGTGAAACTAATCCAGCAGGCCGAAGCGCAGATAGACGCTTTTTATAGAGGCTTATTGTACCGCCCAGCGCTTCAATGTCGGGAAAAATAATTTCATATTCGCTACGGCCTCCTCTTTCGTATAATGAAGGTCCGCATCTTTATTGAACTCATCGACAAACTGGACACAATGATCGATCATCTGATCCATCGTACAGTCCATCGTGAAGGCCCCGTCCTTATAACAATAGCAACAATATTCCTCATTCTTGCTTCCGTCATGGTTCGTTCCTAACTCCTCATTCTTTTGCAGCGGCATACCGCAGCTTTGGCAAAATTTTGTTTCCATACTAATTTATTTTATAGGTATATAAATCTTTGTCACTTGCGTATCGTCATCCTCTTCCGAATAACTCACATATTCCTCAAACGCCATTCCATGCCGTTTGGTATAATTGAAATCTATATTTATAGTATTATATAGTTCTTGTAATCCCGCATAACTACCTTTTAAGGTATAAACCGCATATTTTCCTTTCTGCAAACGAATCGTACCGAACATCCCCGATGGAATAATCTCCTTCCCGACCGAAGCATTACTCCACTTCTCGGTCTCTTCTCTCAGACGTGCTCGCAACTTATCCATATAAGCTTTCGGAGATACGCTGAATTGTTTCTTGAACGCTTTCGAGAAAGATTGGGGGTTATCATAGCCTACCCGACTCGCTAGATCTGCCAGACTCATATCTTCCGTATGCATATATAGAACCGCTCGCTCTACACGTTGCCTCGCCACATAAGCATATAATGACTCATTCAAGGCTCCTTTCATAATACGTAGTAGCTACCGCTCGGACACGTTTACTTGCCCGGCTATTATATCCAGTCGTAAAGGGAGATGCAAATTCGCATTGATATAATCAATTACTTGATTGATTTTCCGTTGATATATGTTTTCCGTATCAGGCTTCATCCTATAGATTCTTATGATGACAAAAATACATAATCCCAACAGACTGACAATTGTCCAATCTCGCCAATTTAAGATTTCCCCTATATTTGTTTAAAAGCCATCAACTTCAAGATTTTATAGATTGTAAAATCAGTAATTCTGTTACACTTATCAGTAATTGGTATACAAAAGCAATGGAATATCTTAAATAATTTTGTGATATGGATAAAATCAAGAAAACAAATATGAATATAAAGAAAATAACCATTGCCATGTTGATCACATTAATCTCCATTGGCAATATAAACGCACAAGAAATGAAAACTGAAATTCCAAAAATTAGTGAATTCCCTACAGGAAATGAAAACACCGGGTTTGAACAATATTTCTCGGGGAAGTCTTGGCTGGCGCCATTAACAAGCAACAAGGATTTAAACGTACCAATGTTTAACGTAACGTTTGAACCTAACTGCCGAAACAACTGGCACACGCATACAGGAGGACAAATACTCATCGCCGTAGGTGGTGTGGGTTATTATCAAGAACGAGGTAAAAGCGCCCGTCGTTTACTACCCGGGGATGTTGTCGAAATCGCACCAAACATAGAGCATTGGCACGGCGCCTCACCGGACAGTTGGTTTTCGCATATCGCCGTAGAATGTAATCCCCAAACCAATAAAAACACTTGGCTTGAGCCGGTAAGTGATGAGGAATATGGGAAGGCCGTAAATGATAAGTAGTAGATTTTCCTTATCGTTTACACAAACCGAGCCTAAAAGACACTCCGGTTTCCCCTAGAAGAAACTGCAGTTTCTATCCTAGCGGGAAACTGTAGTTTCCTAAGAAAGAAATACAAAGAAACTGTAATATACTAGTAAACAGAATATTGAATAATATATTCTCATCCTATGCCCTGTATATAAGACATTTTTCTCACAAAATTCAATCCGTACAATTAATATCATTAACAGATTCATTCTCATACGCAGACTTTTGTGATTTTATAAATATATCACGGTACTCATCAAGTAAGTTAATGTCCTGCAAATCATTAACGCCTAAAATCTCACGGATTAAATCCGCCTTGCCTGCTTCTATCTCCACTTTCGGTATCATATATCTTAATTTAGATTAATAAATAAAATCATCTGTTTGATGTTTTAAACAGACATCGTCACCCTTTTGTTTATACAAAATTTAAATTTAACACGACAAATTTTACAGTATCCAAAATTTATCTCCTTAACTTAATCAACCAATAAGGATAGTCAAATCCCTTTCTAAATTGTTATTCACTAACAAGGATATTTCAAAATCAAAAAATCAATCTTATGGAGAAAAATATTTTCTGGTTAGAAAATGACCAACTCAAAGAGATAGCCTGTTCATTTCGGGAAAAGGTTGAAGAGGGATTAAAACATGAAAATGCGGAGATACAATGCATACCGACTTTTATCTCTCCCAAAACCTCTGATATTAATGGAAAAGCATTGGTTCTCGATTTAGGAGGAACCAACTATAGAGTAGCGACCGTCGATCTTGGACAAGGATCACCAACCATCCATCCCAACAATGGGTGGAAAAAAGACATGTCGATCATGAAATCACCGGGATATACTCGTGAGGAGCTATTTAAAGAATTAGCCGATATGATTGTCGGGATAAAACGGGATGAGGAAATGCCAATCGGCTATTGTTTTTCTTATCCAGCAGAATCCGTACTCAGTGGAGACGCCAAATTGTTACGTTGGACAAAAGGAGTCGACATTAAAGAAATGGTAGGGCAATTAGTTGGCAAACCACTTCTCGACTACCTAAACGAACATTGTAAAATCAAATTTACAGGTATTAAAGTATTAAACGATACTATCGCCAGCTTGTTTGCCGGCCTAACCGACAATAGCTATGACGCCTATATCGGTCTGATCGTAGGAACAGGCACCAACATGGCCACTTTCATTCCGGCGGATAAAATAAAGAAATTAGATCCGAGCTATAATATACAAGGCTTAGTCCCTGTCAACCTAGAGTCGGGCAACTTCCATCCTCCATTCCTCACGACAGTCGATGATACGGTTGACGCCATTTCAGACAGCCTTGGAAAACAGCGGTTTGAGAAAGCGGTTTCGGGTATGTATCTAGGCGATATATTGAAAGCGGCTTTCCCTTTGGATGAGTTTGAGAATAAATTCGATGCCCAAAAATTGACCGCTATCATGAACTATCCGGATATTCACAAGGACGTATATGTAGATGTAGCTCATTGGATCTACAACAGATCAGCACAATTAGTCGCCGCATCGCTACTGGGCCTTATTCAGTTACTGAGATCATATAATAAAGATATACAAAAAATCTGTCTAGTAGCCGAAGGCAGTCTATTTTGGAGCGAGAATAGAAAAGATAAAAACTATAACATTCTTGTTCTGGAGAAATTACAAGAACTCCTTAATGAATCCGCATTAGCGGATGTCGAAATCCATATCAACAATATGAATAACGCAAACTTGATAGGAACAGGTATAGCGGCGCTCTCTTGAAATCAATATGAATGAAGTGAATCTTGAACTATAAAATTACGTTTTTCAAAATAAATAGAAAGTGCGGGTATTCTTTACATACGATACCCGCACTACTTTTTCCGCAGAAAAATGATTGTATAATTCACTCATAGCGCATCGCACAAATGGATTCAGCCCCAGAGGATGAAATATAACCGCAATCATATCAATATTAGCTAGTGGTTTGGATTGGATATCGTAATCAATAGAGAATACCGAAATTTTCCGCCTTATTGATAGCTTCGATCGCATTATCTACATTTAGCTTTGCCAATATATTCTTTCGGTGATTATTTACCGTATAAATACTAAGATTTAGCTTATAAGCGATCTCTTTGCTCAGAAAACCTTGCCGAATTAATATTAGTATTTCTTTCTCACGCTTGGTTAATTGAGGTTCGGCTAGAATAACTGTCGACGCAAGTATCAGTCCTGTCTTTCTATTGATAACTGTCCGTTTAATTCTTTCGGTAGGCGATACAATCGGGATAATACTTGGTTCCGAAAATCTGTACCCGCTGATATTGTGCAAATTGTATCTGTTCTCATTTATCTATTATGCTTTACTTTGCATTATTTTAGTTTTCAAATATATTTAATGATTATGAAGTTGAAATTTGCCAAGAGAATGTCTTATATAAAGGCTTCGGAAATAAGAGAAATACTCAAAGTTACAGAACGGGAAGATGTTATTTCATTTGCTGGTGGACTACCTGCCCCTGAGCTATTCCCCATAGATGAAATTAACAAAATGAATCAGGTCGTTTTGCAAGAAGCAGGAGCAAAAGCTCTTCAATATACGACTACTGAAGGGTATTATCCTTTACGTGAATGGATTGCCAAACGAATGAATGAACGCTTAGGGACATCGTTTGATAAGGATAATATTCTTATAACTCACGGTTCGCAACAAGGATTAGATTTATCCGGAAAAGTATTTCTGGACGATGGTGATATCGTATTGTGTGAAAGCCCCACCTATTTAGCAGCAATTAGCGCATTCAAATCATATGGGAGTGGCTTCATTGAAATTCCAACAGATGAAGAAGGCATGGATATGGCTACTTTGGAAGAGGTACTGAATAATACTCAAAATATAAAACTAATATATGTAATACCAACCTTTCAAAATCCCACTGGAAAAACATGGAGTTTGGAAAGACGAAAAAAACTGGCTGAACTATCTGCTTTATATGATATTCCTGTTATTGAAGATAACCCTTATGGAGAATTAAGGTTTGAAGGAGAGTCTTTACCCTCTATAAAGTCTTTTGATAAGGTAGGTAATATCTTATGCACTGGTAGTTTTTCTAAAATCTTTTGTCCGGGCTTTCGGATTGGGTGGATTGCAGGTGATAAAGATATTATCCGCAAGTATGTGTTAGTTAAGCAGGGCACTGATTTGCAGTGTAACACAATAGCTCAAATGACTATTGCCGAATATCTAAAACGATATGATATTGATGAGCATATTAGCAAAATAGTAGAAGTCTACAGAAAACGCAGAGATATAGCTTTAGAATGTATTGAACGCTATTTTCCTAATGACATAAAATATACTCATCCTCAAGGCGGGTTATTTACTTGGATTGAATTACCCGAAAATATTTCAGCGCATGACATCCTGCAAAAATGCATTGAACAGAAAATAGCCTTTGTACCCGGCAGTTCATTTTATCCTGTTGAGCACAAAGAAAATACTTTTAGAATAAATTACTCTAATATGCCAGAAGATAGAATCATGAAAGGACTTCAAGTAATAGGGGAAGTACTAAAAGAATACATACATCAGTTAAAGTGATTTTTAATTATATCCCCCAATTGTTTTAAACGTTCTTCAAGAAGTGGAGTCCATCGTTGTCCATAGCTTAAACGCATACAATTGGTATATTGCTCTTGTAATGTAAACATACGTCCGGGGGCTATGCTTATTTTTCGCTGCATAGCCCGATAATAAAGTTCTGTTGTATCAATCTGTTTGTCTAATTCCACCCAAAGCATAAATCCTCCTTGTGGAGTAACAATTTTTGTATTCTCGGGGAAGTAATCCATGATGGAATGGGCAAAATGAATACTGTTTGCGTATAATTCTTGTCGCAGTTTACGTAAATGGTTTTCGTATCTGTCATTCTCCATGAAATTGGCAACCGCTTCTTGATTAAGCGCAGGCGTAGAAATAAGGTGAATATTCTTTTGGCGAATAATAGCATGTTTAAATTTGCCGGGAGCAATCCATCCTACCCGATACCCCGGCGCTAATGTTTTAGATACCGCACCACACCATAAAACAAGCCCCTTCTTGTCAAAAGCCTTGCAGGGCTTAGGACGTGAATTACCAAAAAATAAATCACCATATAAATCATCCTCGATCAAAGGTATATCATATCCGGCCAGCATATCAACAACTACCCTTTTATGTTCATCAGGCATACAACTTCCCAATGGGTTATTAAAGTTGCTTATAAGCAGGCAAGCTTTAATTTGTGGTAAAACTTTTTTCAGCGCATCTGGATCAATCCCTGTTACTGGATTGGTAGGTAATTCCAATATACGCAACCCCATACTATTGGCTAATTGTAACATTCCAAAATAGACCGGACTTTCAACCGCAATAGTATCTCCTACCTTAGTAATTACAGATAAAGCTAAAGCAACCGCATTAGTAACTCCAGCAGTTGTCACTATATCATCTTCTGTCAAGTTTCCCTTCCAACTATACGTAAAACGAGCTATAGATTTACGTAATCGCATATTTCCCTGTGTTTCATCATACCGGGTTCCATTACCCGGAAGTGCCTGCATAGCTCTTATAAGTTCTTTATTAAGTTTTGCAATTGGTAATAAAATATCTTCGGGCATTCCTAATGAAAATCGAGTGATCGATTTATCTCCTATTTCTAACGAGCTGTATACGTCAGCAATCAAATCTATCACCTCTTTGCTCTCAGGCTTTACAGACGGTTGTGTTGTCGCTGGAACAGATAGGCGTATGGGTTTGTAATTGACAATATAACCTGATTTTGGGCGTGATATTATAAATCCGTCTTTTTCCAATTCATAATATGCCTGAATTGCAGTATTAAGACTTACACCATTTTCATTGCTAATAGTGCGTAAAGAAGGTAGTTTCTCACCAGCTTTCCACACGCCTTTCTTAATTTGACAGGCAATAGTTCTCGCTATTTCTTGATATAGGATTTCTTTTTTCATACTTGTCAGGTGTTATCTGTATCCTGCAAATATACAAAAATCGTGTCTGTATCTGTTTTGGACTTTGAATTACTTTTACAGAATGACTTTTGTATTGCTTTGCTATTCTTAAATGAAAGAAAGGTATTCGAGTAAACAACTGAATTTAAACACCATTAATAAAAAAATCACAGTAAAACAGGTTTCAGATGATAATATCTAAAATCAATACAGAGATTGAAACCTTCTGCCTGGATAGTGATTTCCGACAATCGTACCCCCTAATCGTTTTTTGGGGAAGGGGGTACGATTTGGATACTCAACCGTGTCTTTTCGTGCCCCTTTTTTGTCTTTCAGGCAAGACTGAAACAATAAAAAAAGTCCTACAATACGTTGATATTGTAGGACTTGTCTCTTTTTTGTCGCCGTTTGGCTTTGTTCTTATGTGATCCGCCTGGGGCTCGAACCCAGGACCCCAACATTAAAAGTGTTGTGCTCTA
>OGKU01001112.1_pt1 | contig 14837 bp, 10 predicted proteins | sample 1572611 | NCBI WGS metagenome assembly OGKU01 (sample SAMEA2581886, study PRJEB24529) | metagenome | biome: Human gut stool | place: China | collected 2011 | reverse complement strand
TTGTTATGGCATCAGTATGCCTGTTCAGTTGTCAACAGCAAGAAGAACTGCAAGACCCCAGTAATGGAGTGATCGACTTTTCTACTTCTATTGACCAAAGTATCAACAATGCTCTTACCCGTAACAGCAGTAGTCTGACACTTCCGTTAAAAAGCAATTTCGCTGCCGGGGATGTTATCTCCATGTCCGTTGCCGAGCAGGATTATCATCCGTTTGCCATAGGCATGGATAGCCAAACCTGGAACGAAGCAGGCACCGATTCGGAAACGGTTACTTTCTATGCTCATTATCCTGAATTGACCGACGAAGCTGCTACTACCAGATCATTGAGCAGCCGCTATCGTGAAATCAAGGGTGGCTTAGAATATTTGTTCGGTACAGCCCAAGCCAACAAAGGTTCTAAGAATGTTGCTCTTGCATTCAAGAGAATGACAACGCCCGTCGTTCTGCTCGACGAGAACAACCAGCCGTACGAAGGTAGAGCAATCGTTAAACTGTTCTTGAAGAACAAAGGTGTGCAAGACCTGTTCAGCGGTAAAATCGAAGCTGACCCCAATGCAAAACCGGAATACATTGATATCCGGAAAGTATCTGAAGGTATCTTGACTAACTTGATTCCACAGCTCATCAAAGCCGGCGAGAAAATAGGAACGGTTATCCTGGAGGACGGTAAAGAAGAACCTATCATCGCAGAGGAGGACATTACCATAGAAGCCGGAACTCCTGTTGCGGTAAAAATGTACGCAAGACGCGGAATCATTGACGAACGAACTCCACTATTCAGATAAGACTAAAGAATAAAAAGTGATACTAATAAAAATCCCCGGAACCGCTGTAGACACTCAGCATTCCAGGGATTTTTTACACACAAAAGTTATTATTGAAATTGAAAACTGTCTTTTTTAGGTTAGAAACGCATACCTACGGTAAATAACACTTGACTGCGTGTATTCGTAACTTTCGTTGCTTCCGGTGAACCAATGACTGTATTACCATCTTCATCTGTAAATCCATTCACAAACGGATAGAAATTTTCTTTATATGTAGAGTATTTATAAGCCAAATCAGCATAAAACATTGATCCGCGATAACCAATACCCAATGTATAATTACTCATTGATTTAGAATTGGCAAAGTCTGTATCTGTCTGAATAGAGTTAATAGCCAAATCTTTGAAAGCATCTTGATGGAAAGCCGCAGTACTATAATTATATCCTGCCCTAAAAGCAAACTGTGGAATCACCTTATACTCTAGACCAAGACGGACTGTACTAACCCCTTTCAACATAGACGTCGTACTATTCTCAAATTCATAAGCAGAAGAATTACCTTCAGTATCTTTAAACTTCATGGAAGAATAATCTTGATACTCATACTCTGCTCCTAAAGCCAAGCTCTTGCCTACCGTATATCCCAAACTTACATTATAAGTCCAAGGAGTCTGAAAATCGAAAGGAAGGATCATATCCCCTTTTCCCGGAAGATTATCCCATGATTTCACGTCATATCCCTTTATTTCTCCAGTTACAACATCCATCACATCCGATATAACTTGTGCACTCGTTTTATAATCCAAACTATAGAATATTGGCGTATGTATAGCTAATCCAACCCGAAAAGGCGAATATTCAAAAGGACGAATAATAGCTCCAAACTTCACATCAAAGCCAGACCCCTTTATTCTATTCCAACTCTGCAAATTGTATTTTTCATCGTTTCCATAATCCTCACCATAAAAAGTATATTTATTATAATCCACGGAGTAGGCACCTAGCGTCAATCCCAAATATACCCGATCATTGAAATTAAATGATACATTAAAATCATATTGATCAATTCCTCCGCGTTCTTCTGAATGAAAATTTGCATATCCATTATCCAACATTCCTTCAAAATGTCCAGGAGAAATATAAAGAGGGTTACCATCTACATCCTTATACTGAACATCTACCCCTTGTTCATTTTTATAAGTATAAGGAATATTGTTTACCCCTCCTGTTTTGTCATGTATTGTAATATCTCTAATCAGCCCAGCATCAGCTCCAAGAATAGAAAGCCACCCAATACCATTATCCGTATAAGGCGAATCTCCCCATTTTTCAATGCCAGCTGCTTGAGATGCCATTAGATAGGTTTGGGAGTAAAGCCCCAAATTACCTTCCATGCGCATGTTGTTATTAAATGATTTCGCTTTATGATAGTTAAAACCGAAATTCACAAAACGCAGCGGAGTTTCATTACCAATCTTCGAAGAAAATACAAACCCGATGTTATTAAAATCTCCTTTAGTTAAATCGGAATTAAACTTTTTCCCCAAATACTGGCTTTCATTCCCATAAAGAGAAAGCCCAAATGAAGTCATTACATCATTACTGCGATAAAGGCCAATACCTGCCGGATTAGTCCCCATCGTAGATATGTCTCCTCCAAGAGCTCCCATAGCTCCACCCATACCCACAAATCGAGCTGTGCCATTCAAATCTTTTCCTGTTAGTTTGGCACCGTCATATATCGTTTGTGCCATTCCCCAAGGCGCTATCATTAGCATCCCCAGAGCAGTTAAAACACTTATCTTTTTCATTCCTGTCAAAACCATTTAATTAATACTTATCTTCTGGCACTGCTACTACGAGAGGAACCTCCACCTGATGATGATCTAGAAGAAGAACCACCGCTCGAATAACTACCCCGAGAGCTACTGCCACCTGACGAAGCTGGAGAATAACTGCGTGAAGAAGAACGAGAAGTGCCATAGGAAGAAGAACGGGTATTACTATTACTTGCTGGAGAATAACTACGCGGTGCTTCTGAACTTCCACGACTATAAGTTGATCTTGCACTACTGCTTCTAGTAGTGGTTCCAGACGAACGCGAATAACCAGAAGAACCAGTCGAACGGGAAGATGAAGAACTTCCGCTACTTCTAGTACTACTTGGACGAGAATAAGTAGCACTGCTACGACTACTTGAGCCACTGCGTTCACCTGAAGTCCGTGTACCCACTACACGTCTGGAAGTAGTTCCCCTACTATAAGTAGAACCAGAAGAACGAACAGAGCTACCTTCTGAACGAACTGCAGAGCCTCCCCGAACAGAAGAACCACTGGAACGAACGGCACTCGAACCATAACGACGAATAGTAGAAGGATTCCTGTAACTGCTTTGTCCGGAAGAACGACGGTTTGTATAGGTAGGACCTGTCCAACGACCGCTTCCACCTCCGCCCCAGCCCCAGCTAGGACCACCATGCCAGTGGTGATGATGTCCCCAATATCCGCCGCCATACCAGCCACCCCAGTAGCCTCCGCCCCAATAACCGGGGTAATATCCCCAAGAGTAATAAGGACGATTCCATCCCCAGCCATAGTTCCATCCCCAGCCGTAAGAGCCATAACGCCAATCCCACCAAAGCGGGTTACTGAACGTCGGGAATGCATAAGCATACATACCATCGGTATATACGTTCCAGTCCCATGAATTCGGACCGTAAACTACATCCCAGTACAACGGACTGCTGATACTGATAGCAAAACGCGGATTGCGGAAACGGATGATACGTTCAGCGTATTCATAGTCGTCTGTTGTACCATTGAATTCGCCCGTCACCCATTCTCCGTCCAAATCCGGATTAGATTTTTCTTTTATATATAAGGTATCATTATCCATTACGAATTCATTTTCACGTGCATCGTAACGGCGGTTATATTCATCCACATCCCGTGTTCTTCCCTTACGGTCCTGAACAACCACTGTAGTACCCGGTGAAGTATAGATGTTAGTCGTCACCTGTTTCTTCGGTTCCTTCTTAACTGGAGTTTCTTTCTTCTCCTGTTTGTCTTTAGAAGGTACGAAGTAAAGGTCGTCATCAACGCTTTGTGCAAAGATACCTATCGGAAGGCACAAGGCAAATAGCAAGAAATAAACAATCTTTTTCATATCATCTCGGTTTATGTAATTACTTAAACTTATTCACGTTACAAAGATAAGGAAGAGATTTTTCGTCCGGGGGAGATTTTCCCCAAAGGATAATAGGGAAATCCCTATTTCTGACTATCTTTGTAGAAGATACAACGCTCACCGGCATAAAGTTCAGGCAAACTTGACTTTCTATACCCGGATTGCTGTATCTTTGCACATTATTCACCAGCATTAAAAACAACTATGAAGTATTTTGAATTCACATTCCGCACCCAGCCTTGTACCGAAACCGTCAATGACGTACTGGCTGCCATATTGGGTGAAGTCGGATTTGAAAGTTTTGTTGAGTGTGAAGGCGGACTGACCGCATATATCCAACAGACATTGTGTGATGAAAACGCCATCAAGATTGCCATCAACGAGTTCCCCCTACCCGATACGGATATTACTTATACATACACCGAAGCGGAAGACAAGGACTGGAACGAGGAATGGGAAAAGAATTTCTTCCAACCCATCATTATCGGAAACCGATGTGTGATCCACAGCACTTTCCACCAAGATGTCCCCAAAGCGGAATATGACATCGTCATCAATCCTCAAATGGCCTTCGGAACAGGACACCACGAGACTACCAGCCTCATCATTGAAGAATTATTGGACAGCGAACTGAAAGATAAATCCCTGCTCGATATGGGCTGCGGAACTTCGATTCTTGCCATCCTCGCACGTATGCGGGGCGCACGCCCCTGTACGGCCATCGACATTGATGAATGGTGCGTACGAAACTCCATCGAAAACATCGAATTGAATCACGTAGACGATATTGCCGTATCAGAAGGAGATGCCTCGTCGCTTGCAGGAAAAGGACCTTTCGACGTTATCATCGCCAACATCAACCGGAATATATTACTAAATGATATGAAGCAATATGTTGCCTGTATGCATACGAATTCCGAACTCTATATGAGTGGATTTTATGTAGACGACATTGCCGCCATCCGCGAAGAAGCGGAGAAGAACGGACTGACTTTCATCCATTATAAAGAGAAGAATCGTTGGGCAGAAGTGAAATTTATTTATAAAGGATAAGAGCCAACAAATATCTTTAAAAGAGAAAGCTCCCTTATCATTAAGAGATATAAGGAAGCAAGCAAAAATCGCAGTCGATATGCGCTATAAACAAGCGTAAGGCTCCAGATTAATGCAGAAAAAAAATAGTGACGGTATACGCTTGGGATAGTGACGCTATCCATAGCATATACCGTCACTATTTGCATCGGATAGCGTCACTATCTTATAAAGAGAAACAAAGCTGTTACGCGAACTCTTTTTTGACCTGTTGGCACCATGCTTTGATTTTCTTTTCCGCCTGTTCGGACTGATTATCCAAATCGACAACCAACCCGCACCACTGCTCGCCACGTAAAGCCTTGGAACGTTCGAAAGTGTAACCCTCGGAAGAAGTAAAACCGACCAAGGTAGCCTCATCGCCTTCAAAGACTTCTGCCAGCAGACCAATTCCATCTGCAAAATTTTCCGGATAACGTATCTGATCTCCCAAACCGAAGATAGCAACCTTCTTACCTTTCAATTTCATTGTCCGGAGTTCCGGCAACAGTTCGTCCCAATAAGTAGGAAGTTCCCCGTCAAACCAGGTGGAAGCACCCACAATGAAGCAGTCATAAGCAGCAAAATCATTCTGCCAGGCCTGCTCGATAGGCACTACTTCTATCTTGTCTTCACCAAACTCTTTCTGTATTTTCTCTGCCACCCAACTCGTTCTTTCGGCTTTGGTAGCATAAAACAAACCTATCTTTTTCATAATTCTTCTCTTTTAATATTCCAATAATTTCCGTGCAGCTTCGTATATCTTAGCTTCGTCCGGCAAAATTTCTTTTTCCAGTATCGGATTGAAACCGACGGGAGTAAACGTAGAACCGACACGCTGCACCGGTCCGTCGAGATAACGGAACATTTCCTCACCAATCATTGCTGCAAGCTCCGCACCGAAACCGGAGAATACTTTATCTTCATGTACAACCAATGCTTTGCTGGTCTTCTTGACCGATTCAAAGATTGCCTCTTTATCCAGCGGAATCAGAGAACGAATATCGATCACTTCTACTTTCCAACCACCCTCTTTCTCCAATCGTTCGGCGGCATGTAGACAGAAATGGGTCGTATTTCCATAGGTGATAATACTCAAATCCGTACCCTCACGGCGGATACGTGCTTTTCCGAAAGGTACTTCAAAGTCTTCCGGCACCACAGTCGCGGCTTCTACCGAATTATACAATGCTTTCGGTTCGAGGAACAAAGTAAATCCCTTAGAGCGCATACTAGTACGTAACAATCCGGCTGCATCATCTGCAAAAGAAGGGCAGACAATTCGTGCTCCCGGCAATGTAGTCAAAGCTCCTTCTATATTTTGAGAGTGATACAACCCTCCACCGATATAACCTCCGGAAGCCAACCGCAGCGTTATATTCGGGGCAAACTTACCATTGCTGCGCCAATACTCATGCGTACATTCTACATATTGTTCTACGGCAGGCCAGAAGTAATCGGCAAACTCCGCTCCCTCTATCACGACATGGATTTTAGGATCAAAGCGGCTCATTCCGTTGGCGGTGCCTACAATATAATCTTCGGCAATCGGCGCACTGAACACACGGGCTTCGCCGAATTCCTGTTGCATACCTTTGGTGACATTAAACACACCGCCTTTCTCTCTGTTTGCTACGTCCTGTCCCCAGATAAACGTATCGGGATTGTAACGGAATTCGGCTTTCAATGTCTCGTTAATGGCATTTACCAGGAAGGTCTTTTCGCCCTCTGCTTCATGAGTACCTTCTTTGTACTTCTGGGGTTGATAAGGTTCGGGCATCACAAAATCGTAGATACTCTTAGGATCAGGATCGGGAGCAGCCAACGCTTTTCGGTTGGCAGCCGACAGTTCTTTCTTTGCGTCAGCTTCGATCTGTTGCAATTCTTCCTCCGTCAGGCGTTTGTAACGCAACAACATCCGGCGGAATTTCATTAGCGGATCGGCATCTTTTACGTATTCCAGTTCGTTCTCATCCCGGTACAGGGTATGTTTATCCGAGTTGGAATGGGAACCGATACGAACACAGTTGGCCTGCACAATCACCGGGTTACGGATTTCCCTTGCATATTCGTGAGCTTCGGTCATGGCATTCATCGAGTCGAACACATCTTTTCCATTGCAATAGATGATCTTCAGGTTCTTGAAACCGGAGAAGTTCTCGGCAACTTTGCGGTTGGCTGTCTGTTCCGATTTAGGGACAGAGATGCCATATCCGTTGTCCTGTATCACAAAAATAACAGGAAGACGTTCAAGGCTGGCGCCATTGATAGCCTCATATACAAAGCCTTCGGAAGTGGCAGATTCTCCGTGAGAAGTGATGGCGACTCCTTTATGTCCATAATATACCATTGCCCGCGCCACACCTGCAGCATGAAGGTCATGCGTTCCCGTAGCGGAAGAGATATTTTCGATGTGCCATTCCGGTTTGGCGAAATGGTTCGACATGTGACGTCCGCCGCTGCCCGGGTCTGTCGCTTTCGAGATACCATTCAGGATGATTTCTTCCGGAGTCATTCCGGCAGAAAGTACAGTCAGCATATCGCGGTAGTAAGGAAACAGGAAGTCTTCGCCCAAAGTGAATACCTGACCGATGGCAAGCTGAATACCATCATGCCCTGCATAAGGAGCATGATAAGACCAACCCAAAGATTGTAGCAGGTATGACGGTGCTTTTTCATCCAAAGCACGCCCCAATGTCATCAGATGATACCACTTTTTCAGGGTTTCTACATCTGTTGTTTTTATATCATATTTCTTTTTCATAGTGAATGAAGTTCTTAATGAGTGAAACAATCAGTTATCAGCCTTGCCAGTTTTCGAGGTAGTCGGCTATAAAGTGGAGGAAGTTACCTCCCAACATTCCGTCTACTACCCGATGGTCGTAAGACAAAGACAGATACATTTTATGGCGGATGGCAATCGTATCGCCTTCCGGTGTTTCTATCACAGCAGGTTTCTTTTCAATATATCCTACTCCCAAAATAGCAACCTGCGGCTGATTAATAATCGGTGTACCGAACAGGCTCTTGAACGTTCCGAAATTGGTAATGGTAAATGTACCGCCATCAATATCTTCCGGCATTAATTTATTATCCCTTGCTTTCAGGGCTAAAGAGTCAATGGCAACTGCCAGGCCGTTCAGATTCAAACGATCGGCGTCATGCACCACAGGCACAATCAGATTTCCATCATTCAGAGAGACGGCAATACCTACATTGATATGTTTCTTAAAGAGGATGTTATATCCGTCTACCGACACATTCACTTGAGGATAGGCTGCCAATGCTTTCGCTACGGCCTCGGTTATCACAGGCATATAAGTCAACTTCACTCCTTCGCGACGGAAGAAAGCATCTTTATTCTTTTCGCGCCAACGCACCAGTTTGGTGACGTCTACTTCTACCACATTGGTTACATGAGGAGATACTTTCTTAGACATAACCATGTGATCGGCAATAATCCGGCGGACACGATCCATCTCTTTCACTTCAACTCCAGGCATGGCAACAGGAGCAGACGATTTGGATGAAGTAGCAGCCGACTGTGCAGCAGGGGCAGATGCAGCCGGAGACGTTTTCGGAGTTATCGGTTCGGGAGCAACAACCACCGACGGTTTGTTTGCAGCCGGAGCAGCAACGGCAGAGGCTGGCTTCTGTTCAGCCATATCTCCTCTTTTCTTCTTTTCAATATAGTCTTTTATATCTTTCTTACTCAACCGCCCTTCATAACCCGTACCTTGTATAGCATCCAACTCTTCTTTCGGAATCTTAGCCTCCCGCGCCAACTGAATCACAACAGGAGAATACCAACGTTCTTCCTCAACAGCAACGGGTTTGGATGTATCAACGGGGGTTGATGCAGTATTCACTGATTGATTCTTAGCAATGTCTGCTGCTGATTGTGATGTTCCGGAAACATCAGCAGCAACCTGGCCAGCATCGGCTCCTTCATTTGCAGTACCTTCGCTTGCCGGCTCTGTACCGGATGCTTCTTCGCCATCCAAATCAATAATGGCGACAACTGTTCCTACAGCAACCGTGTCACCTTCCTTATATAAAATCTCCACCACTTTTCCCGCTACGGGAGAAGGGATTTCTGCACTTACTTTAGCAGTATTCACTTCAAAAAGCACATCGTCTTCCTGAATCATGTCACCCACCTTTACAGACCAAGAGACAATGGTCCCTTCGGTTATACTCTCGCCTAACTTAGGCATTTTTATTTCGAATTTTGACATAGACAGTAAATTTATTATTCAACCTTAGATATATTACAACAATGGGCTGAAATAGAAAGTTTTAAGTTAAGTAAATTTTAACCGGAGGCCAATCGGTACAACCAAGCATCAACGGCTATATATCCACTCTTTCTGAATATATTTCTCTTCCCGGAGCTGATTGACAGCTTCTATCTCCTCCTTAGTGAAAGCACTGACAGATTGCGACTTACTGAAATACTGAAAAGCCTTTTCTTTGAAATCAGTGACAGTCCCCACCGACAAATGCCAGCGAATATTGGTTACCTCACTCCGAACGGAAGGAACAGCGTATACAGACGATAACGTTTCATCATCGTCCATCGGTTCCGGATTCAATGCTTGATGCAACGCTGTAAGGTCCGTATCATACAATAGCGTGCAATGATACAATACCCGATCCTTGTACAGGCATTGCGCACTTCCTGATATTTTCAATCCATTCAGATAAATCCCCAATCGTTCGCCTCCTGTTGCCATCAGTCCCATAGAGTTCAGGAAATCCAACGTCCGCTGCAAATACGTGACAAACTCCGGCAAGCGGGGAGTCGTTTCTATAAAAGTCAGATTGACATTGCCCAAATCATGGTACACTGTTCCTCCACCGGAAAAACGACGGGCAATATGTACCTGCTCCCGTTCCGCCCATTCCTGATCAACTTCCGACCGTAACCGCTGATGCTTCCCTATTACCACAGAAGGAGTGTCCTGCCAAAGCATGAAAATGTCTTCATTTCCCTGCTTCAACAGATATTCTTCCGCAGCCAAGTGAAAATAAATATCAGTAAACGGACTATAGATACATCGAATCATAGGTCAGACAGAATAAGAGTTAAAACATAATCTCGTGATAAATCTCTCCGACCGTAGGATGCGGAAATACAGTCTTCTGAAATTCTTCCGCCGTATAGCCTCTCTGAATAGCAATACCTGCGATCACAATAAGTTCTGACGCCGGATTTCCCAATATGTGGCAACCGATGATCTTCCCTTCTTCATCCTGAATCAACTTACAAAGGCCGTTTCCCTGTTCATTCTCGGCTACAAACCGGCCGGAATAAGCCATCGGTAATTTGGACACACGATAAGAAAGTCCTGATTTTATCAATTCTTCTTCTGTCTTTCCCACTCCTGCCACTTCGGGATTGGTATAAACAACTCCCGGAACACAATCGTAATTCATCCGGTCTTCCACTCCCAAGATATGATTGATAGCGACTTCCGCTTCACGAATAGCGGTATGTGCCAATAAAGAATAACCTGTAATATCCCCACAAGCATATACACGGGGATGCGAAGTCAACAGATGTTCATCTACTTTGACCCCATTCCGATGCAATTCTATATTCAGCTTGTCCAGCCCCACTCTGGATAAATTTGCCTTACGGCCTACACTAAGCAAGATTTTCTCCGCTTCAATAGTGGAAACTTTGCCTTCTTTTTCTATCACGACTCCATGAGCGTTCACTTCCACTACTTTCGTATTCAAATAGAAAGTGACTCCCCGTTTGGCATATTCGGCACGAAGCATACCGCTCGTTTCCTTATCCATCGCTCCCAAAATCTCCGGCATCATTTCTACCACATGCACCTTTACTCCCATACTGTTGAAGAAAGAAGCAAATTCCATCCCGATCACTCCACCGCCAATAATAACCAGCGTCTTGGGAAGTTCTTTTATCTCCAACGCCTCCTTGGAAGTCCAATAACTGACTCCCGACAATCCCGATATGGGAGGAATCACTGTATCGGAGCCGGTACATACCAGCAAGTATTTCACAGAATAGGTTTCTCCATCACAAGTGATGCGAATCATCCCCTCTTTCTCTCCTTCTATAAAAGCTTCTTTCTCCACGATCGTCACTCCGTAAGAATTCACAGTCATCTTCACGCCACCCGTCAACATTTTCACTGTTTTGTCTTTGCGGCTCATAATCTTGGATAAATCGAACGAAGGAGATTCGGCAGAAACGCCATATTTGGAAGCACTCTTGATGCTATCCAGTATTTTAGCAGAATATAACAAAGTTTTAGTAGGAATACACCCCTCATTGAGACACACTCCACCCATTGCCTTTTTCTCAAAAAGAACGGCTTTTAATCCGTTGGCCCCTGCCCGTTCGGCAGCTGTGTACCCGGCCGGACCACCACCAATAATAGCTATATCAAAGTTCATAATCGTATCTTTTTTAGTAATAATACGATTATAACAAATGAGAGAAGAGATAAGTTGTTGGGAAAAAAAATACCTGTTACTTAATTGTCAGCTTTTTAAGTTCCTCTAACGAGCCATTGAACACGTTCAGGTCTACGTCTTCTTTGATGCCGGGAACACTTCCCACATCAGTATGTTGCCAAAAGTCCCATTTCCCCTGATACTTTACAGAGTCAACATAATAATGGGCAATCCAGTAAGGGTATGTATTGAAGATGGAATCGTCCAGATAACGGGTTTTAAATTTATAAGAAGTATAAAGAATAGGTTTCACTCCATAATGAGATTCCACCCGGTCCAGCCAGCGTTTAATGCCTTGCTGCAATTCCTTTTTTTCCTTCCGCCCGGTCACTTCCACATCAAGTACGGGAGGTAAATCACCCGTATCCAGTTTCACCGTACGAATAAAGAAGTCCGCCTGTTTCAAAGCATCCGTACCAGGAATATAAAAATGATAAGCACCACGGATAAATCCATGGTTACGGGCATTGGCGAAGTTCGCCTCAAAGGTGGTGTCGTTATGGTCTCCTCCTTCTGTAGCTTTCATAAAAACGAAATGCAAAGGAGTAGCCGTCTCTTTATTCTGCAACAGTCTTTTCCAGTCAATCTTTCCCTGATAATGAGAAATGTCAATACCATGAATATCATATCCGTCAGGGATACAAACTCCGTATTCCTTTAAACCATGACAAGGTTTCCATCGATAAGCATAAGGACGGATAAAGAAATAGTAGAATACAACGGAAAAACAACCGATAATCACCACTGCCAAAATGTTACGAATCCAGACAGGCATCACAGTTCGATGCTTCATCTGTTCCTTTTTTGAGGTACGGGAAGTTTTGGAAGAAGAGGTCGTTCCCTTTTTCTTGGTAGTGGAAACGGTTCTTTTCTTCTGTACGGCAGACATCGGGTTGTTGCGTTGCGGCATTTACTTTAAACGATCAATGTTTTTAGAGATAGGCACGGATTACGCGAATTAACACGGTTTTTTAGTTATTTCTTATAAACCGTGTAGTCCGTGTAATCCGTGCCTGAAAGAATCTTTCATTGCAGCTGTTATTGCAACTGTTACATCAACAACTGCTCTGAAGTGTATTTATTTAGCTTGTTCCAGCTGCAAAGTCTTAGTTGCCTGGTCGCAAACTTCTGTAGGACCGAAGTACTGGATCGGACCCGGATATACATAATCCGTTTCGATAGCCCAACGATCACGTTGCGCAGCAAATGCCTTGAAAGGAGCACCATCCAGTTTCACCAATGCTTTCTGGATAACCGGTTTCATTTCACCGTGGCGACGTTCCATGTTCATCATCATAGTGATAGGCACACCACCAGCAATCCATTCAGCAGCAGGAGCAGTTGTGTTGCGTACAGAAGACATATAACCAGTCTTACCGTTAGCAATCAACATAGAAGCTGTGTAACCCAGAGAGTAGCAATAGTCAGCGTCAAAGTTTGACGGAGCAGCACAACGTCCTTCATAACCGAAGAAGTGGTGTTGAGCAGCAAATTTACCAACATACTTGCCTGCTTCTTTCCATGAAGCCAATTTGGTAGCTACCATTTCAGACAACAGCTTTTCTGTTTCGATCAGTGATACCTGAACGTTTCCGTGCGGGTCACGATCCAAAGTCAACTGGCGGGCAACACCTTCCGGCAGACTTGCGTAGATAGCAGAGTTTTCCGGAGAAAGTTTGCGAATGATATAATCACGTTGGTGAGATTTCTTAATCTGACCAAATTCTTCAGCATTAGCAGCCAGGAAGTCGTTCAATTCAGCAATCAGGCGTTTCATGGCAGGAATGAATTCAACCAATCCTTCCGGAATCAATACAGTACCGAAGTTGTTTCCTTGTGCAGCACGGTCAGCTACCACTTTAGCGATGTAAGTCACTACATCGTCCAAAGACATATCTTTAGCTTCTACTTCTTCAGACACGATACACACGTTAGGCTGTACCTGCAAAGCACATTCCAGTGCGATGTGAGAAGCCGAACGACCCATCAATTTGATGAAGTGCCAGTATTTACGTGCAGAATTACAGTCACGTTGGATGTTACCGATTACTTCAGCATAAGTCTTACATGCTGTATCGAAACCGAAAGAAGTTTCAATCATATCGTTCTTCAAGTCACCGTCGATTGTTTTCGGGCAACCGATTACCTGTACACCATACTTCTTAGCAGCATAGTATTCAGCTAATACACAAGCGTTTGTGTTAGAGTCGTCACCACCAATGATAACCAATGCTTTGATGCCAAGTTCTTTGATGATTTCCAATCCCTTTTCGAACTGGCTTTCTGCTTCCAGTTTCGTACGTCCGGAACCGATGATATCGAAACCACCTGTGTTACGGTATTCGTCGATAATATCAGCAGTCAGTTCCATATAGTTGTGATCTACCAGACCACCAGGACCCAGGATAAAACCATATAATTTGTTTTCCGGGTTCAATTTCTTGATACCGTCGAACAAACCGGAGATTACATTGTGTCCGCCCGGAGCCTGACCACCGGAAAGAATTACACCTACGTTCATAGCGGGAAGAGCAACAGCTTCACCAGCTTCGAATGTAATCAACGGCATTCCATACGTGTTCGGGAATAATGCTTTGATAGCTTCCTGATCGGCTACAGATTGAGTAGCAGCACCTGCTACAGCCTTAACAGCTCCTGATGCCAATGCTTTCGGAAGTTTGGGCTGGTAAGCAGCCCTTGCGATTTGCAATGCACTTTTAGTCATTTTCTTTAATTTTTTATTTAAAGGTGTTAGTAAGTTTCTTGTCAAACTTGAAAAGCGTTGCAAATTTCGCATTTTTCCTCGAATTATGAAAGAGAAGCCCTCATTTTATTTCGCTGCATAGTTACAGAGGCTATTGCTTCCAGCCACCGCCAAGTGCTTTATACAGTTGTACTACGGTGATCAGTTCATCACGAATAGCGTTACTCAGACCAATTTGTGCGTCAAAATAACCACGCTGGGCATCGAGAACATCCAGATAATTGATCACTCCATTGATATATTGCAACTGCGCCAAATCCATATAACTCTTAGCCGAACGTTCCAGATTGGCACGAAGTGCGTACACCTCTTTTATCTTATTAAAGTTGACAATCGCATTACGTGTCTCTTTGAAAGCCGTCAGGACTGTTTTCTCATAACTATGTATTTCTGCTTCATAGGCCGCTTTTTTGCCTTTCAACGCAGCACGGTTTTTTCCCCAGCCAAAAATAGGAGTCAATAAAGCACCTTCCATAACGGCATAAGGCGATTTTAGAAGTTCTGACAAAGACGTGCTTTCACTACCGAAACCACCCGTCAGTGCCAGACGAGG
>OGKU01001110.1_pt1 | contig 14862 bp, 13 predicted proteins | sample 1572611 | NCBI WGS metagenome assembly OGKU01 (sample SAMEA2581886, study PRJEB24529) | metagenome | biome: Human gut stool | place: China | collected 2011 | reverse complement strand
CCACGATTCATGGTCATAATGAATTTGCCAACAAAGCCTGTCCCTGCTTTGATGTGAAGAAGGAGTGGGGCTAACAGATAGGGAACGCACTGCGTTCCCTATTTATACTTATTTTCCGATGCGCCATACGTAGAGCATTACATCAAGTCACACTTCTCCCCAGTGTTCTTCTCAACCTTCTCGCCATCTTTCAGGATGCGAGCCTTATAGCCAAACTTCTCAAAACCTTTCTGGAGTTTCTCTGGGGTTGTCTTGCCGGCATTATACTGTACTGTGACCGTCTGGTCTGGCACAGAAGTCTCAATGCTCTTGATTCCCTTCTCAAAGCGAAGGTTGCTCTTGATTTTATTCTCACAAGCCGCACAGTGCATCTGTGGGGTTGTGGTGAACACTACGGTCTTGATGTCCTTGGCAAAGGTTACCATTGCCACCATCATCATTGTGAACATTACTAAAATCTTCTTCATAACTTTTCTATTTGCTATAATAATTCAACATTCAACATTCTCCCTTAAAAGTGTACTCTCACTCCTGCGTAGAACATCCTGCCCTCTACAGGTCCCCAAACCAAGGTTGGCTCGAAATCGCTTCCCCATGGGTTGCTGGCACCATAGATAGGAGTTTTCTGCTTGAAACCAGTAAGGTTTTCGCCTCCCACATAGATACTCCAATGGCGGAACCATCTCGTAACCTGCGCACTCACTTGCTCGAAGCTATGGAAACGAGGAGACCATGACTGGCTTCCATCTGCCAACTGGTAAGGCTCAGGATTTCTGCCTCCACCATTCAACTGCACGGTGGCATCAAATTGCCAAAGTCCAAGTAGAGTCTTATAGGAAGCCGTGAAGAGCGCCTTATACTTGCTGGTCAATGGTTTTTCTTTCAAGGTTTTGCCATAATCGTAGGTACACTTCACATCGTTCAGACGATAAGCCGCTGTTATCTCCAAGCCCTTCAGCAATGGATAAGAGGCATCTATCTGGAAGGTGTGCGAATAAGACCTGCCCATCAAATTGCAGATGGAGATAAGCCCCTTGTTGGCATCATAATCCACCACCGCTTGATTCCTGAAGTCGGTATAGTAATACTCAGCGTTCAGTTTCAGTGTCTTGCCAAACATCGGGATGTAGAAAGCGGTACTCATACCATAGTTCCAAGCCTCCTCTTGCTTAAGTCTATCACCCGTAATCTGAAACTCCCTGCCGCTCGCCAAGAGATAGTTGTACTCTGCCAAGCCAAATACCGTGCGATAGCCCTTACCTGCTGACAAGCGGATGCTGATGGCATCGACAGGCGAATACTTCACGTGGAAACGAGGGGTGAAGAAATTGCCATAGATAGAGCTATGGTCGAAACGGACACCTGCCATCGCTGTCAACTTCGTGCCTAACGTATAGGTGTATTGGGCGTATGCTCCAGGAGTCGTCTCCTTCTCGTTCATTCTCTGCATCTCCGACAAAAGATAAGGAGAGTCTTCTTGCCCTACTGCCGGTCTTGGAGAAACATTCACATTGGCGCGCTGCCGCAGGTAATCATGGTTGACGCTCAAACCTACCGACAAATTGTGCTGATGAGTAAAATTGGTCTCAAAAATCAGTGAGCCATAGAGATTCTTCTCATTGAGGTTGTAGAACCTGTTGCCATACTGGGCATCGAGCTGGTGCATCGAAGCCGAGGACATGAAGGCAATATTGGTGCCATGCTCGTGATTGAGGATGAAGGCATGTTTCATATAACCCTCATAGCGGTTGGTATGGAGCTTGATTCGATAAATATCATCACTATGAACATGCTCCTCATCCTGCCCGCTGGTACGAATCTCCTTCAAAGCCCCAAGTCCACCATGAAAGATGTAGTGCTTGCCTTTATACAGCCAACGGTTCTGTACATTATACTGTTCTCTGCCTGGCATATCATAGAAGCCATCGCCATTGTCATCATGGTTTTTGAGGATATTCTCATGATGCAACAATATCTCCGTTGCCCACTTATCCGATAGATGAACGTTGGCATCGGCGTTTGCTTCGATTCGGCTCTTGGTATCACCAAAGAGGTTTACCTCCACCTGTTGCTCATCCTCTGGCTTCAAGTAATCCACATTGATTTGACCTGTAATCGACTCATAGCCATTCTTCACCGAAGCACTACCCTTGGATACCTGAATGCCTTTCATCCAAGGTCCCGGCACATAGCCCAGGGCGTATGGGATGGCTGCACCACGGAAATTCGGCAGATTCTCGGTGAGCATCTGTACGTAAGTGCCCGAAAGACCAAGGAGTTTGATTTGTCTTGCGCCCGTCGTGGCATCATTATAAGCCACATCCACCGATGGATTGGTCGTAAAACTCTCGCCCAGGTTGCAACAAGCCGCCTTGAAGAGCTCATCCTTGTTCACGGCGATGCCATTCACGGCACCAGCCAATCGGGAAGTGCCCGACTTGCGAGCCACCACCTTCACCTCATGCAAGGTCTCGTCCTTGAAAATGGAATCCTGAGAGGAGGAATCTACAGAGTTATTTTCTACAGAATTATTATATGATGATGACAGAGACACAACCTCTGTCTTATTATTTTTTGCATAAGTCTCAGCACCAATAACCAGCAAGGCACTGAGCAATATATATCTTGAATACATAAATATATTTCCTTTTATCCGAATCTTAAATCTTCGCTTCGGATGATTTTACCTTTTTTATATATGTATGCAACCCTAAGTTTTTACTGATAGGGATAGGCATACGACAATCTTGGCTGCAAAAGTACAGAAAAACTTTTGCAACCTATTTGCAAATATGGAAAAATCAAATAATCAGGAGGTTAAGGAGGGCAAGATAAGCCCTTGGAGGCGAATGCGGAACATTCAGATTCCAATATCTTGCCTTCTGAATGCTACAGATAACAGGACGAGGCAACGTCTGCCAAAGGGCTGGCGCGATGCCTGCAAACATTGGTGCTGCATCGAAATCCAAGTGTTGGATAGAGACCGTAGGCGACAGTTTTACCAGCTCCACTTTCATGCAATGCTTGTTCACCTGTGTGCCCAGCTTACCTAGGCAACAGTCATGGTGCATGCTACGTTTCACGCAACAGTCAGTCACCATACCCACCATCACCTTGTCATAGTGAAGGCAGTGCATGACGGTAGTACCCACGCTCAAGTAAACCACCATGAGCGAGAGCATCAAAGCCATCAATATGTTGAGCGAACGTTTCATACCTATTTTTTGCACCTTTCTTTTCTCAAGTTGCAAAATTAAGCATTTTCATCAAAACAAAAACTTAATACCCCTATAATTTAATAACCTTTAACAGCTCTTGAATGAGCATGAATGCCCCCACACTTTCTGTTAATCTTTACTATATTCCTGCGAGAAAACTTGCAGGATAAAGAGAATATGAGTAACTTTGCACACGAATTTCTGAAACTATTGTCTTACAAAGACATAAAATAAGAGAGAAACTATTTTTTAAGGATAATATTGACTCATAAGAACAAATGAAAAAAGGACTATTTGCACTCGCGCTGGGTACCTTTACCTTAGGCATCGCTGAATTCATCATCGAGGGCATCATCACAGACATCGCCAACAACATGAACGTTTCCATCCCGGAAGCAGGACATCTCATCTCCATCTATGCACTCGGCGTCTGCGCCGGAGCCTTCTCACTGATTCTCATGCATAAATACAGACCCAAGAATATCCTGATGTTCCTGGCTTCGCTCATCACCTTCGGAGCTGTCATCGCCTCAGTAGCACCTAACTACTGGCTCTTGCTCTGCGCCCGCTTTATAGAAGGTCTGCCTCATGGAGCCTACTTCGGAACGGGTACCATCGTGGCGGTGAAGATTGCCAAAGAGGGTAAGGGAACCAATGCCGTGGCGATGATGTGCGCAGGTATGCCGGTGGCTAACCTGCTGGGTGTGCCGGTGGGAACCTTCCTGAGTCACATGTTCAGCTGGCGAGTACCTTTTGTCAGCTGTATCGTGCTCGGACTCATCACCTTATACATGATTCACAGATGGGTTCCGGATGTAGAAGCACTGCCAAACAACGGTATGAAGGCACAGTTCCACTTCCTCCGCAGCAAGGCTCCGTGGCTCATCATCGCCGCCACCTTCCTGGGCAATGGAGGCATCCTCTGCTGGTTCAGCTACATCTCTCCCCTGCTTCAGATGGAAGGCGGATTCAGCGCTGCCAGCATCTCTCTGCTGATGATTCTTGCAGGCGGCGGAATGGTAGTAGGCAATCAGGTGAGTGCCTTGCTTGCCGACCGCTTCAAACCGGGCCGTTTTACCTGTTATCTCCAGTTTCTGGCAGCGGCTGCACTTCTGCTCACCTTCTTCCTCGCCCCTTTCGGCTGGGTATCTGTGGTGCTGATGTTCATCTGCTGCGTCTGTCTTTTCGGCATCGGATCGCCTGAGCAATTCCTCATCGTGAAGCATGCCAAGGGTGGCGAAATGCTGGGCGGCTGCTGCATTCAGGGCGCCTTCAATCTGGGTAACGCCATAGGAGCTTTCCTGGGTGGTATTCCTGTTGCGATGGGATTAGGATACAACTTCCCTGCCCTTATCGGTGTGCCGATGGCATTGGCAGGAGCCATCTGTCTGCTGATTTTCCATAAGAAATATGAATAAAAATGCGATAATCCGAAATAAATGATTATCTTTGCAGAAGATTTCAAATAAACAAAGAAACATGATGAAAATTAACAAGACTTTCCTTACCCTGGGCTTGGCCGCAACACTCTTGCAGATGCCAGCCTCATCGTTCGCACAGACTGCGGGCGGTAACCGTCAGAATCCTCTTTTAACAAAGAGCAGTCTTCCATTCGGTGCTCCTGACTTCAGCAAGATTCAGGAGAGCGATTACCTGCCAGCCATCGAAGCGGCTATCAGGGAGCAGCGTGCCAACATCCAGAAGATTGTAAACAACAAGAAGAAGCCTAACTTCCAGAACACCATCCTCGCCTACGAGGAGAGCGGTGCGCTGCTCGAAAAGGTGACTAACATCTTCTTCGGTCTCACCAGTGCCCACAAAACTCCGGGAATCGCCGAAACCGAAAAGAAGGCTACCCCATTGCTGACCGAACTCGACAATGAGATTTCGTTCAACAAGAAACTCTTCGAGCGCATCAAGTATGTTTACGATAATGAATATAAGAAGCTCAAGGGCGAAGACAAGCGCCTTACTGAGGTTATCTATAAGAGTTTTGTACGTTCAGGTGCCCTTCTTTCTGCCGAGAAGATGGAGCGCATGAAGCAGATCAACTCCCGCATCTCTGAGTTACAGCAGGAATGGGGCAACCTTCTTCCTGCCGCTACCAACAACGCCGTGGTTTGGGTGAACAGCAAGGAAGAGCTCGCCGGATTGAGCGATGCAGACATTGCACAATGCAAGAAAGATGCTGAGAGCCGCGGAGGCAAGGCGCCTTACTGCATCGTCATCATCAACACCACCCAGCAGCCTATCCTCACCAATCTCCAGAACCGCGAACTGCGCAAGAAGGTGTATATGGCAAGCATCCACCGTGCCGACGGAACCAATCCTGATTTCAACACCTTCCCTATCGTAACCGAGATTGCCAAGTTGCGTGCCGAGAAGGGCAAGCTGATGGGATATGACAACTATGCCGACTATTCGCTCGAAAAGACGATGGCTAAGAACAGCAAGAATGTGGATGATTTCCTGAAGCAGCTCATCAAGGAATATGCTCCTAAGGCTGATGCTGAAACCAAGGCGATAGAAGCGTATGCCCAGAAGACTGAAGGCAAGGACTTCAAGCTGCAGCCATACGACCGATTCTATTATTCTGCGAAGATGAAGAAGGAGATGCTCAACATTACCGATGATGAGATCAAGCCATACTTCAACATCGACAGCGTACAGGTGAACGGTGTGTTCTATGCCGCCCATCGTGTTTACGGACTGAACTTCAAGCAGCGCAAGGATATTCCAACCTATCACCCAGACATGAAGGTATTCGAGGTAAGCGACAAGAACGGCAAGCCAATCGCCCTCTTCTACAGCGATTACTTCCGCCGTCCTACCAAGCGTGGCGGTGCATGGATGAGCGCCTTTGCCAAGCAGAGCAAGCAGCGCGGCCAGTTGCCTATCATATATAATGTATGCAACAACGCCAAGGCACCGGAGGGTCAGCCATCTCTCATCACATGGGATGAGGTTACTACTCTGTTCCATGAGTTCGGTCATGCACTTCACGGAATCCTTTCCGACTGCAAGTACAATACCCTTTCAGGAACAGCCGTTGCCCGCGATTTCGTAGAGATGCCATCCCAGTTTAACGAATCGTTTGCTTCTATTCCTGAGATATTCGACCATTACGCCCGTCATACCGAGACCGGTGCTGCGATGCCAGCCGATCTGAAAGAGCGCATGCTGAAGAGCATCAGCTTCCAGACCGCTTATTCACTGGGCGAGAATCTGGCTGCAACCTGTCTTGACCTTGCCTGGCACAAGATTAGCGAAGAAGAGGTGCCTTCACCTTATATGGCAGGTGCCTTCGAGAAGGAAGAGCTCCACAACATCGGTTTGCTCAACACCCAGATTCCTCCTCGCTACAGCACATCATACTTCAACCACGTATGGGGCGGCGGTTATGCTGCAGGCTATTACAGCTATCTCTGGACAGAGGTGCTGGCTGTGAACATCGCCGACTACTTTGCAAAGCATGGTGCCTTAGATCCAGCCGTTGGTCAGGCATTCCGCGATAAGATTCTGAGCCGTGGCAACACCAAGGACCAGATGGAAATGTTTACCGACTTTACAGGTATGGAGAAGCCAGATGCTTCCGGATTCCTGAAAGCAAGAGGTTTGTAACGCATAAAATTACGATATGAAACAGGTAGAGGGTGTGCCATAAGTTAATGACACACCCTCTTTCTTTATCCTTTAATAGCCTGAGGTGTCCAGCTCTTCAGGAATCTGAGCACCTTTTCTTCGTTATATCCCTTACCTTCTTCCAGGAAACTGGAATCCTGGATATGGAGAACCTTTCCGGATTCATCGAGCACCACAAAGACCGGGAATCCGAAACGCTGAGGATTGTTCAGTCGCTTCATCAGCTGCTCAGCCTTCTTCACCGCCGCATCACCGGCAGTTTTTCTGCGATTGTAGTTCACATGAATATATTCAAAATGATCATTCACCATCTTGTTGACCGCAGCATTCTTCTCTACAAAATCGGCAAACTTCAAGCACCATGGGCACCAGTTACCACCTACCTGACAGATAACAAACTTGCCATTCTTCTTGGCTTTAGCCAAAGCCTCATCAATCTGAGCCATCGGATCGATGCTTTCATTATACACCTTCTTGAGAGCAGTCTGCATCTGAGCAGGTTTCAAAGCTCCAGCCTGGTCGAGCGAATCCAGTTTCTTCATCATCTCCTCCGCCTTCACGGTAGAGAATGCAACCTTACCTTCCGGATTGATCAGATAAGAGGTTGGAATCCATGAGATGTGATAATCCTTGGAAATCTTCGTTTCCTTCCATTTTTTAAGCTCACAGTATTGCAACCAGGTATACTGATTATCGCCCAGATATTTCTTCATCTTCGCCTCATCGGTATCAAAAGAAACACCCACTACCTGGATCTTGGTATTGTATTTGTCATAGATAGCCTTCACCATCGGCATGTCTCTTCTGCAGTCTGGACACCAGGAAGCCCAGAAATCGAGCACGGTCCAGACACCCGGAACCGTCTTTCCGTCTTTATCCTTCTGAGTCTTCTTATCTGAAAGCTGGAAGATTTTCTTACCCGTCTTACTGTCAGTAATCGTAAAGTCGGGAGCCTCGGTGCCTACAGGCAGCAAGTCAAGCGAACTCTGTGCTCTACCGACGACAGCCGTCATCAGGAGCAAAAAGAATAATAGTTTCTTCATACAATTTTTCTGTTTATGTCTGTTACTTCAAATATATATATATTAATATTAACCATCGAAACTAGAACTGATAATAAATGAACGGCTGTACACTCTCCTGAGAAACCTCCACCACCATCTGCAGACAGATGATGAAGAGCAGCAGTTTAGCCACCCAAGGCAGGAGGATGAACCGCGCCTGAAGACGGTGATACTGGCGCTCGGTAAAGAGATAGCTCAGCATGACACCGATGATGCAAAGCGTCCAGGCAGGACGGGCATGGAAGAAAGGCACCAGATAATCGATGCTGAAATCATTTGCCACCTTATCATACATCTTCCCCAACACCCCCAAATCCTTAGCACGGAAGAACGACCAAGCAAAGCATATATATAAATAGGTGATGAGCCAGCTGAGGGAATTGCCTGCCAGCGTACGGGGAATGCTTATGCCCAACTGACGGCTGAAGAACTTATGCACCACAAGTCCGAAACCATGAAGAGCACCCCAGATGACGAACATCCAGGAAGAGCCATGCCACAAACCTGCCACCAACATGGTGAGGAAGTTGTTGAAATACATGCGCACCTTTCCCTTCCGGTTTCCACCCAGCGGAATATACACATAATCGCGGAACCAGAAGGAAAGCGAGATGTGCCAGCGACGCCAGAACTCGGTAACCGAGAGTGAGCGGTAAGGGAAATAGAAGTTGTCGGGCAGATAGAAACCCAGGATGGCTGCCACACCGATACTCATATCGCTGTATCCCGAAAAATCGAGGAAGATCTGGACTGGATAGCCGAAGAGCGCTGCCAGATTCTCGAACCCCGAGAAGGTTTGCGGCGCATCAAACACCCAGTTGTTGAACTGTGCGATATAATCGCTCAGCATATTCTTCTTGACCAGTCCCAGCATGATGAGGAAGAGTCCTGTCCAAAGCATTCTGCTGGAAGCCTGTTCGTTTCGTTTCAGTCTGGGTATCAGGTTGGCGGCACGGGTGATAGGACCCGCCATCAGCAGCGGAAAGAAGGTGAGATAGAAGCAATACTCCAGGAGCGTTACCTCCATGTCAAACTTACGCTTATAGGTATCTACCGCATAGCTGATAGCCTGGAAGGTATAGAACGAGATACCTACAGGCAGAGCAATCGACTGCAGGGAGAAGTTGGTGCTGAACATCTCGTTGACTACATCGCCAATGATGAAATTGGTATATTTGAAATAGCACAGCAGAGCCAGGTCTACAAGCACTACGAAGGTGAGCAGCGCCTTGCGCGCCTTCCCCTCATGCAGTCTCATTTCCTGGGTTACGGCATAATTGATGCAAGCCGTAAGCGGCAGCATCCACATCACCATTCCGTTCACCTTATAGGCAAAGAAAAGGCTGAAGCAGATGACATACATCATCATGGCTGTACGCGAATAGCTCTTGAGCAGGGTATAAATGGCAAGGAAGAAGATGAAGAGCAGCGCAAACGGAATGCTGCCCATCATCAGCGGAGAATCTGCCTGATAAACAAACAGCCGCTCTATCCAATGCCACAAGGCACATATTTCGAATGTTGAATAATTCATTTGTCTGTTCTGAAGATATTATTTATTGAACTCTTTCTTATATGGAGTCTTTATGGTTTACATGTTTTACCGCTGGAACCATCTTATCAGCAGCCGGAGCCGTTTTTCCAGCAGTTGCAGGTTCCTTGGTTGCAGCAGAACTTTCTGGGGTTTCAGGCACAGTTTCCTCAACAGACATAGAAAGAGAATCCTTCTTCACAGCCGTACTGTCAGCCCTGTGTTTGGTTCCAGGAGGCAAGATGGTAATCTGTCTGTATCTGCGGTCACGCTTATCCGGCATTTCCAATCGGAACGGATGCACACAATGACCGCTATTCATCCACTCTACAATCTTATCCATCCACATGGCAGATGAAGCCATAGTCGGATGCCGGCCGTCTTTCTGGCGTTCGAAGGTAAGTTTGTAGCTAGGATAATAGCCTCGTGGTCCCATCACCTCACGGAGGAGTTTGTTATATCCATTATCCTCACACCAGTTTGGCGGACCGATCCATATCGTCGGAATATTACCAATCTTGCTCAGGATGGCACGGATGCGTTTTTCACATCCCTTCATATCAGACGTATACAGTTCGTTGCTGCCCAGACATACAAAGACATGGGTAGGTTTGATACGTTGGATATAATGCTGCAGGGTATCGGTAGCAGCCCAGTTTCTGGTGCCCGAACTCACCCAGGTAATACAGGTGAGCTTATGCCCGTTCTTGTTGGCATAATCAGCCAGTCGCAGACCTAGATATTCCGACATCGAGTCGCCGAAGATCAGTACTCGCTGCGCCGCCGTATCCACGGGTTCCTTTATCATGCTGTCAGCCTTTTCCTCTTCAGCGAGTTCTGCCTCGCTTTTACCGGTGAGCGCATCCATTCCAATCTGTTTCAGCGGAATGTTTTCAGCCACTTGCTCTGGAATAAAGGCATAAGCCAGCAGTCCTCCAATGGCTACAGCCAGCAGGGCTATCATTTTCCAGGTTTCTTTCATTTTGTATCTTTAATGAGTTTTAGTTATTCTTTTTCTTATACATTCGCCCGACATTACAGCTGAAAGGGAGTGAGCACATTGAGCAACTTTCCGAAATCGGCCTTCGAGATGCGCCTTCCTCTCAAGCTGCGCACCTGCGGATAGTCTTCGAAATAGTTCTCCATCGTAGTATACCACTGATGAGAAACCACTTCCCTGACCGTCTTCAGTTGATTTTCGATGCGACGGGCAAAACTCGGATTCACTCTCGAGAGATAATGTCTTCCATCATTCATCTCGATGGCAAGCATCAGATAAATTTGCGGTCCCTTCTTCTCTTTCCTGCTTTTTACAGTTTCACTTACTTTCCAGCCCTTGGTGGATGTCGATACTCTGATATCCCAGCCATACTGGCTGTTGAGCTTATCCATCAGTCCCTTGAACACAATCCCGTGAGCCGAGGTATCTTTCAGTCCCGTATAACCGATGATGTAATGTATCATCTCGTGGAGCAAGACACTCTTTGCCTGCTTGTCGGTCATATCATAATAAGTAGACATGGAGAGCTTGAAATCGTAGAGCTTGGTGCGTCCCCATCTGGAGGCCCGCTTATAGGCAAGTTGCCCCAACCGAGTCTTGGCATGAGTAAGTCCGAGTTCAGGAACAGGCAGTTTTCCCCCGAAATATTCCTGGTCGAAACGCCTGAACCACTCCTCCATCCATTCTATTGTAACAATCATGTATGTATATTTATTCAATAATTATTCAGTTCTGTATATCAGATACTACAAAACGTTTGCAAAGATACAACTTTTTCTTTGTTTCTTTCAATATTTATCGAAAAATGAGTAACTTTGCACGCAAATTTACAACAAAAATGAACAAGACAGCACAACATATGCTACTCTACTCCTCTATCTTCATCATCATCATCGGTATCTCGCTCTTCCTGCTAGTCCTTGCCCTCACGGTATTCGTTGCCATCAAGAAGTATGAGCATTACAAGCACAGAAGGCTGTCGAGGAAACACCGCAGAAGACATGTGGTAAAGGTAAAAGGGTAAAAAGGTAAAAAAGTAAAAGGGTAAAAAAGTAAAAGAGAGGGGAAAAACCTATTTTATAGGGGAAAAAGAACATTTTTTGAAGGAAAAGAGAAAAAAGTGCCGAAAAAATTTGGTAATATCAAATAAAAGCATTACCTTTGCACTCGCTTTTGAGATATAAAGCTTTTGGGTAGTTACCAGAGTGGCCAAATGGGGCAGACTGTAAATCTGCTGGCTATGCCTTCGGTGGTTCGAATCCATCACTACCCACTTTTCCCAAAAAATAACTCAAAAATTTAAGAGTCCGACTTTCGAGAGAGAGCCGGCCTTTTTTCTTTTTATATAAATCCTGAACAAAAGAAGAAGAGTAATATCACTCTCCTTCTATCTGCGTATTTGGCCAATTCACCAGATATAGCATTTCTGTGGCTCGTGTAAATGCAGTATAGAGCCAGTGGATATAATCGGGAGTAAGCATTTCATCCGTCATATAGCCCTGGTCTACATAGACATGCGACCACTGTCCTCCCTGCGCTTTATGACAGGTAACGGCATAGGCAAACTTTACTTGCAGAGCATTGAAATATGGGTCTTGCCGGATTGCCTTCATACGGTCTGCCTTCAGTGGTATGTCCTGATAATCCTCCTCTATCTTATGGAAAAGCTGCTCTTGCTGATCATGGGTCAAAGCAGGAGCCTCACTCGTCAATGTGTCCAGTAATACCGTAGCCTCCAGTTCATAATTATCATAATCGGGAAATTTCAACAGAAGGGTGGCAAAATGAAAACCATAGAGTTCGATGCGACGACTCACCTTCATCACCTTCGCCCTATCTCCATTAGCCAGGAAAGCAGGAATCTCATGACTTGAAACTTCGTTACTTTGAACTGTATGATTAGCTAAAGTATTAAATTTTCCACTCTTCACTTTTCGTTCTTCACTTAATTGCCTTTCCATTATCTTCTTTCTTTCTTCCTCCATCCAATAATAATTGTTCTTCACAATCATCAGCATGTCGCCACTCTCCAGTTCCTCTTCCCTATCAAGCACCATGTTGCGGATGCCCTGGTTGAAGATGTTGGCGCGCTTGTTGCTACGAGTCACAACAATGGTATCGTCCAGTCCTACCTGATGATAGCTGTCACCAAGTGCCTCGATGAGTTCTGCGCCCGGCATCTCCCTGATATCCGAGAAACCGGAGAAACGGATTTTAGGCAGTTGGGTAATGTCATCGTGGGTAATCATCTGACGGATGCGGGTAGCATTAAAGAGAATGCCCGACTGCTGACTCTGACGGACTACTTCGTTCAAATCGCACTCATAAACCGACAGTCCATATCCCTGGAGCATCGCAGCAGAAAGGGCTGGTGATTCTTCCTCACCAACAGGAGGCAACTGTGCCTTATCGCCTATCAGCAAGAGGCGGTCGTTACGTCCCTGATACACAAAATGAATCAGATCATCTAGCAGACAGCCGCTGCCAAAGGTGGTTCCGCCCAATCCCAGATTGGCAATCATCGAAGCTTCATCCACCATGAAAAGCGTATCAGTATAGAGATTATCATTGAGATTGAACTGGCCATCCACTCCGGCAAACGCCTTTTCGCGATAGATGCGGCGATGAATGGTATAGGCAGGCATCCCGCTGTTCAGAGAGAAGACCTTAGCCGCCCTACCTGTAGGGGCAAGGAGCATCACCTTCTGGCGAACAGCACGGAGCGTACGGACGATAGCACCCGAAAGCGATGTCTTACCGGTACCCGCACTACCCCGGAGAATCATCACAGCATGAGGATTACTATCCGTCATAAACTGCACGAAAACATCGAGCGCCTGAGCCTGTTCTGAGGTTGGCGGAAAGCCAAATTGCTGTAATATCTGATATTTTAACTCTTCAATGTTCATATTTCGAAAACTTTTAGTATCTTTGCAGAAAATTTACTGCACCTATTTGCTGTGCAAAAGTAATAATACTTTTTGAAATGAGAAAAAGAATAAAGAATAATTATATTTTGGGAGCATGCGTCATCATCATGATGCTACTCTGTATTCTGAGTGTAAGCCAGCCCATCCGCTTCCAGAAAGCCATGGCTAGCAGAGAAGCAGAGGTGAAGGAGAAACTGATGCAGATACGTCAGGCTGAAGAGAAATACAAGGCGAAACATGGCGTATATACAGGCGATTTTCCGACACTGGTTAAAGGCAAATTCTTACAGGAAGATGCCCAATACATTCCCTATGCCGACGGTAAGAAGTTTACACTTGCTGCCACGGTTATCGTAGGAAAAAGCGGTAAGCAGATTCCGGTGATGGAATGTGGGGCCGGTTATGAAACCTTCCTCGACGGACTCGATGAAGGTTCCATCCAGCAGAAGATAGAGGAGGCCAACTATGCCGGCAACTATCCCGGACTCAAGATAGGCGATTTAACGACAGATAATAACAACGCAGGTAATTGGTAACAGATATGCAAATAAAAGGTAACAACATTCAGCAAGCACGACTCACCATCCGCGTGAGCAGAAACACCCTCAGTTTTTCGGTAGTTGACCGTGAAGCTGAGCATCAGCTCATCTATGAACCTTACACTGTAAAGAGTGGTGTTTCGATGGCAGCCAACTTGCGTCAGGCTTTCAAGGAGAGTACTCTCCTGCAGCGGGGATACCAGAAGGTACGCGTATATCTCGATTCGCCTATCCTGCTGGTTCCTATCGAAGAATTTCATGAAGAGGATATCAATGTACTCTATCAGCATGCCTTCAACAGTCATAACAGCGATGCCATTCTCTACAGAGTGCAGCCGGAACTGAATGCGGTAGCGGTATTCCCTATCAACAAGGATTTGAAGATGGTGGTAGAAGACAACTTTAAGGATGTTCGCTTCACACCTATCATGCAACCGATGTGGCACTATCTGCATCGTCGCAGTTTCACCGGCATTCACCGCAAGCTCTATGTTTATTTCCACGACAAGAAGCTGGACGTTTTCGGTTTCGAGAAGAACCGTTTCAAATTCTTCAACTCGTTCAATGCCGAGCATGCCAAGGATGCCCTCTATTTCATTCTCTATGTATGGAAGCAGTTAGGATTCAACCAGATGCAGGATGAGTTGCATGTATCAGGCAATGTTCCGGATAAGGATTGGTTCCTCTACAACACGAAACTCTACATCAAGAAGACCTTCATTCTGAATCCTGCCGCCGAATTCAACCGTGCGCCCATCACAGAGATTAAAGGTCTGCCATTCGATTTGATGGCGCTGTACTTAAGTAAGTAAAGTGCGTTGACAAAAAGGCGCTAGCCCCACTCAACATTCAACATTTAACATTCAACATTTAATATTCAACATTAACCTCAAATCCGCAACCTATAGGGTTTAGTGGGATTTTGCTTGCAAAGCGAC